>Ga0172376_10008751_pt1 | contig 10539 bp, 9 predicted proteins | sample Lak35m_FD_121114 | JGI IMG/M metagenome (GOLD analysis project Ga0172376, IMG submission 121114) | Freshwater microbial communities from Kabuno Bay, South-Kivu, Congo - kab_092012_35m | ecosystem: Environmental > Aquatic > Freshwater > Lake | place: Democratic Republic of the Congo: South-Kivu... | reverse complement strand
GCGTACGGGTTACGAATCTCGACTCGTGCAACTTGGGCACGTGCAGCGTGGTGGCACTCCAACGAGCTATGACCGTGTGTTGGCTACTCGGTTCGGTCTCGCGGCGGTTGACGCTTGCGTGAACAAAGAGTTTGGTCAGATGGTGGTGCTGCGCAGTGGCGAAATCAAGCGCGAGTCAATGAAGGTGACGAGTGGAAAAACGCGCACCATCAACTTGGATTTGTACAACGATGTGGCTGCGTCGTTTATTGGCTAAAGCAGATCAATAAATCAGTGAGGCGGACCGAATTGACGGTCGCCTGCATCGCCAAGTCCGGGCACGATAAATGCGTTTTCGTTCAAGCGCTCGTCAATTGATGCAGTGACAATGTGCAAATCCATTCCGGATTTTTCTAGGTATGCAATTCCTTCTGGCGCAGCAAGCACACAGGCAATGGTGATCGGTTGCGGAGCTCCGCGTGCAGCCAACAGCTTGCATCCGTATTCAAGAGATCCTCCAGTTGCCAGCATTGGGTCGAGCACGATGCAATGACGACCGTCAAGACGTGATGGAAGCTTGGCAACGTATTCACTTGGCTGATGTGTTGCTTCGTCGCGTTGCACTCCAACCACTGCAATGTCCGCATCGGGTAGTAGTTCCATGGCCGCAGGAAGCATGCCGAGACCTGCGCGAAGAATTGGCACGAGCACAGGGCGTTGCGCAATTTTGATTCCGTCGGTTTCTGCCAATGGTGTGGTCACCCGGACTTTGGTTGTTGGTACATCGCGCAATGCTTCGGCAATGACCACAAGTGAAAGTCTGCGCATCTCTGCACGAAAGAATTGATTAGTCGAGTTTTGATCGCGAAGGTGGGTGAGTGCTTCAGCGGCAACGGGGTGATTGACAACGGTGACAGTTACGGACATATACCTATCTTTGCCGATGGGTAGAGTTTTGACCAATGTCCAATCATCTGCGTATCCAGCTGGCTCACAGTCCTGCGGAAGCCGCGTTGATTTCGCAGGTCTTCAATGAGGTGTGGTCGGTCAAAACCATGGTTTCACCGGAGATCATCGTTGCGTCGTTGCATAACGGGGCATATGGATCGGTGGTGTGGGACGGAGATCTGCCTGTGGCGGCAGCGTTCGCCATTGTTGGGAAATCCATAACCCAACAGCCGAGTGAATTGAACCTGCATTCTCATGCTGCTGGCGTTGTCCACTCGCACGCCGGGCAAGGCATTGGCGCACAGTTGAAGTTGCATCAATGGCAGTGGGCTCGCGAGAACGGTTTCGCCACCATTACGTGGTCGTTTGACCCGTTGGTGCGTCGCAACGCGTGGTTCAACATGGTGAAACTTGGCGCGAGAGTGACCAACTATTACCAAAACTTTTATGGCGAACTAGATGATGGAATCAATGCAGGCGAACAGAGTGATCGTGTTTTGGTGCGATGGGAAGTTTTGGCAACAGCCGGACCGCAGTCGAGTGAAGTAGTCATGGAACGAGAAGGCGACATCGTCATCACGACGCCAAGCGACATTGAACTCATTCGCAAGACCAGCAGGGCTGAAGCCCAATCGTGGCGTGCTCGTCAGCGTGCTTCCTTTGATGAAGCTATTTCCGATGGTTACGCGGTGCGAGGATTAAACGCAGAGTGCTCGTATGTCTTGAGCAGGAGTTAATCCATGATCCGAAGAATCGAAATTGTGCGTGCACACATCAACTTGGTATCGCCATTTCGTACATCGTTTGCAACGGAAGTGGATCGCAACCTGCTGTATGTACGTGTGGTCGGCGACGATGAAGAAGGTTGGGGAGAGTGTGTTGCGATGGCTGCGCCGCTCTATTCGTCTGAATATGTAGATGGTTGCGAAGAGGTGATGAAGCGCTATCTCATCCCAATGATTTCTGCATCGACGACTGCTGCAGAATTCGTGCAGAATTCTGCTGCGATTCGCGGCAACTTTATGGCCAAGGCCGCAATTGAAGCAGCGTTACTTGACTATCAATTACGTAAAGCAAATATGTCGCTTGCAAACTTCCTTGGTGCAACGCAAACCAAAGTTGCATCGGGGGTTTCGGTTGGAATTCAGCCAACAATTGATGACCTTCTTCGCGTGGTTGCCGAATATCGTGCCGACGGGTACGTGCGTATCAAATTGAAAATAGAGCCAGGTCTTGACATCGATCGTGTGCGTGCAGTGCGTGAAGCATTTGGCCCAGACATGTTGCTGCAAGTGGATGCCAATGCCGCCTACACCGTTGACGATGCGGCGCATCTTGCCAAGCTTGATGAATTCAACTTGCTGTTAATCGAGCAGCCGTTGCCTGAAGAAGACATCGTTGGTCACGTGGAATTGAGTAAGCGTGTTGGCACGCCAATTTGTTTGGACGAATCCATCACTTCGTACGACGTTGCACGTGGTGCACTCGATATCAATGCATGTTCCATCATCAACATCAAGCCAGGTCGCGTTGGTGGATATTTGGAATCAAAGCGAATTCACGATTTGTGTTTGTCGCGCGGAGTTCCCGTGTGGTGTGGAGGAATGCTGGAAACCGGAATCGGTCGGGCAGCCAACCTCGCACTCGCTGCACTTCCCGGGTTCTCGCTTCCCGGCGACACTTCGGCATCGAATCGGTACTTCACTCAGGATGTAACAACACCATTTGAATTAGTGGATGGTTATATCGACGTGCCAAACACAGTAGGTATTGGTGTGCGACCCATTACAGAAGTGCTTGGGGCAATGACGTCGCGCGTCGACTCGTACTCAATTACGAACTAGCAGTTACGCGTTCAGCGTGACGATGACGGCAGTTTCGGGTTGGTCTTTGATTTTCCCGAATCGTTCAGAGAACCATAAGTAGATCGAAAACATTTTGTAGGTGAAGCCGTATTTATGGGCAACGGCGTCACGCACTTTTTCAGCTTCGGTACCGCTGACAACAATTGCGGTTCCGTGCACAACAGGTGTGCCTTCAACGATGCGACCGCGAATGTCGCACGGCTGCACGGTGACAGTGTTGGTGTGGGCGAGGCGTTTTGCTTTGCCGGAATCGACGTCAATCGTGAAACCGACCACGTTTGGTCCGAGGTAGTCAAGTGGCGCAACCCATACAGGTGTGGCAACGTGAGCCTGAAGTATTCATGTAATGGTCGGAGTGACAGGATTCGAACCTGCGACCCTCTGGTCCCAAACCAGATGCGCTACCAAGCTGCGCCACACTCCGCTAACTGCAACATCCTAGCGATGACAAGTGAAGTAACGACGGGAGAAAACTTAAGCGCGCTTTGCAGCGCGAGCCAAGCGACGAGCGGTTTTTCCGATCGGCTGCAAATGGCGATGGTCGAGGTCGCCGATTTCGATGCCGTTCGTAAAGCGCACGCGATAACGAAGCCAGTTAAACCCGTTGGCCAAAATGACTTTGCCCTCTGAGCCCACAGGAAGCCCGTCTACCTCGACGATCAGGGAGACGCTGTCTCCCATCTTCAGGTTGATCTGGCCCTCATGGGGCGTTGCGAGTGCATGGGGTTTCCACGAGGCTGTCACGAATGCAAAGGGTACACTTTGCGCCCTGTGAAAACCATTATTGAGACCCTCGAGGGCAACAAAGTCAAAGTGTCGGTGGAAATTGACGAGGTCGAGTTCGACCGCAATATTGATCAGGCATTCCGCAAAATCGCTAAAGAAGTTCGTATTCCGGGCTTCCGCCAGGGCAAGGCACCACGCCAATTGCTCGAAGCACAGATTGGAACTGGAGCTGCGCGCTCGCAGGCCATTCAAGATGCTGTGCCTGAGTACCTCTCGCAAGCAGTGCGCGAACACAAGATCGACCTCATCGCGACTCCTTCCATTGAAGTGACGAAGGGCGAAGTTGAAGGCGTTGTCGGTTTCGACGCAACGTGCGAAGTTCGTCCAGTCATCACCGTTGGTGGCTACAAAGGTTTGCGCGTTGAGCTTCCATCAATTGTGGTGAAGGACAGCGAAGTAGACGACGCAATTCGCAGCGAACAATCACGACATGGAAAATTGCAAGTCGTAGACCGCGCAATCGCAAAGGGTGATCATGTTTCGCTCGACCTCAGCGGTGTTCGTGAAGGTTCACCAGTTCCAGGACTCAACGTTGAAGACTGGGCTTACGAAGTTGGCAAGGCTTGGGTATCTCCAAGTTTCGACGACAAGTTGATTGGGAAGAAAGTTGGCGACAAGGTGGAATACACCGAGGCGCCAAACGGAACAACCGAAGAAGCCGAGATGACTGTCGTTGTGAAGAAAGTGCAAGAGATGGTGCTTGAAGATCTCACCGATGAGTGGGTGTCGAGCCATGTTGCGGAATTCGACACGGTTGACGCATGGAAATCTGCGTTGCGCAAGCGTTTGGAAGACATGAAGTTGAACCAAGCTCGCGGTGTATTCGTAGACCGCACCACAACCGCTCTTGCCGAGTTGGTAGAAGTTGACTCGCCTGAAGCGATGATCAATAGCGACTTGCAGGCGCGAGTTCGTGGCACCGTCGAACAGTTTCAGGCGCAAGGTATTGCACTTGAGCAGTGGTTGTCGGCAACTGGTCAGTCAACAGAAGCATTCATTGAGTCACTTCGTGGCGAATCGGTTAAGGCTGTGAAGATCGACCTTGCACTTCGCGCAGTTGCTCTTGCAGAAGCGTTCGAGTCCGACGCTGACGACCTTGAAGCAGAACTGTCCCGCATTGCAACGCAGGCTGGCCGCAAGTTGGCGCAAGTTCGCAAGTTGTACGAGCAAAACGATGCCATTGCAGAACTCGAAGCTCAGATTCGAAAGTCGAAGGCAGTGGACTGGTTGCTGCGCAATTCGACCCTTGTCGATGTTGACGGAAACGCAATTAGCGCCGACACATTGTTTGGTGAGGAAGACGGCGAATAAGCCTCAAACTCGCGCAAATGCGCCGAGCAGTGGGCAAGTGCCACACCTAATTGACGCAGGGGCGTGAGCCCCCGCAACTATCATCGTCTTCAGAAGGTTTGCCCTGAGGAGATGCACCATGCGTGAAAATAATGTGATGCGGAATTACTACATTCCGAGTGTCACCGAAACAACTAGCCGTGGTGAGCGCACGTCCGACTTGTACAGCCGCTTGTTGAAGGAAAACATCATTTTCCTTGGCACGCCAATTGACGACACCATTGCCAACTTGATCTGTGCACAGCTCATCCACTTGGAGAGCGAGAACCCAGATAAAGACATCAACATCTATATCAATAGTCCTGGTGGAGACATCACGGCATTGTTCGCTATCTACGACACCATGCAGTTCATTAAGAACGACATCGCCACCATTTGCTTGGGCCAAGCCGCATCTGCCGCTGCAGTGTTGCTTGCCGCCGGCACGAAGGGCAAGCGCCTTGCGCTTCCACACGCACGAGTGTTGTTGCACCAGCCGTATGGCCAAGTTGGTTACTCACAAGTGACCGACTTGGAACTTGCTGCACGTGAAATTTTGCGTATGCGCGAGTTGCTTGAACAAATTTTGTCGAAGCATACGGGCCAGACCATCGATCGCATTCATGTCGACACCGATCGCGACTTCACACTTGAAGCACAGGCAGCCCTCGACTACGGCGTAATTGACGAAATCATTACCACTCGCGTAATGACCGACCGCTCCGGCCCAATTCGCTGAGACTCGGTTAACAAATCATGGCAAAATTTGGCGACACCGCAGAATTAGTTAAGTGCTCGTTCTGCGCAAAGTCGCAGAAGCAGGTGAAGAAGCTCATCGCCGGACCTGGCGTGTACATCTGTGACGAATGCATCGACCTGTGCAACGAAATCATCGATGAAGAGTTCACGCAAACTCCAACGGTTGGTGTTGAAGAACTTCCAATCCCGCGCGACATTCGCGCATTCCTCGATGAGTATGTAGTTGGACAAGACCAAGCCAAAAAGGTGCTCGCGGTTGCGGTGTTCAATCACTACCGACGCATTAGGCACAAGTCAACTAGTACCCGCAAAGATGAAGTTGAATTGCAAAAGAGCAACATCTTGTTGCTTGGACCAACGGGTTGCGGTAAAACTCACATGGCTCAAACGCTTGCCAAGTTGCTCAATGTTCCGTTTGCAATTGCCGATGCAACTGCGCTCACAGAAGCCGGATATGTCGGTGAAGACGTTGAAAACATTCTGTTGAAGTTGCTGCAAGCTGCCGATTTCGATGTTGCTCGTGCAGAAACCGGAATTGTCTATATTGACGAAATTGACAAGGTCGCCCGAAAGAGCGAGAACCCGTCAATTACTCGTGACGTATCCGGTGAAGGTGTTCAGCAGGCTCTGCTGAAAATTCTTGAAGGCACCGTTGCTGCTGTTCCACCACAGGGTGGACGAAAGCACCCACATCAAGAGTTCATTCAAATTGACACGACCAACGTGTTGTTCATTGTTGGTGGAGCATTTGCTGGTCTCGATTCCATTATCGAACAGCGCATAGGTCATAAGGGCGTTGGCTTCCATGCCAATGTTCGCTCAAAGGCCGAAAAAGACCCAGGCGAATTGTTTGCTCAAGTGCTTCCAGAAGACTTGCAAAAGTTCGGCATGATTCCAGAGTTCATTGGCCGATTGCCAATGGTTGGTGCTGTGCACAGCTTGGACAAACAAGCTCTCATCCAGATTCTCACCGAACCGAAGAATGCTTTGTTGAAGCAATATCAAAAGTTCTTTGAGTTTGAAGACATTGAGTTGGAGATCACTCCAGATGCAATGGTTGCAATTGCTGATCAAGCATTAAGTCGTGGCACTGGAGCTCGTGGCTTGCGCGCAATTCTTGAAGAAGTGTTGCTTAACACCATGTACGAATTGCCAGGCCGCACTGATGTGGCAAAAGTGATTGTGGACGTGGACGCTGTGGTCAGCAAAGCCGACCCAACCATCGTTCCTCGTTCAACACGCGTTGCCCGGCAGCGCCGCGCTGCTTCTTAGCCCTAACCTCGTCGCTATGAATTACGAGGAGGCGCTTGTCTATTTAGACGAGCATGCAAGCTACGAAAAGACAGGGAGAGTTGAGTCTCCATCGCTTGACAATATTTCTGCGTTCATGGATGTGATGGCGCATCCAGAGTTGAGTTACCCGGTTATCCATGTGACGGGAACCAACGGCAAGGGTTCGACCACGCAGATTATTTCCAAGTTGTTGATGGCACATGGTTTGCACGTTGGCACTTACACAAGCCCGCACCTTGAGCATTTAACCGAACGTATTTCTCGCAATGGTGAGCCAATCAGTCAAGAAGCGTTTGCTGAGTGCGTTGCAGCAATCGCCGATGCAGAGGTGTTGTCTGGCGTGCGGCCCACATATTTTGAAATCGTCACTGCTGCAGCGTTTCGCCATTTCGCCGATGAAGCAGTTGATGTCGCAGTCATTGAGGTAGGCATGTTGGGCCGGTGGGATGCCACCAACGTGGTGCGTTCAGAAGTTGCGGTGATTACCAATATCGCTCTCGATCACATGGAGTTTGCTGGTCCAACTCTTGGGCATATTGCTTATGAAAAGGTTGGAATATCGAAAGAACACAGTTCGCTTGTTGTTGGTGATGTGAACCCAGATTTGGATTCCATATGGGCCGCTGCGCCTTCCGCAAAACTGTTGAAGCGAAACGAAGAGTTTGAATGTGTTGACAACGAACTTGCAGTAGGCGGTCGCCTGCTCGATATTCGCACTCCGCGCGCGATGTATCAGGAACTCATGGTTCCCCTTCACGGTCAACATCAGGGTGACAACGCAAGTATTGCGCTAGTAGCGGTTGAAGAATTTTTTGATGCACAACTCGACATTGACGTAGTGCGCGAAGGACTCGCCATGGTGCAAATGCCAGGACGTTTTGAAGTGCTTGGTCGTCAACCACTAGTTGTTGTCGATGGTGCCCACAACCCGGCAGGTGCAGATGTGTGTGCACAAGTGTTCTTCGACGATTTTTCTCCTGAAGGTCGTCGTATTGCAGTCGTCGGACAACTATTAGGCCGAGACCCCGAGCTGCTGCTTTCTGCTTTACGCATTGATGAATTCGATTTAGTGGTGTGTTGCACGGCACCTTCTCCGCGAGGCATGAGTGGTGAGCAGATTGCACAAAGCGCTCGCTCGATGGGGTGCGATGAAGTAGTGGTATGCAACACGGTGGAAGAGGCATGTTCACGAGCGCTCAAGGATGCGCGTGCTGAAGATGCCGTATTAATTGCAGGATCTTTGTATTTAGTGGGTAGTGCGCGGACCTATTTACGGCGTAACCTGTAACCCGTGAGCAATAGAACCCTCGTCCTCCTTAAGCCAGATGCAGTTGAGCGCCAATTAGTTGGCAGCATCGTTTCCCGTTTTGAGACCAAAGGCCTCAAGATCGTCGCCATGGAATTGCGCACTCTTGATGCCGCAATTTTGGAGCGCCACTATGAGGAACACAAGGGCAAGGGCTTCTATGCCGAGCTTGTTTCGTTCATGTCGCGCGGTCCAGTTGTTGCCATGGTCGTTGAAGGTCCAGAAGACACGTGGGAAATCCTGCGCAACATGATGGGTGCAACAAACCCACGTAACGCAGCACCAGGAACGATTCGTGGCGATTACGGCACATTATTTACCGAAAACCTCATTCACGGAAGCGACTCTGCAGCATCTGCAGCCCGTGAAATTGGTATCTTTTTTCCAAACCTGTAGGCGTTAGGCGATCGTCGCCTGCTGAGGAGACCTAATACATGGCTGGTGGAGGCTCACTTTCGTTGGGGCGTGATATCGCCATCGACCTGGGCACCGCAAACACGTTGGTCTACGTCAAAGGTGAAGGTGTAGTCCTTAACGAGCCGAGCACTGCGGCTGTAGACAGTCGCACTGGTCAGTTGGTTGCTGTTGGGTTTGAAGCCAAACGGATGTGGGGTCGTGCTCCGCAAAACATTCGACTCGTTCGTCCTCTTAAAGACGGTGTCATTGCCGATTTTGATGTGTGCGAGAAGATGTTGCGCTTTTTCATTCAGAAGGTGCATACCAGTAAGTGGAACAAGCCACGAATGATTATTTGCGTGCCTTCGGAAATCACGGGTGTAGAAAAGCGAGCGGTGCAAGATGCCGCAGAGTTTGCGGGTGCTCGCAGGCCTGTATACATCATCGAAGAACCAATGGCCGCAGCGATTGGCGCTGGTCTTCCTGTTCACCTTCCAAGCGCAAATTTGATTGTGGACATTGGAGGTGGAACTACAGAAGTTGCTGTGATTTCAATGGGCGGCATTGTGACAGCCCATTCAGCTCGAGTTGCTGGTGACGAATTGAATGATGCAATTGTTTCCATGTTTCGTAAAGAGTTCTCGCTTGAAATTGGTGAGAACACTGCGGAAGAAGTGAAGTTGCAACTTGGTTCTGCGTGGCCGTTGGCTGAAGAGCTCACTGCCGATGTTGGCGGTCGTGATGTGAATACAGGTCTTCCGCGTACGCAGGTGATTACGAGCCAAGATGTTCGTGCTGCACTTGACGAATCAGTTGGAACAATCGTTGCTGCAATAAAAACAACGCTTGAACGTACGCCACCAGAACTTGCTGCCGACATCATTGGTCATGGCTTGGTGCTGTCTGGCGGCGGGGCATTATTAGCTGGCTTGTGCGAGCGCGTTACCTATGAAACCGGAATTCATGCATATTTGGCGCCAGAGCCGCTGTATTCAGTGGTGCTTGGTTGCGGATTGACACTGGACAACATTGAAGCGATGAAGGGTCTGACAACACAGACCTCCTTCGACTAGGTCACATAGGTACACGATTGTGTCCGCGATTTCAGCAAAACGTAAACGAGCAATCGCGCTACTTTCGCTGACCTCCATCATTCTCATCACACTTGATTTGCAGGGAAGTGCGTCAACCTCGGTGTTGCGCGGAACGTTTGGTGTGTTCTTTCGACCAATTGAAGGCGTTGCGCAGGTGATCACGCGTCCTGTGAGTAATGCATGGCATGGAATTACCCACTACAACGCGGTAACTGAAGAAAATGATTTGCTTCGTGAAAAGATCGCTCAGCAAGAAGGTGCAGCGGTTGCGGCAGCCGCATCTGTTCGCTTGTCGCAGGAGCTTTTGGCGCTAAACGGACTACCAACGCTGGCAGGAATTAACTCGGTTAGTGCGCAGGTCATTGGCGATTCACCATCGAACTTTTCGCAAAACGTGGAAATCAACCAGGGCAGTGTCAGCGGAGTCAAAGTGGGCATGCCAGTAATGAACGCTGCTGGTCTTGTTGGAAAAATCACCAAAGTATTCCCAAGACGTTCGATTGTCATGTTGATAACCGATCCTGAATACGCATTGTCCGTAAAGGTGATTAATAATCCTGAAGCAGCGTCACCAATTAATGACCCTGAAGCCTCAGCAACAACGTCGAGCACGACCACCACAACTACGACAATTCCAAAACCACAACCAACGTCCAACATCCCTGGGTTCACACCTGGCACGACAACGTTGCCGTTAACAACAATCAATGTGCCGGTGAGTATTCCTTCGCTCACTCCGACGTTGACTGTTCCGAATAATGGTGCCCTGCCAATTCGTGAAACG
>Ga0172376_10008748_pt1 | contig 10542 bp, 9 predicted proteins | sample Lak35m_FD_121114 | JGI IMG/M metagenome (GOLD analysis project Ga0172376, IMG submission 121114) | Freshwater microbial communities from Kabuno Bay, South-Kivu, Congo - kab_092012_35m | ecosystem: Environmental > Aquatic > Freshwater > Lake | place: Democratic Republic of the Congo: South-Kivu... | reverse complement strand
GTTGTGGTAGAAATCAAGATCGGGAGGATCAACCGACAAACCAACTCACATCGTCACGCGGAACGGTGCTGGTGGGTGAAAGCTACTGAGAAACCAGTGGGTGAAAGGTCCTGAGAGCCGACAACACAATTTTTCCTCAGCGACGTGGAATACCAGAGGAGAAATTTGCCGCGTGTGCCACGTGCCCCACGATCACAATAAAGCGGTCCAAGATTATACCAATGGACTGCTCTGGAACCATCAAGTGAGCACTCAAAATTACCAAATGTACGACTCCACTTTTAGTCCCACTCTCACGGGGGTGCAGGAATCGCAGCCTGTCGGCAACTCCAAACTCTGCCTGGCATGCCACGACGGCACGGTTGGAATCGACTCTTTTGATGGTAGCCACGCCGGAACGGAATTTATCGGGGCAGGAAGCCTTAGGGTGCCCAACTTTAGTACGTCGGCTGGCGATAAGGACTTGAGAGGTACCCACCCGCTGTCCATCCGGTTCCCGAGCGACTACCTGACTTCGGGCGATTTTAATAATCCCGCTGAGACTGCGTGGGCATCGGGCGATAAGGTTGCGTCGACACTCCAGGATGGAATGGTCCAATGCTCCACCTGCCATGATGTCCACGACAAGGATGCCGTGGCATCCACGCACCTTCTGCGCACGGCGAATTCGTCCAATGCGAACGCCGGTAGCGGTCTTGCGTCGGGCCTCTGCCTGACCTGCCACAAAAAGTAAAGAAAACCATCGATCGCACGGAACGGGGGGGCTTGATCCTTGAAGCCTCCCCGTTTGCTTGTTCCGATATGCCGTGACAGGTAATTCTTCCTTCGTATAATATGATTTCGCTTGAAAAGGCATGCGTCTTCGATGCGATCTCGGGCAGTCTACCGGATAGGGGGAACCGATGAACGATCTACGAATGACATCCCCCTTACCGCTGGTGGTCACGCTTTTGTTTTTTTCGTTTGCGCCGGCCCCCCCTTCTTTCGCGCAGGGGAAGGAGTTCCCGATCGACACCACCGCCTCGTGCGTCACCTCTTCCTGCCACGCGGACGTCGCGACGAAGAAGCATGTGCATGAGGCGGCCAAGGGCGGGGGCTCCTGCGTCGAAGTGTGCCACCAGCCGACGAAAAAGGACATGCACGCCTTCACGCGACCGCCGTCGAACCTCTCGGAGACCTGTTTCCAGTGCCACGACGCCGGGAAGTTCCGGGGGAAGACCGCGCACGGCCCGGTGGCCGCGGGGAAGTGCACGGCGTGCCACGACCCGCACGCGGCGGAGAATCCGCGCCTGCTGGGGAAGACCGCCCCGGAGCTCTGCTTCTCCTGCCACGCCGCGCAGCTGAAGGACTCCCAGGGGCGCACGCTTCCCCCCGCGAAGCGCCTCTTCGAGGAGAAGAACGCCGTTCGACACCCTCCCTTCGCGGAGGGCGATTGCGGCGCCTGCCACCTGCCGCACGCCTCGGAGACCCCCCGCCTTCTGACGGAAAATTTCCCGGGCGCATTCTACGCAACCTGGTCGGAGAACGCCTACGCTTTGTGCTTTTCGTGCCACTCCGCCGATCCGTTCAAGGAGCCGAGGACGCTCACCGGCTCGGCGTTTCGGAACGGCAACCTGAACCTCCATTACCGGCACGTGAATCGGGCGAAAGGGAGGACGTGCACCGCCTGCCACACCCCACACGGGTCCCGGCAGCCGAAACTGGTCCGGGAGAGTTTCGGCTTCGGCGCGACGGAACTGCCGCTGCAGTACGGGAAGACGGAGACGGGCGGCACGTGCGCCACGGCGTGCCACGGGCCGGTCGCCTACGACCGGTGCGATCCCGCGGAGAACGGGATGCTCACGACCCCCCGGGAGGGGGTGGACGCCGCGCCGCAGGAGTTGCGGCGATCGTGCGGGAAGGAAGAGAAAACCAGGAAGTAGGAAGGGAAGGGACGTATGAAAAAGTTGCTGCTGCTGATCCTTTCGTCCGCGTTGCTTGCCGGATGCGCGACCACGGGGAAGAAGGCGGGGACCGCTTTCTTCCCACCGCTTCCGCAGCAGCCGAGGCTGCAGTTCCTCCTTTCGATCTCCTCCGAGGAGGATATCGGTGGGGAAAAGGCGAGCGCGTTTGTCGAGTGGATGGTCGGGAAGCAGCCCTCGAAGAAGCGGATCGCGCGCGCCCAGAGCATCGGGAGCTCCCGGGGGAAGATCTATATCCTCGACCGGACGTACAGGAAGGTGCTGATCCTCGACCTGGCGAAGAAGGAGCTGGACTTCATCCAGGACGAGCGGGAAGGCGCCCTCGGAGATCCTTTCGGCCTGTGGGTCACGGAGGACGACGTGAAGTACGTCGCGGACGCCGGCAGGAAACAGATCGTCGTCTTCGGGAAGGATAACCGGTTCCTGCGTACCTACGGAGGAAAGGACCAACTGCAACGGCCGATCGACGTGGCGGTGTCCAAGGGCAGGATTTTCGCTCTCGATTATAAAAGCCAGGTTGTCGCCGTTCTGGCCGAAGACACCGGAAAGACCATTCAGACGATCGGGGGCCCCGGCGACGAGGAAGGGAAGTTCAACCGCCCCACGAACCTGACGGTCGATTCCGAGGGCAATCTTTATGTCACCGATTCCTTCAATTTCCGGGTACAAAAGTTCGACCCGACCGGAAAGTACCTGAAAAAGTACGGCTATCTTGGAGATACCCTCGGGGGATTCGCCCGGCCCAAGGGAATCGGCGTCGACCGGGAAGCGCACTTGTATGCTGTGGATGCCGCTTTCGAGAACGTCCAGATCTTCGACGACAAGACGACCAACCTCCTCCTCTTTTTCGGTGGATACGGGCCGCACGCGGGGAGCATGTACCTCCCGTCGTCGCTGCATATCGATTACGAAAACGTCGAATACTTCACCAAGTACGTCGACAAGGACTTCAAGGTGACGTACCTGGTCTTTGTGGGCAACCAACTTGGCGAGAATAAGGTGAATGTGTACGGCTTCGGGGAGTGGATCGGGGCGCCCCTGCCTAAGGTGGAGCCGAAGCAACTTGCCCCGGAAGCCCCCGCCGGGAAAGTCGGGGATGCAGGGAAGAAGTAGGCCGGCACTCCTCCTCCTGACGGCCGCGCTCTTCGTTGGGTCCGGTGCCGGGTGCGACCGGCACGCGCGGCACGACGTGCTGACCTTCTTCTTCACGGGGGTCCCGCCCCTCGACGAGGGGCGGGCGGTCCCGGAGAAGGCGAAGGCGGCGGAAAGGAAGGCGCTGGTGGAGAGGAAGCGGTCGGCCGTCAAGGCGACCCGCTTCTCCCACGGGCCGTACGCCGCGAGCACATGCTTTCTGTGCCATGTGACCTCGGAAACCGGCGGTTTGAGGGGGGGTACGAAGGAGTCGAAAACCGGTGGCTCCACGGCAAGATCCGGGGTCGTACCCGGAGCGCTCGTGGTGCCGCTGCGGGAGCTGTGCATCCGCTGCCACGAGACGAAATCCCCGGAAACGGCCCGCAAGGAGGGTCTTTGGGTCCACGGCCCAGTGGGCGCCGGGGAGTGCACCGCGTGCCACGGCCCGCACTCCGGCCCGCAGCCGTCCCTCCTCCTGAAAAAGGCGAACGAGTCGTGCCGCGACTGCCACGGGGATGGGTTCCTCTTCGGGACGGCGATGCACGAGGGGAAGACCGATTGCCTTTCCTGCCACAATCCCCATTTCGGGAAGAGCGCTTCCCTCCTCGCGGCGGAGCATCGTGAAACGTGGTGACCGTTCGGCACGAGGGGCCGTTTCCGGGACGCTCCCACCGCCGACTCCATTCCTCTTCCTTTTCGCCGCCGCCCTGCTTGCGGTTGCGACACCGGGGAGCGCCGTGGCGGAGTACCGGGGGTCCTCCTTTTGGATCGAGCGGCCGCGCCTTGCCCTCGACTTTTCGTACGACTTCGAAGAGGAACGGAGGGGAGGTCCGTTCGCCGAGGCGAGGAACCGGAGCCACGCGTTGAAGGAACGAGCGGATCTCGAGACGTCCGGATGGGGGTACCACCCCGCCTTCCTCGAGTACACGCTCCTCCTCTCCCCGGAGTGGGAGCAGGAGATCGAGGCCCCGGACCCGGGGAACCGCTCCCGAAGCGATTCGTTTCTCATGGGCTACTCCGCAGATGCGACTCTTTTCCCGCGCAAGCCGGTGACCCTTCGCTTTTTCGGCCGCAAGGACGAAACGGTGGTGACGACATCGCTCGCGGCCCGGTCGAAGTCGGAAGGCAACACGTACGGCGCAACCGCAAATTTCAAGTACCGGTTTCTCCCCGCCACCCTTTCCTATACCCACGGGGAGATCGCCCAGTCCGGATTCACCGATTCCCACGAGCGCCGGGACGAGCTCCGGATGAACGCGCGCCACGAGCAAAAGAGCAACGACACGACCGTGGACGCGGTCTACACGGAGAACGACCGGACGGAGCAGGGGAGGACGATCGGCACGCGGAATTGGAACGCGGGGGCGCAGAACGCGTACCGGGTCACGCCGGACCGGCGCGTTTCCCTTTCCTCCTCCCTCCGGTACCGCCGGTCGGAAAGCGAGCTGCTTGCCTCCTCGGGCATTTCCCTCTCGGAATCCCTCCTTTGGAGTCACGCGAAGAATCTCTCCACGAATTACAACGTCTCCTTCGCGAGCGACGCCTCGGGGGATACCCGGATCGACACGACGTCCGGCTCCGCGGGGCTCTCCCACCGCCTTTACGAGAACCTGACAACGTCTTTGTCCGCGGGCGCGGGGCATTCCTCTACCGGCGATGACCGATATGACGGGGGGATCGGTCTCGACTACCAGCGAAGGATCACGGGTGGGGCGATCTTTGCTTCCACGTCGCACAACGTTTCGGTGACGAAGCGCTCCTCCGGAGCGATCTATCTCCCGGTGGTCGACGAATCCCGCGTCCTGGTCACCGGGGAGGTCACCCTCCTTGCGAACCGGAACATCGTCCTCTCTTCGATCGTAGTGACAAGCGCCGATCATGCCGTGATCTACCTCCCGGACACCGACTACCGGATCGAACTCCTTGGGAGCTCCGTCCGGATCTCGCGGACTCCCTTCGGCGCGATCGCCGAAGGGGGAGCCGTCCTCGTGAACTACACCTACCTTTCCAATCCGGCGTACGACGGCGCGACCTACTCCCGGTCGTTTGGCGCGGGGCTTAGCCTCGGATCCGCATGGAGGATCTCGTACCGGGAGAGCCGGTCCCGGGAATCTTTCCTCTCGGGGATCCGCCCCGACCTCCTTGGCGAGAACAGGACGCGGACGCTGGACACGGACCTTTCGTGGCGGTGGACGACGACTCGGTTCACGTGGGAAGACGCCGAGGCGAACACGGGGGTGTCGCTGACCCGGTGGCGCGCGTCGGAAGATCTCCTTTTCCGGCCCCGGTACGCCCTCTCCCTTTCCTTTTCCGGCCATTACGGAGAGACGCGGTTGAAGGAGACGGGGACGGGCGAATCGTTCTTCGGATTCGGCTCGAGGCTCCAGTGGGGAGGATCCCGCTGGACCAGGTACGGGATCGAGGGGGCATACGAAAGGACGGACGGATCTTCGAACAAGACGGTTGACCGGGGGGCCGCCGCCCGCATGGAATGGTTCTACGGGATCTGGAGCGGGGAGTTCTCCTACCGGTTTCTGAACGAGGAGGACCGGATCGGGGGGCAGACCCGGAGCATTCACTCGGCCATGGCCGCGGTCAAGAGGACCCTTTTCTGATGAAGGCAAACCGGTCGAACCGCACGTTGGCGCTTCTTCTTCCCCTCCTGTTGGCCGGGACCATCCTCCTTTTCCCCGCGGGATGCTTCCGTGGGGCGGTCCCTCCGGAGAGGTCGACCCCGTCCCTCCTGTGGCCCCCTCCTCCCGAAGTTCCGAGGGTCCATTTCGTGAACGCCTTCTCCCGCCCGGAGGAGCTCGGGATCTCGGAGGGGACGTTGCGAAGGTTCTTCCGGTACCTCGCCGGGCGCCCGGTGCCGCCGATGGTGAACCCTAACGGCGTGGCGGTAGGGGGTTCGGGGAAGATCTTCGTCGTCGACCACTTCCTTCGGAAGGTCCACGTCTTCGACCCGGGCGGGAACGACTACGCCGCTTTCCCGAAGGAGGATGGGCTCCTCCTCTCCCCGGTAGGAATCGCCGTCGACCGGAAACGGGGGAAGGTCTTCGTCTCCGACTCCGCCGCGGGGGCGGTCAAGGTCTTCACGCTGGACCGGTTCGCGCAGGACGGGGAGATCCGCGGCGGGGAGATGGGGCGGCCGACCGGGATCGCCGTCCACGAGGGGAACGACGAACTGCTCGTCCTGGACACCGTCCACTCCGGGATCCTCCGCTTCTCCCTCGCCGACCGCCGGCTGAAGGGGATCGTCGGGAAAGAGGGGGGCAACGATGGGGGGTTCCACTCCCCCACCCACATCGCCGTCTCGCCGGGCGGAGAGATCCTGGTGACCGACGCCCTGAACTACCGGGTCCAGCTCTTCTCCTCCGACGGCCGCTTCCTCCGCTCCTTCGGCGAAGCGGGCGACGGGCCCGGTTTCTTCTCCCGTCCGAAAGGGGTCGCGGCGGACAGCGACGGGAACATCTACGTCGTCGACGCCCTGTTCGGAAACGTACAGGTCTTCGACCGGAAGGGTAGACTCCTCATGGCGTTCGGATCCCCCGGGCAGGGGCCCGGAGAATTCTGGCTTCCGACCGGGATCTTCATCGACGGCCAGGACCGGATCTACGTCGCCGACTCGTACAACCGGAGGGTCCAGATTTTCCAGTACATGAAGGAGGGGGAATTGCCGAAATGATCCGGAGGAACCGGTTTTCGCTGCTTCTGGCGGCGCTTTCGCTCCTCCCGGTCGCCGGTTCGGTCGGCTGGGGGGGGATCGCGGAGACGAAGCACAACCTGTCGATCACCGGCCCGGGGCCGCTGAAATCGACCACGGAAGGGGAGATCTGCGTCTTCTGCCACGTCCCCCACAACGCGCGTCGCGACATCCCGTACCTGTGGAACCGGGGCGACTCGACGGTAAGTTACACCCCGTACACGAGCACGACGCTCCACGCCGCCCCGGGACAGCCGACCGGCGCGTCGAAACTGTGCCTGAGCTGCCACGACGGGACGATCGCCCTGGGCGCCCTCGTCACCCGGCCGCTGGAGGTTCCCTTCGCGGGCGGGGTCCGCTTCCTTCCGGAAGGAAGGACGAAGCTGGGGACCGATCTTTCGGACGACCATCCGGTCTCCTTCGTCTACGACGCGAATCTCGCGGCGGGGAACGCGCAGCTTGCGAGCCCCTCCTCCCTTCCCTCGCAGGTGCGTCTCGACCAGAACAGCGAACTGCAGTGCACCGCGTGCCACGACCCGCACGAAAACGCCTTTGGGAAATTCCTCGTTCAGTCGAACCGGTATTCGGCCCTGTGCACGGCCTGCCACGCCGTGAACGGGTGGCCCGTTTCGTCCCACTCCTCCTCGGGAAAGACGTGGAACGGCCAAGGGACGAACCCATGGTTCGACTCCCCCTATCCGACCGTTTCCGAGAACGGGTGCGGAAATTGCCACGTTCCGCACACGGCGGGGGGGCGCCAGCGGCTCCTCCATTACGCCGTCGACGAGGACAACTGCCTCGTCTGCCACACGGGGAACGTCGCGGCGAAAAACATCGGGAACGAACTGACGAAACCGTACGGTCACTTCGTCCAGAACTATTCCGGGACGCACGACCCGGGAGAATCGTTCACCGCCCCCGGGGTCGCCAAGCACGTCGAGTGCGCGGATTGCCACAATCCCCACCAATCCAGGGCGGAAGCGTCGCCGGGGGCGCCGCTCGTATCCGGGCAGCTGCGGGGGGTGAAGGGGATCGACACCTCCGGGCAGGCCGTTTCCCCCTCGGCGAACCAGTACGAGATCTGCTACAAATGCCACGCCGACACGAACTTCGTCTCCGCCCTCCCGGTCAATCGACAGATCGCCCAGGGGAACACCCGCCTGGAGTTCGACCCCGGAAATCCGTCCTTCCACCCGGTGGAAGGGCAGGGGGTGAACCCGAACGTCCCGTCCCTGATCCCGCCACTGACGACGGCGAGCAGGATCTTCTGCACGGATTGCCACAACAACGACGATCCGACCGGGCCGAAGGGGCCGCACGGATCTGCAAACCGGTACATCCTCGCGAAGCCGTACTCCATGGTCGACAATTTCCGGGAAAGCCCGCAGGCGTACGCCCTCTGCTACTCTTGCCACTCCCGGACGAGCATCCTCGGGGATCAAAGTTTCAAGGAGCACAGGAAGCACATCGTTGGGGAGAACGCCCCCTGCTCCGCCTGCCACGACCCGCACGGCGTGAGCGTTACCCAGGGAACCCCTGTGAACAATTCGTACCTGATCAACTTCGATCGGGCCATCGTCTCCCCGCTCCGGAACGGCGCCCTGCGGTTCGAAAAGACGGGGACCTTCCGGGGGCGATGCTTCCTTAATTGCCATGCCAAGGAACATAACCCGAAGAATTACTGAAGAATGGGTTGATCGACATTTTAGTGTCTCTAATTTCGCAAGCGGCCCTGCTCGGGGAAATTATGGATGACACGGAGGGGAACCGGGAATGATTCGAATCCTCATAGCACTGCTTTCTTTTCTGCTTTCCTCTCCCGCAGCGTTCGCGGACGATGACGCGATGCGGACGGGGAAGGTGATCTTCGCGAAGACGGCGGGGAATTACACTTACCTGCGGCTGGACGAGAAGGGGAAGAAGGTATGGCTCGCCGCCTCCCCCATGCAGGTGGCGGTGGGAGACACCGTCGAATATTCGGGGGGAGACACCTTCCGGAAGTTCGAGAGCAAGGCGATGAAGAAGACGTTCGACGAGATCCGGTTGGTGACCCGGATCCACGTCGTGAAGGATCCCCCCGCAAAGGGGAAGCCCCTCCCGGCGGCAAAGCCTCAAGAGGGTGCTCCGTCCGGCGGAGGGAAGGGGGACGCACAGGCCCCTCCTGCGAGAACGGCTTCGGCCACCTTCCCCGGGAAGGGGGAGATCGCGAAGGCAAAGAACGGGAAGACCGTCGCGGAACTTTATTCCGGGAGGGAATCGCTGAAAGATTCGCAGGTGGCGGTCCGTGGGAAGGTGATCAAGGTCAGCCGGAACATCCTGATGAAGAATTGGGTCACCCTTGCCGATGGTACCGGTGCGGCCCCCGACGACCGGATCGTCGTCGTAACGACGGAGAACGCGGCGCTCGGGGAGACGGTCACAGCGAAGGGAGTCTTGAAGGTGGATGTGAACCTGGGCGCGGGGTACAAGTACAAGGCGATGATCGACGAGGCCGCCTTCGTCCGATGAGGAGGACCCGATGATCGACCCGGGATTCGGGTGGAAATTCGCCGCGAAGTTTTCCGGGATCGTGCTGGCGGCGCTTTGCGGGACCGCCCTCGCCCTCTACATCGCGATCCCGGCGGGGAGTGCGTCCTCATTCGGGGAGGTCATCCGGAATCTAGCAACTGCTGATGACCTTCTCGGGCGGGCTATCATCATCGCGATGGCGGTAGTGGCCGTGGGGATCTCCGCGGCCGTGGGGGCGACGACCGTCCTCACCTTCCACAAGATCGCCGGCCCGGTCTACCGCCTGAAGGTAGGCTTCGGGGAGATCGCGTGCGGGAGGGAGGTCCGCCCGATCCGCCTTCGACGCAGGGACCAGCTCCGGGAGGCGGAGGAGGCGTTCAACGGAATGGCGGCAGGACTCGACCGGCGGTTCCGCTGCACCCGGGAAGTTGCGGACGTTGTTTCGGAGGCGGCGGCACGGACGGCGGCCCCCGTAGGGAGGGAACAGCTGAAGACGGAGGTCGACCGCCTCGGGGAAGCGCTACGGACTTTCCGCCGATGAAGAAGACGGCCACGGGTATCGGCCTCGAAGTGGGCGACAATTCCCCAAGGCGGTCCCGGTTTCCCTGGTGGCTCCTGGCGGCCCTTCTCGGCCCCCTGCTCGCGTCGGCGGACCTCCCGAAAGGGTCTCCCCACGACTTCGCGGGAAGATGCGACGAATGCCATCTCTCCTTGTCCGGGCCAAGGCCGATCTTCGTCCGGGACATCGACCGGCTCTGCGATGGGTGTCATGGGTCGCTCGGCCTCTCCCACCCTTCCGGTATGAAACCGGCGACGCCGCTCCCCGCGGGCTTCCCCCTCGACTGGAACGGCCGGATGACATGCGCCACATGCCATGACGTCCACGGGAAGGGGGAATCGCTTCTTCGGTCCGACCGAAGGGGAAGGCGATTCTGTTTCCTGTGCCACAACGCCCTCCCCGGCATCCACGGGGATGCGGTCCGGTCGGCCCACACCGGAAGCCGTACGAACGCGGCTGTCTTCGAGCCGCGCCGGTTCCCCGGCTCCATCGACGAGGGGTCGCTCATGTGCCTTTCCTGCCATGACGAATCCCTCGCGAGCGTCCCTGTGCGGGGAGGTAACACCGGGGTCTACACCCACGGGGGAAGCTCCCACCCGATCGGGGTGGAGTACCGGAGGTCGTACCGCCGGGGGAGGTACGTCCCGCTCTCGATGCTCGATCCATCCCTCGTTCTCTTC
>Ga0172376_10008746_pt1 | contig 10543 bp, 7 predicted proteins | sample Lak35m_FD_121114 | JGI IMG/M metagenome (GOLD analysis project Ga0172376, IMG submission 121114) | Freshwater microbial communities from Kabuno Bay, South-Kivu, Congo - kab_092012_35m | ecosystem: Environmental > Aquatic > Freshwater > Lake | place: Democratic Republic of the Congo: South-Kivu... | reverse complement strand
GTAGAACACGGGCATCCGGCTTACCGAAAGTTGTGCGATGACGCCGGCCAGCTCGGTGAGCGGTCTTTATTTCGGCCACCCCGAGGCCCGGTATTTTGCGGTGGGCGCGATCGGGAAGGACCAGGTGGAGGACTATGCAGGTCGCAAGGGGGTGGCGCGGGTGGAAATGGAAAAGTGGTTGCAGCCCAACCTGGCCTACGATCCGGCGGGCTGATTTTTTCGGGTCTTTTTCACCCGGAATTCTGTTTTCCGCCCTATTCCATTGACCCTGTCGGGGCGGATTCTAGAATGAGGTATGGTCATTCGCGTCTTCTCTATTTTCTTGGCGCTGCTCGGGGCTGGCTTGGGTACGGGGTTTGGACAGGAAAAGAATAAGCCTAATGTCTCTTTCGGGAAAATTCAGGACTTGGAAATCGAATTGGTGACCGTACCCGATTCGGTAGGTTCCGGGGGCAAATCGGCTCCAACCGGCGGGGATCCCAAATCTTCTTCGGAAGGACGGTGGCTACGCATTGATGTGCCGTTTGCCACCGAGAAAAAAAATACTCCAGAGATTAAGTTCAAATTTTATCTCGAAGCGTACGAATTGGTGGAAGCCACCGAAAAAGGCGGGAAAGAGGATGAAGTTTTTGTTGTTCTTTCCGGGGAGGTCACCTACCGGGACGTTCCTGCCGGAGCTAAAAATTTTGCGGGTATTTTTCTGCCCCCCTCTTCGGTGATCCGGTTTGCGGGCAAGAGACCCAACGGCGAGATTGAGTGGAGTAGCCGGCGAATGAATTTGCGCGTTGAGGCCCTTGAGCAAGGGACTCCGGTGGAAGAGTCATTTGATCTTCATGGGGACAAAGACAAGGGCCCCAGCGGTCGGGGAGGCAAAACCAACCAAGAATGGTATACCGGAGCCCCTCCGCCCGGAGCCAAAATTGAGTCTGGAAAAATGATGGACGGGGTTTTGATTCCCATCACGGAAACTCCATTTTGGCCCAAAGATTACCGTCGATATCCGCAACTGAAAAAAAACTGACCTTTGGGTTCGCTGCGTATGCCTTCTCCTTCGCGAACTTTGGGTATCGATATCGGAGCCACCGGTCTGCGGCTGGCCGGGCTGGGCTTGGACTCCCGCGGAAGACCCATCCTTCAAAATTATGCCTCCGTAGATCTGGAACCAAGCGCAGGAGCGGAGCCATTTCCGATTTTGCTGCAAGGCATGAAAAAATTGGCCGCCCAAACTGGCACGAAGGGGAGGGAAGCACGGCTCTGTCTGGGAGGTAGTTCGGTGTTTGCCCGTATCCTGAAAGTCCCAACCTCCGACCGAGAGAGGATGCGGGCCATGATCGGCTTTGAAGCCAAAGAGACCGTGCCGGCTTCCGATCAGGCTCTTTGGGATTACCAATTTTTGCCGGGTTCCCAAGAGTCGGAGAGTGAGGCTTTGCTCCTGGCCATCAAAAAGGAGTCTGTGGAGGAAGCCCAAGCGGCCGCTTCCCAGGCCGGCTTTCGAATCGCGGAGGTCACCCTGGCGCCGGCGGCCCTCATCAATGCGGCACGCTTTGCTTATCCTGAGGATGTTGGTCCCACCCTTCTGCTGGAAATCGGGGCCCGCGCCACCCAGGTGGTGATCCTGGAAGGAGCCAAAATCTTCTGTCGCGTGGTTCCGATTGGGGGCATGACGGTGACCCAGGCGATCGCCACGGATTTGCAGGAGTCGTTTACGGGAGCGGAACTGCTCAAGATCGCCAAAGGATTTGTGCATCCCGGGGGGGCCTACGAAGATCCTGCGGACGCCGTAGCGGCACGGATTTCTAAGTTAGCCCGCGGCGTGATGACGCGTTTGTTGGCGGAAGTGGAGCGGTCAATTACTTTTTTTCGGGGCCAGCATGGAGGCCAGCGTCCCATTCAGGCGAGGCTGGCTGGGGGTGGGTCCCTTCTCGGGCTTTGTGATTTATTTTTTCAAGAAAAACTAAAAATTCCAGTCCAGCACCTGCAGCCATTCCGCCGGCTCGCGATTGGCCCTGGCACGGCGAGAGGCGATTGGGTGGCAAAGTTCCCAGTCCAATCGTCCGTGGTGGGCGCAGCCTTAGGCAGCCTTCCTGAGGTACCTTGCGACATCAACATGCTTCGGCAAAAGGCCGGCACTAAGGGGATGGCGGCCAAAGACCGGCCGGCCGTCGTGCTTTGCGGAGTTTTGGGGCTGGCCTTGGCGGTTCTGCCAGCCGCGCATTGGTGGATGCAAAGCCGGAAACTACAAACCTTCTTGGCTGAGAACGAATCACAGGTTGACGCCGCGGACCAAGCGCGTAGCCGCCTGACCCGCGAGGGGCAGGAGTACCAGAAACTTACCGAAAAGGCCCAAAAGATCCTGCTGCTCGAGGAGGAAAGACTTCGCTGGCCAAAACTTTTTGAGGAACTCCAAAAGCGGAGTTTGCCGGGCATGTGGATCACAGGTCTTCGCCTCGTTGCTCCCGCCTCCGGTTCGGAACCCGCGGCGGCCGCCCCCGTCCCTCCCTCCGGCCCGTCTCTCTTGGAAATTCGCGGGATGTTTGAAGCTAAATCCGAAGAAGCCGATGCCCAAGCCGTGGAAAAATTCCGGATCGGCTTGGCTGAAGGGGGGGTATTGCGGAACGTCGTTCTGGTGGAGCGGGAAACGCCCGAACGGGTTAGCGGGCGGACGGAGCAAGTGGCCCTCAAATTCGTTTTACAGGCAGAATGGCCGGCCGCGCAGGCCGATGCTTCCTCATCAAAATCCGGGAAACCAATGTGAAAAAGAACCTGTCCCAGCTCATGCCTGTTTTGGTGGGTCTTGGTTTGGTCCTTTTGGGCGGGGTGCTTGGGTGGCTCACCTATTCTGACTGGAGCGCACTGCGTTTGTCCGCAGAGGAACTTTTCCAGCGGAAACAGGGATCCGTCCTGGCCCTGCCTGGGGGGATAGAAAAGCTCAACCGGGAGATTTCCGCTCTGCAGAACTCTCGCACTCAGCTCGCAAAAGAATTACAGGATCTGACACAATCCGGATCTGAGGCCTGGGGAGCCGGCCAGCCTTGGGCTTCAGATCCCGGTCAATGGAAAGACCGATTAATTGAGGCCAACGACCAGATTCGCAAGGAAAGCGGGGTGGCCGGCCAAAGTGAAAAGTTGGTCCTATCCCCCGAATTTTACCTTGGTTTTGAGGAGTATCGCCAAAAAAGCCCTTCCCCCCCAGAGGTGCCTGACCTCGCCCGGCAACTTTCGGTTTCCCAGCGGTTGGCGAATCACCTTTTGGCCTCTCGTCGAGAAGTCTCGGAACCTTTTCCCACGCCGTGCGTGGTCCAAGGATGGAAAGTTCCAGGAGTGAGTCGGTCAGACTCCGGGGACACTCCCGGTGCGGAAGCGAGAATTGCGAAAGACCTCGCGGAATTGCAAAAGTCGCAAACGTTTCTTCGTGAAACCTATGAAATCAAGCTCGAGTGTTCGCCGGAAATTTTGACTGATCTGCTCCACCGTTTGACGCGAGATCCTTGGTTTCTCCTGCCGACCCAACTCGTGGTGGAAAATGAGCAGGCGAGTTTTCCCAAGAGGGCGGAATTCGAGAAAATTTTCGGCAAACCAGCCCCGGGAACGGGGGCGGTAAACCCGGAAGACCCTGCTTCCCCCAGCCGACCGCCGCTTCTGCTGGTTTTGGCAGGCAAAGAAAAATTGCGGGTTTCCTTGACGATCGACTTTGCGGGATGGCCGCCGCCACCACCTTCCGGGAGTCCCGCCGCAGGGGACGGCAAGGAGGGTTCATGAAATTGAGCCCTTGGGCCTTCGGCATGTTTCTTTTGTCCTTGGTCCTCTTGGGCTTAGCACTGTTTTTGGGTCTTTTTCAGCCCGGCGGGTTGCCTCAGGTTGGAAGTGAGAATCTGGAGGGAACTTCTCCGGTTCCAAGCCAGACGGTTCTCCAAACCAATCTGACCCGGCCGCTTCAGGCTTTGGCGCAACAGCGTTCCCGCCCGGCTGCCCAGGAATCTTCCCATCGCCTGTTTGTGGCACGGACCCTTTTATTTCTCCCCAAAGAAACGGAGCAGGTGCAACCCTTGGATCCCGCCTTCGTTACGCAAGACGGCATCCAGGTTGGCTGGAAAATTAAACACAAGTTTTCTCCTGAAGACCCCGAGGTGGCGGGGCGGGACGAGGACAACGACGGTTTTACCAATGCGGAGGAGTTCGAGAAGAAAACGGATCCCCGTGATCCGCAAAGCACCCCCTCGAAGTGGGCTAAACTAAGGCTGCTAGCCTCTGAACCTGCGAGCCTAAACCTTGAATTTCCAGGGAAGTGGACCCGGGACCAGCAAGCGCAGGCCGATCGATTCAATCTACGTTTCCGGGATTCCCGCATCAAGTCCGGCAAGCGAGACAAGGCGTTCGATGTTGACGTTTCCGTCGGAGAGCGGCTTTGGGTCGCAGCCACCGGCAAGAACGTAAAAGTGTTTCGATCAGAAGAGGAGGCTCGGAAGGACGGGGAGGTGGGTCGTTCCCTGCATCTGATTCCAATCGAAATCAAGGCCTATCAAGCCAACCTCGGCAAACGGTCCGACCCGATCACCCAACTGGAGGTGGAGTATGATGATTCTACCCTGAATGGGGAAAGGCTGGATGGCCTGCGGCAAAGTTTCACTCTGACGGTGGACGGAAAAGATGCGCGGGGTCAGCCCATGGCCCGTGGCGTGACCTGGGATGTATCCGATTACCGGTTAATTTCCTTGGTTCCTGGAGAAGGGGAGATGGGGCCCTACCGTGCCGGACAAAGCTTTTCCTATTCGGGGAAAGAATTTTTGCTGGTGGAGGGGAAAAAGGACCGGGTGATTCTGAGTTTGTTGCCGGAAAAGGAGGAGCTGCAGGTTTTTCCCAAAACTCCCTGACGATTCCCAAGTTCTTCACGTTGATCTTGGGCGGGCGTTGACCCTTGTCCGTCGAACCTAAGACTCATAGGGGATGCGTGTTCTTCCGCTTATTTTTGCCGTGTTGCTAACCTGCACCCCTTTTCTTGGGGCCGAGGAGCCTCCCGTAGACGGTGATCCGGTGGCGTCCGCCAGGCTTAGCACGGGGGATCTTATGGTCCGTGAGGTGGATCGCAGGACCTCCAGCCAAATCCGTTGGGCGGACGAGCTCAACTTGGCGGAAAGGCTCTATCAGGACGGAGAATGGGAGGCTGCCCAGCGAAAATTTCAGCTGGTGGCGAATGAAGCCGGTCCGGGGGAAGGAAACTCGGGATACCGGGACCGAGGGCGGCTGGGGGTCGCCAAATGTCTGACGGCCCAGGCCATACAAAAAGAAAAGCAAGGTCAGGAAGGGGAAGCCGCAGCCCTTCTTCGGCAAGCGTTACAATTCGATCCAGGGAACAAAGCCTTGGCCCGTCAGGAGGCCCAGTGGCAGGAAAAGAATCAACGCCAACAAAACCCGTTTCCGGAGAGTCCCGCTTACACCGAGGATCTGGTTCGTAAGACGGAGCGGACCAAGCAGCTCTTGGCCCAAGCTGATCAACTTCAAGAAACGGGTCAGTGGGAGGCTGCCCGGAAAGCCTTGAATGACGTTCTGAGCATTGACCGCTACAACCGCGCTGCTCTTGGTAAAATCGAAAAGCTGGAAGATCAGTTGCTCCGGACCGCGACCAAAAAGTATCAAGCCAGCCGAAGCAAAGCCTTGGCCGAGGTTAGCGATGCCTGGATGCCCCCCCCTCCGGCGGTCGCGGCTGAGAAACCTGGCCGATCCACAGGGCCCGCCCAGCCATCCGGAGTGGTGGCGACAAAAAACAAACTTAAAACCATCCGCATTCCTGAAATTACTTTCAACGAGCGGCCTATCCGAGGAGCCATCGAAGAACTCCAGGCTTTGAGCGTCAAGTGGGACAGCGCCAGCCCAGAAGGCTCGAAGGGGTTGGATCTGATTCTGCAATTGCCGCCTACCAAGGGAGGTTCTGATCCTGAGGCGGCCACGGTCACTTTGGAGGTTCGCGATACCAGCCTGGAAACGATTCTGGAATACGTTTGTCGTTCGATTCGTGGTAGTGAAAAACTGAGATTCGAGGCTGAGGCCAACAATGTAGTGGTGGTTCTCCCCATCTCCGGGGCAAGCGAGGGGCTGGAAATTCGCAAATTCGACCTGCCCCCCAGCCTGGTGGCGAACCTGAACACTGCGGAAACGGATCCAGCCGCCTTGGGTAAGTTGGTTTTGGCCGATATGGGGGTGAATACCGAAATTGAAAATTCGAACGCGGTGCTCTTCCGCGAGACCGGAAAGCTGGTCGTGAGAACCACTCCAGCGGAACTGACCAAGATTGAGTTACGGATCCGGGATGTCGGCGTGGATCAGGTCCCCGAGCTGTATGAAATCGAGACGAAATTTCTCCAATTCACTGAAAATGACGTGAAAAATTTCACCGCCAACATTTCCATGCAGATGTATCAAAACAACCTCATTCCCCAAACAGGTTCCTACAATCCCGTGCCGCCAGGCCAAAATTACAGCCCATCAGTTCCGGGTTTGAATCTCGCTTCCGGCGGTGGCGGCACGAGTGGTCTACGCGGCACAACCGGTCTGAACGCCAGCGGTGCCTCCGTGGTGGCATTGCAAAATTTGCTGGACCCCACGTATCCCCAATTTGCTTCCAATCAAGTAGGTTTGAACTACCAGATCCTTGGACGCGGCGTCTCTTTTGTGCTGCAAATGCTTCAAAACGCCATCGGCAAGGATTTGGTGGCGGCTCCCCGCGTGACGGTATCAGATGGCAAGGAGTCCAAAATCACCATCGCAAGGAGAATGTATTATCCGACGAGCTACACCCAACCGACCGTGCCCAGCAATGACCAGGGAATCGGTGCAGGTTTTATCCTCCCGAGTAATCCTACTGGGTTTGAATATCGGGATGTAGGGGTCTCCCTGATCGTCACAGCTAAGTCAACGGCGAATCCGGGAACAGTGGATTTGGATTTCACAAGCCTGCTTGTCGAGGACTTTGAGGGCTTTATCGATTACGGGGCCAACATCAATGCAGTGACCTTCGGGCAAAGTCCCTTTATTTCCGGTTCCTTAAATACTGTCCCTCCTGAAACCATCTCAGTTTCCCAGGCGCCTTTTTTGGTGCCTATTTTTTCCAAAAGATCGTTGCAAACGAGAATCCGGCTCGAAGATGGCCAAACGGTGGCGATGGGCGGTCTCTTGGCTGAATCAGTCCAATTGGTAGATGACAGTGTCCCGGGCTTGGGGGATATTCCTTTGGTGGGACGGCTTTTTCGGAGTGAAGCGTCCCAAAAAATTAAGTCCAATCTGATCATTTTTTGCACCGTTCGAATTATCGGTCCGGATGGTAATCCGCTCTTTCAGGATAATGAGCAAGAGAAGGCTCGAAATGCCGGTAGCATTACCGCCGCGATCGCGCCCTAAAAAAATGAGAGCCATCATTTTGTTCTATTTGGTCTTGAGCTCGGCATGCACGCAAGCCGAGGACAACATTGAGGATCTTCTTAGCCAAACGGTTGAGAGCCGTTCGCGCGAACTTGCCCCCTTGCTTCAGGCCCTGCAGGAGGCCAGAAAAACCGACGATCCGGCCAAAATGCCCCAAGCCGCCGCCGCCCTGGAGGTAGAGTTGACCAAGCTTTCGCCCGCCCTGCAGGGCACAGAGCCTGCCCTACAAGCGAAAGGTGTTTTAGCCCAGATCCACACCTCCCTCGCCGCCCAAGCAGCTGCCCAAAATCGCTGGAATGAGGTGCGGGATCAGGCCTTGCAGGCCTTGCGGTTTAAACCAGGGGAGCATCGGGCAGCACAATTTTATCAGCAAGCGGACGAAATGCTGCGCCGAGGGGCCAGTGCCCATGAGCAGGTCAACCCCGCTTTGACGGACCGGTTTTTCGGTAAACTGGAATTCGTTCAGGCCGGGCTGAAGCGGGGTGAAGCCTTGCGTGAAACGGGTCAGTTGGATCAGGCGGATAAGGCATTTCAGGAGGTCCTTCGTTTGGATCCCTATAACGAAGCAGCGGTGGCGGGTTTAGTCAAAATCCACGAGGAAAAGCTTCTGGTCTCGGAAAAACGACGAGATGTCGCTTTCCAGAAAAAAAAGGCAGAGGTCCGGAGCCTTTGGGACAATCTTCGGGATCCGAGACCTGACGACGCGAATCTGTCTTCCGGTCAGGTACAAAGCTTTACGAAAGGTCCGAGCGAGCAGCTTTCGGCAAGGCTGGAGGCCATCCGGGTGCCGACACTGGACTTTCCCGGACTTGACCTTGAGTCCCTTCGTCGATCCCTCAACGCATTAGCTTCCCAATATGAGACTGGCCGGCCAAAAGAGGCCAGGCCACTGACTTTTTTTATTAGCCCTGAGTTGGCGGATCAGGAAATTCCCCCCGTAACCCTGAAGTTGCGCAACGCCTCGTTGGCGGAAATCCTTCGTTACGTCACGCAAATCGCGGGGATTAAGGCCCGGTTTAGCGAGGTGGGCGTTACCCTGGGTCCGGTGGTGGAGGCCGGGGAAATCATTTCACGAATTTTTCCGAGGGTAAGCCCGTCCTTTTTCGCCACGGAAAAAAGCTCCGCCACCGGTGAGGCGCCAAGCCGAATTCGAGGGGGTACGGGGTTTTCCGCCCGAGGGGATTCCGGTGCCGAAGGGGGGCAACTCAGTGCCCAGCAATATCTGCAAAAGATCGGCGTGGATTTCAGCAATCCCAAATCCTTTGCTATCTACAATAGCAACACCAAAACCCTGCAGGTGGCGAACACCCCGGAAATGTGCGACTTGGTCGGTAATCTGATTGCCGCGGCCCAGGAGGACACCTTACTGATTCGCATCGATTGCCGGTTGGTCGAGATCAACCAAACCGATCTGGACAGTCTGACGGTGAACACCACGGTGGGAAGCCAGCAGACGGAGCTCTTCAATGTCTTTCCCCAAGGACTGATTCCTACGAGCACGGGCAATACGCCGCCACCCTCCGGGCAGCAGGGCGTCACCATGCAACTTAATCAAGTTCAAGGAGTGGGCCTTTTGCCGAACAACACCTTGCAATCGTTTCTGGCCCCGGGAGTGCTGGCCGGCCCCAACCAAGCCAGTTCCTATGACCTCAACACGATGCAACTAGGAGGTACGATCATGGGTGGAACCCAATTCCGGACCCTGATTACGGCGATTTCACAAAAAAGCAGCGCCAACGTTTTGGCTAGCCCCTCGATTGTCCTCAAGCGTGGTCAAAAAGGGACCATCGAAGTTTCCCAAGAATTTCGCTATGTCCAAGAGTACAACGATCCTCAATCCTCCATCCGCACGTTTATTCCTTTTGGCGGTGCCGCGGGCATCGGCGGCTTCGTCACGCCGATTCCCGGCCCCGAAACTGTGATTTCTGCTTTTCCATCCCAAATCAGCGACCCAGAACCCATTGGGGTGAAGATGGGGGTCAAACCCGATGTCACGGGTGATAATAGCCGGGTCCTCCTTGAGTTAGAGCCGTCGTTTGTCGATTTTGAAGGATTCATCAACTACGGGGCGGTGGTGAATTCGGCTTATGCCGCCACCTATTTCGGGAATGCCACCACGATTTTGACCAACAATATTCAGCAGCCTGTCTTTGTTCGAAGGGATCTTGTGATACCTCCGGTGGAAGTCAAAGATGGACATACCCTTACGCTAGGGGGTCTTTTGCGCGAGGATATCCAAACCATCGATGAAAAAGTTCCGATCTTTGGGGACATTCCCCTCCTGGGCCGGGCTTTTCAGGGAAAGACCGAGCAGGCCATCAAAAAGAACACCCTGATTTTTGTGACCCCGAGGATTCTTAGAACGGACGGGAATCCCTTGAATCCGACCGCCGGATCGGAGGATGCGGCTGCCGCCATGGATGATCTAGTGTACGCGCCTCCACCGCCCGCGGGCGCCAACTAGCGGCGAATCAAGCGGTATTCGAAATCTCCGGGAATTTCCCTTGTGTTGCCGGCCGACCAGCCAGCCATATTGGCCACCCCGTAGCCCAGGCCCCCAAAAAGAAAGTAAAACACGGAACTGGCCGGGTCTGCGGTTTCCGACTTGGCGTACCACACCCTCGGTCCCAGGTCTTTGGGGCCATGGGAGGGAAGATCGATGCCTCCCCGGCGCTCCGCCTCGCCGATCTTGATTTTTTCCAGGGATTCATACCGCACCCAAACAGGTCTTGTTGCAGGTTCGGCGTACCGTGATTTTTCCTTGGTTACCTCGATCGGTTGACCTTGATTCTTCCGAATCTGTCCCGTGGTTTGCATGAGCGGGGAATCGATCGGAAGTTGAAGGATCTGGCGATAGGTGCCCGCGGGCAGGACAATTTTTTCCCCGGTATCGGTGGCGGTAATTTCCAGGTCCGCCGGCAGGTTGAGATTGGAGTTCTCCGGGGTGATGGTCGGCTTTTGATCCCGGTCAGGCAGCAGATATTCGGCCCGGGCGGGAGGTTCCTCCGTGGCTGCGATGGAGTTGCCTCGGCTCGCGGACAGGTGGCAGACCGGGGAGGATACATTGGTCGAAGACTTCGAGGCGTGGGCGGGGAGGGGAATGGTAAAGGGGAGTTCTGGGAGCGATTCC
>Ga0172376_10008744_pt1 | contig 10544 bp, 12 predicted proteins | sample Lak35m_FD_121114 | JGI IMG/M metagenome (GOLD analysis project Ga0172376, IMG submission 121114) | Freshwater microbial communities from Kabuno Bay, South-Kivu, Congo - kab_092012_35m | ecosystem: Environmental > Aquatic > Freshwater > Lake | place: Democratic Republic of the Congo: South-Kivu... | reverse complement strand
TTAGAAAGCAAAAAAAGAGATGTCATTTACAGGGAAATAAGTTTAGAAGGACGAAAAACTCTAACAAATACGCAAGTTATTTTAGAAATTCCTACTGAATTAAATTTTTTAAGCTCAAATATTGATAAGATTCAAAATGTAGAGCTATTCCCTTTTGAAGATACATTTATCCCATTCAAAACAGATTTATATCAAGTTAGATGGTTGAATTTGAGGGTGTCCTCTGAGCAAGAAATTGATGGTGTCATGCATGGAATAATTGAGGCTGAAATTTATGCGAAATTTAATCGTGCTAAGAAAATACTTGATATAGCTATTGAAAACAGTTTAACTGAAGGTGAATTATTTGAGAAAAAATCAACTACAAACACTGAATCAATCGCTCAGGTTCAAAATAAAGGATGCTTTAATTTACAAAAAGAGGGATGTTTAAACAAGTTGAAAAATGGATGTTTAAGTCTGTTAATTTGGTTGGGGTTAATTTTATTTTTGATTTTTTTATTTAGAAGATGCTCTAAAAATGATTTCGAAAAAGTGAATAAATCAGATGAAACTGAGACAAATCCATTGGATACGTTTAAATTGAAGCAGGAAGGAAAAGATTCTATAAAATATATTGAAAACAATACAAATCCATTGGATACTTTTAAATTAAAGCAGGGAGGAAAAGACGCAATAAAATACATTGAAAGAAACAATCGAATAGAAACCATTAAAACAGTTGCTTTACCGAATGTACAATTTTTCACAAATAGTGACCAACTATTACCTGCTTCAAAACAAGATTTAGATGGGTTAGCAAAATATTTGTTGGAAAACCTGAATTCAAATGCAGAAATTATCGGTCATACTGATAATGTAGGTGACCTTCAAAAAAACATGAAATTATCGAACGATCGTGCCAATACAGTAAAAAATTATTTAATCGATAAAGGGATAGAAGGTAAACGCATTCAAGCAATCGGAAAAGGACCGACAGAACCAAGAGCTTCCAACGATACACCGGAGGGTAGACTGATGAATCGAAGAGTAGAAGTGAAAATTAGTCAACAATCAAGAAATTAGTGCGTATGGCTGATACAGATATTATTTATTTAAAAGCAAAGGTAAAAGGTCATTTTAAATCTTTATTCCCAAGAAACACGGGGGATTATGAGATTAAAATGATTCAACCAACATCTGTTTCTATACTTAATACCGAAGTAGTTGCTCCATTTGATTTTAATGAATTAAAGGTAGGTCGTTTTTATCAACCATTGAAACCTATTGAAAGCGCTAGGGTTTATATCTCTGAAGAACAGTATGTTGTAAAGTCGATTTCGTCTATCTTGTTTTTAGAAATGAAAATAGGTGGTCAATTAACTATCAACGGGGAGGTATATACCAAATTTGAAGCAGTTTGTTTTTTTACGGTTTCTAAATTGATTCCAAAAGTTACTTTACCAGTTACTGAAAATAAGATTTTTCAAAAGATACCTAGAGGCATATTTAGTTCAATTGGTCTTGGGACAATTTACGATAAATGGAGATTTGGAGAAAGAACATTAGATCCCAATATAAACTTACCTTCTAAAGAAAACACATCTTTAATTGCGGATATATTTAAGCTACTTGTTACAGCATTGATTATTGAATTGATTCTTTTTAAGACTCCGTTTTTTATAATCGGAACGTTTTTTGTTGTTTTTTTGGTTCTTGCTCTTATAATTCGTCGTATATATTTATCATTTACTTCGTTCCAAGTTGGTGGTTTTTTTCTTAATGCTTTAGCATGGATTTGTTTGTTGGTAGGAGGATTTGGTTTGATGGGTGGACATTCTTCTTTATTGAATTTATTTTTAATAGCAATTGGACTGGGTCTTTTTTTAGCGTCTCGATTTGGTAAAGTTTTAAAAAAAATAGGATGGATTTTATTCTTTACTTCTATTATTGGATTTTATGTTTTAAATAATAATAAATCGGTCGAAAAAGAGGAGGAAAAGTCTTTCGTAGAAAACGACACAAAAGATTGGGATTATAAACCAAAAGTGGAAGAAACAAAAGAAATCAAAGAAGGTGAAAAAGATACATTGGATGTAAAGTATTTGTCTCATTACATCTCTTGGATAGCTAATTTCAAGAAGGGATTTCAGACACATTTAAAAGTGCGTGAAGATTATTATCATTTAGCAAAGTTGAATCATGAAAATTTGAACATTGCAGAATCAGAGTTTAGAGAATATTACAATCGGGTATACATAGAAATGATTGCTCAAAACCAAGATAAATTAGATAAAGTTATAGAGGCTTACGCGAGGAAAGGGAAAAATAGTAATTTAAGCCGCACGCAATTTGCAGATATGGTAGTTACTTCGATTCAAAGCATCCCATATTGCATGGTTCATGATTATTCACATCAAAAAGCAGAACAATTGTATGGAGCTAGTATAGCTAACTACCATGAAACTGGAGGGCCTTGTTTGGCGAATGTGAAATTTGGGTTACAAGCGCCCGCTGAATTTATTGCAAATTTCAAGGGTGATTGTGACACACGATCACTTTTACTCTATTACATATTATCTAAATTTGGGTATGATTGTGTCGTGTTAGGTTCAACGCAATACAGTCATGCAATATTAGGGATTTCAGGACCCTACAATGGTGATTATGTTACTTACAAAGGGACTAAATATTATGGTTGGGAAACAACAGCAAAGTATTTTACGCCGGGTAATCTCTCACCAGAATGCAATAATATGCGTTATTGGCAAGTGGTATTAGGTAAAATGAATTAATAATTTAAAAACAGAAAACAATGAATACAACATTTACAATTTCCTTCATAGAATTAATAATTTCTATCGTAGTGGGGGTATTAACAGTCTATTTAACTAAGTTGGTTATGACCAAATTATATCTCAAAAAAACAAACGAACTGAATCCTTACAAAAACACTTCTTTTATGATTTTTCTGAGTGGAACCATCTTTTCAGTTTCCTACATCGTGTTTGGTATCATGGAACCTTTTTCTGCTACCGTGAAATTACTTTCGGCACAGAATCAAGATGCTTTAAGTTTGGTGTTTGATATAGCTAAATACCTGATTATGTTTTTATTCCTAGGCTATTTGTTTAGTGGGATGATTATTTTCCTTGCTTACAAACTTTTCTCTTCATTTACCACTCAAGTAGATGAATATGAGGAGATTTATAAAAACAATATTGGCGTAGCGATTTTACTAGCGGTATTAACGATTGTAATTGCTTTGTTTACAAAAAGTCCATTTATAGTATTCGTAGAAACATTAATCCCGTTTCCAGATGTTCCTGGTTTGGTGTAATTTAATCTAAATATAATTCTACCAATTTATAACGCAAATCCGTAAGTGTTTTTAATTCTTCCGTAGAAGTATATTGTCCTTTAAAATCTAGTAAATGTTCGGCATACAGCTTCTTAATTGTTGTAAACTTAGCATGTTCATGTAAATTTTTAAACACTTTTCCTGACAACATCCCTGGTTTTTCGCCTAAGGATAATTTTGTAATACAATTAATGATATCATTCGATAATTCGATAATGTCTTTTTCTTCCATGGTTTAATTTTTAATTATTTTTTTTGATTATTATACTTATTTATCACAAAGAAATTTAAACATACTTAAATTTTTAATTGTAATCCTAATCTTAAAGAATAGTAATAATTATCAATTGGTAATGCTCTAAAGTTATCATAATTATGTTCATATTGAATCAGAAAATTCAAATATTTATTTACTTCAAAATTTAAATTAGAGTCAAAATACCACCTTGGTTTTAAAAAATTTGAAGTTAATGGAAATTGCAAATAAGATACGCCAGATAAATCAATCCCATGCGCGATTTTAAAAGCAAATTTTGCAACCGTATTTAATCGAAAAAAAGAACGATATACAGTATTTATCTGCTTACTAAAATCAAAAGAACTTATAGCTGGATTCCATTTTTCATTTTCATAAAAAGCTCCAATACTTACATACAAATCAGATGCCCTTTTTTCTAAACAATTGATTCGTAAATTAATCCCATTTACACTTCGATATTCCAAACCCAAAACACCGTTCCACTGGTATTGAGTAACAATTTCAGGGTAAATTAAACGTGTATCATTATCCCTAAATCGTAGTTGAAAATTCCCGTTTTTTTCTAGCGAATTTGACCCATTAAAAGCAAAATCAGATTGCGCCAAAAGAATTAAAACCTGGTTCTTTTTGGTGAAATAATCAATCTCTGTTTTATTGTTGAAATCAACAATATTCTTTTGTTGTTTATCACTTGAAAAGTTTAATTGAATTGAAGCCTTTATTTTTTTAGGAAATGAATCTTGTCCGTTCTCTCTATCAATAGTCAGAATCTGTGAAAAAATCAGATTGTAACAAAACAAAAAGTGTAATAAAACAAAAATATTTCTCAAACGCTTAAAAAGGAGTAGTCTGTAATAAGTTCCAAAAGTAATAAAATGTCAACAATTTTTGCAGACAAGAAGTAGAAAAGGACTCTTATACATTTCAAATCTTAATAGTCAAAAATAATAAAGTTATAATTCGTCAATTATTGAGATAGAAAAAACGCTCTACTAATGTGTACTGTCTATTTAATTTGAGATTGGAAGAAATATGTAAGGTTCTGATAATTAATTCTTTTTTATTTGACTAGAATTCGGAAAGAGAAAAAATAAATTTCTACACTTTTAAGTATTTAAATTAGAAAAGGTAATGAAGTAGTTCAAATTTATTACTTACGTAGTTAAGTTGTTAATCTTCAGATGTTAATAGTTTACCTCCAACGGAAGCTCTAAACGAATTCGGATAAATTGTCAGTGAATCTAAGGTACGAGTTTGCACTTCGGGACCTAATTTCATCCGACGCAAATTGGTCCATTGTGCATAAAGCGATGACTTAGCACAAATGAGCTGAAAACATAGGAAAAGAATTAACCGACTAAATTTCACTGTACGAAAGTACAAAGCATAATTTATCTAAGATTTTTTCCGTTTTAAAAAAGTCAGTTATCAGTTGATTTAATAAACTTAACTCAATTCAGTAACGAAATGAATTAGATACGTTGATTTATTTGCGATATATTTTATGAATACAATTCATTCTAAATCAGCCAAAATTGAAATTAATCAAGAGTTTAGTCGGTATTAAAAAAATTAAGTTTATTTGTGTTTATAAAAAAGTATGTAAATTAGTGTTACAATAAAATGTTATAAAATCAACTATCTAAACTAAAATGTAGCTTACTCATCATCAAGTGTGAATACTATTTTAGTGATTATTATTTTAAACTAAGGAGTTTCCGAAAATCCTAAAAGAGTAGGAACATGATAAAACTAACAAAATGGAAAAATTAATTAAAACATTTCTTGTACTGCTAATTAGTACTTTTGTCTTTACAAGTTGCGGAGATGATAAAAAGCCGGAAAAAATTCACACTACTTTAAATGATAAAGACTCAATCTCTAAGTCTGATTCACTAATAGTAGCTGAACCACCAGTAGCTGTTTCAACAATTAAAATTGGTCAACAAGAATGGATGACTGATGACATTAACACTGTTGTTTATAATAATGGGGATGCTATTAATGAAGCTAAAAGCGAAAATCAATGGAAAGAATATAACAGTAAACAATTGGGTTGCTTTCGTAAATTGAACAATGGAACTCATGTATACAACGGTTATGCGATTAATGATCAGAGAGGGATTTTACCTTCTGGGTTTGTTTTGCCTACCAATATTCAATTTAATCAATTAATTAAATTTTTAGGTGGAGGTGATTTTCAAACAGGGAAAGCTGTAAAAACAATGGTAACTTATCCTATTCATATTGAAGAATGGTTTGGAGATCAAGAAACAGGTGGTCTTGATTTTGTTGAAATAAAAACAAATGGGAGTTCAGGATTCAATGCAAAAAAAGGTGGTTTTATATACGACCAAGGTTCAGTGAACGAAGGTGAATGTTCTTATTGGTGGACTGCTTCATCAGAACAGAAAAATACAATAGTTGTTGATATAGGTTATTGTTCTCAAGATTTGGGTGGAGGTTATGGTAGTTATCCAAAAACTTATGGTTTCGCTGTACGTGCAATAAAGAAATAATTACATATTTTTAGCTCTAAAGTATTTTATTCTAACAAAGTAGAAATACGTCAACAAGTAAAGATTAAGGAGGGTAGTAAACTGATACAGTATAAGATTGTCTTAAAAGTTATAACCAAGACGGATTAAAAATTTCATATCACAGTTTTATTTTGTAAATGAGGATGTTAAATTTTTTATTCTACGATGAGTTAACCGTTTTAAAAGGCATTAATATTGTTTGAAACAATAAACGTCCAGTTCAAGGAACTGTAACTAAATTAAATGTAAAACGAAAAGCTACTTGTGAAACCAATTATTGTGGCTATTATAAAGTTGTTTTAAGTGAGCCAGGTGATCATAAATGGGATGGTTTTTACACTTGAATTTGAAGGCGCTGAAGAAAACGGAACTATTTATTGGAACCATTATGCAAATGGATTATGGAAGTCTTATGATGGAAAGTTAGTTCATCAAGTGATGAATTTAAAGAACAGTTAATTTTTTACGTTCCACAATAGGTTTTGTATCCTACATCTCCATCCAACGGTGGTTCCTGAAAGTGATCGTATTTTGGATGTTCGTCGTAGGGAGTTTGTACAACTTCCAGTAATGTATGAAATAGCTCAAAATCATTCAAATTAGCAGCTTGATGCAGCGCTTTTTCTACCAAATGATTTCTTGGAATAAATTTGGGATTTGACGTAGAAAGTAATTTGTTCACATCGTCCATGGAGTAAATAGCAACTCGCTCTTTCCAACGAGTATACCACGTTTGGAAATCATCGTTTGCATAGATTCCAGTATGATTTTCGGATGAGATAGTTAATTGTAAAAAAGTATTCGTGTAATCCGCTTGATTTTCTTCCATCCATGTGAGTAATTCTTTGATCAATACGGTATCTTCTTGAGCTTCTTCCAATATTCCTAATTTTGAACACATCATCTTTGCCCATCTTTGTTCATAGATAACAGGAAATTCATTAATAACCTCCTGACATAGTTTTACCGCTTCTTCTTTGTCTTCGTGAATAATTGGAATCAATGCACTTGCTAAACATGCACTATTCCATTGTGCAATCGATGGTTGATTTCCGAATGCATAGCGCCCATTTCGATCAATCGAACTAAATACGGTGGAAGGATGATACGTATTCATAAATGCACATGGACCGTAATCAATCGTTTCACCAGGAATACTCATATTATCGGTGTTCATGACACCATGAATAAATCCAACCCGCATCCAATTTACAATCAAATCAATTTGCTTGTCTTGTACTTTTTTCAAAAATTCCAACGGTGGATTAGCATCGTTGATTATTTCTGGGTAATGACGTTGAATTACGTAGTCGCAGAATAATCTTAATTCTTCTTTGGGTAAATATTTGGCTGCAAATTGAAAAGTTCCGACACGGATGTGACTTGAAGCAATGCGAGTAAGTACGGCACCTTCACTGACATATTCTCGGTATACTTCATCGCCGGTTTTGATGACCGCTAAACTTCTTGTAGTAGGAATATGAAGTCCGTGCATCGCCTCACTGATCAAATACTCTCGTAGCATTGCACTTGTAGTTGCCCGACCATCTCCATTTCGAGAATAAGGCGTTCTCCCCGGACCTTTTAATTGAATGTCGAAGCGTTTGTTTGTAGGAGTAAGGTGCTCGCCCAACAAAATAGCTCTTCCATCTCCCAAGATATTAAAATGGCCAAATTGATGTCCTGCGTATGCTTGAGCAATCGGATGTATACCTTCATTCATCAAATTGCCTGCTAATTGCGCCAATAATGTTTCGTCTATCGTTTGTTTTATACCTAGCTCACTTGCTAATTTTGAGTTATAAATCAGTAATTCAGGCTGGGGAACAGGCGTTGGAGTTACTTCAGAAAATAAGCGATTGTTCAAACGAATGTAAGAATGATCCCAGTTCCAAGTAGCGGTATGATTTTCCATGCAATAGTGTATTGGTAAAGTGCGATTAATGTTTCAGTTGGATTTTATCTAAATTTATTTCGATAAGACTCGCAGTGTAAATGTAGATTTTATTATTCAACGTTGTATCTGACTAATGCGAACTTTATTTTCCTAATTAAAATCTTACTTTTGTATTCACACGAATTCAGTATGCAAAAGAAACCCAGAAATACACTTGCAAAGCAAGCAATTCTTGACCTTATTTCAACTTCTGAAAATGCTTTGTCACACATTGAGATTCAGCAAAAATTGAATAATTTATGTGATCGAGTGACGATTTATCGCGTTTTAGGGCGCTTGGTAGAAGAACAAAAAATTCATAAAATTGTCAACACGGACGGTGTGATAAATTATGCAGCATGCCATTCATGTAGCCACAAAGAACATGTGCATGAGTCACACAATCACATTCATTTTAGTTGTACCGTTTGCAAATCTGTTACGTGTTTAGAAACGATTGTTCCATCGTTTCAGTTGCCAATAGGGTACGAGTCACAGGAGATAAATTTTACAGTAGCAGGGATTTGTCCTAAATGCAACTAATGGTCATTAAAAATTAGTGAGCAATTCTTTTGGAGTTAAGCTCAACATTAAAAATTACTCTTGCGCCTAATGCTTCAAATACTTTTAATATAGTTGTGAATCTTGCGTCAGTTGTATTATTTTCAATTTTCGAAATCTGAGCTTTTTTAACACCCACTAGCGCACCTAATTCTTCTTGCGTTAAATTTTGTTTTTTTCTTGCTTCTTTTATTGCTTTTCCAAGTAAATCAAGACGAAGTTCATTCTCAAAGGCTTCTCTTTTCTTTGAACCAATTTCTCCGATGTAGGTATCTGTTAATTCCTCTAAGCTATAAGTTTTCATTTCGTAATTTTAATTTTGCGTTAAAGTATTCGATTCTTAATTTTTCAGCTTTATCAATTTCACTTTTTGGAATTTTATCTGTTTTTTTGATTATACCATGTGTTGAGATAACCAATGTATCAGTATTCTCTGTTTTATCCCAAAACGCAAAAAATCTAAAATAAAGTTTATTATATTTTGTTCTAAATTCCCAAATTTCATTATGAAGTTTTTTAAATAACTCCTTATCATTGACGGATCTTGATTTCCAGATATTGTATAAAATCTTATCTCTAGTTTTTTCTTCAAGCCCATCTAAATAAATTTTTGCTTCTTCTAAAAATTGGACTCTAAATTTAAATTGTTCCATTAATTTCAATTAATACTAATCTAAGTTACAGGTTTCTTTTATAGGAAACTAATATTTAACAAAAATATCTAATAAATCGTTGAATAGTTAAAACATTGCCTTATTTTTTTGGTCCTGGAATCCACTTTAAGTTAAGTGTTCCTTTTTCGGAGAAACAATAGGTCTGTTTCTTTTTATTGTATTCGATGGGAGCTTTGAACTCTTGTTTGAGTAAATCGATGTACATATGAATCATTCGCTTGGAAACTTTCAATTTTTCAGCCAATTCTTGAGGTGTTCCAGTCGCTTCGTTTTCAATTAGACTTATCAATTGATTGATGTTGTCAATGTTCATATGTGTTCAATAATTTAATTGTCTGAATCTTCAGGTTCCCATTCCCATTTTAAATTTCCTTCTTCAGAAAAGAAATAGGATTGAATGTGGGAATTGTATTTAATCGGTGCTTTTGATTTTTCTTTCAGTTGTTTCAAGTAATGGTAGGCCATACGTTCTGACACAGCTATTTTTTCTGCCAACTCTTTAGGAGTTCCAGTTGTTTTGGATTGAACCAAATGAATTAGATATTTCATTTTTTTGATATTCACCTTCACCTTTTTTTAGCTTCTAAATAGTGCATTTTATAACTTTGTAAGTACTAATTCCGTCTGTTTATATAAATGTTATTTTTACAGATTTCAAAATTAATTCATTGTACTGAAATATAATTTCACATTTATTAGAATCAATGATTTAAATCATTTTTAATGGATAAATATGAAAAAACAATTCATACCTATTGGTATAGTTTTATGCTGTATCTCTACAAACGAAAAATGATTAAAAATAGTACAGTAATAGTCAAATTTTTTTTAAATAGTTCACTATTCCCTCTGTAAAGGATTGTATTCTCTAGATTGTTATAATTATTTCAATGGTTGAAATCTTACAATCCGGCCTATATTTTTGTCTTTAGATAGGAGCTAATTCAATAGAGTTGCTTGTAGTTTTTGGTAACAATGGAGTCACTTTTTCGAGTATTTCATTTTTTAATAAATTCAAAACTGATTTTTTTACAAAGTAACGATGAACCACTAAGCCTACTGCAAGTTGCGGAACAGGTACATCAATGCGTTTTAAATAGCAAGAAATTCAGCCACTCGAGAAGATTAATTCTGAACTTCTTGAATTGGCAGAGGTCTATGCAAGCGCGGATGCGAAAGAGAAATTCACACAGGATTTCATCGCAGCATGGAACAAAGTAATGAATTTAGATCG
>Ga0172376_10008743_pt1 | contig 10544 bp, 7 predicted proteins | sample Lak35m_FD_121114 | JGI IMG/M metagenome (GOLD analysis project Ga0172376, IMG submission 121114) | Freshwater microbial communities from Kabuno Bay, South-Kivu, Congo - kab_092012_35m | ecosystem: Environmental > Aquatic > Freshwater > Lake | place: Democratic Republic of the Congo: South-Kivu... | reverse complement strand
TGATATCACCCTGTCGAAATCTTCTTCTGTGGTGCTGACGGCATTGCCAATATGAGCTATCCCTGCATTATTCACCAGGATATCAAAAGGGGCTAATTGATTAAACAAATCGATTATTTCCCTTTGTTTGGTAACATCACAGGCGAAAAAAGTTGCTTTTCCACCCGTAGCAGTGATGTCATCAGCTACTGATTTTCCGCCTTCTTCGTCTCTGTCCAGCAAAATAACGTGAGACCCTTTTTCGGCAAAAAGTAGGGCAATAGCTTTTCCGATGCCGCTGCCCGCACCGGTAATAATTGATTTTTTATCTTTTAAAGTAAGCATATCTGGATGGTATTACAGATTTATTCCTCTGCGCCAAGGTATGAAATCGTCCTGCCCCAGGCGTTCCGCATGTGTTCTTGTTTCACCTGAAGCAAGTTTGATGATATATTCAAGCAGTGCCTCTCCATTTTCATGAATGGATTCTTCACCGGAAATAATTTTCCCCGAATTAAAATCGATAATATCTGGCATCCTGTCCATTAATGCTGTGTGGGTGGAAATCTTGACGGTGGGAGAAATCGCATTTCCCGTAGGGGTGCCTAAACCAGTGGTAAATAAAATGATATTTGCACCAGAGGCTGCCATACCGGTTGTAGCTAACACATCGTTTCCAGGTGTACATAAAAGATGTAAACCCGATTGCCGAGGTTGTTCTGTGTAATCCAATACGCCTTTGATATAGGCATTTCCACCTTTTTTTGCAGCTCCTGCAGATTTGATGGCATCGGTAATCAACCCATCGCGAATATTTCCTTTACTTGGATTCATATCAAAGCCGGCACCGATAGCTTCTGCCTGCTTTGCATAACCAGACATGAGCGCAATGAATTTTTCTGCATCTTTTACCGATACACAGCGATCAATCAATTCCTGTTCAACGCCACATAATTCGGGAAATTCAGCCAGGAGGGTAGTAGCCCCTGCCGACGTTAAAATATCAGATAAGGCGCCGAGGGCAGGATTGGCGGAAATACCTGAAAATCCGTCCGAGCCACCACATTTAAGTCCAACATTTAGCTTTTGAATAGAAACGGAGGTTCTTTTAAGTTTATTTATGTCAATCAACCCTTTAAAGGTCTCTTTAATGGCAGCAGACATCATTGCTTGTTCTGTACCATAGCTTTGCTGATTAAAATAGAGGAGAGGCTTGTCAAAAGTTTTTGTTCTGCGCTGTATTTCATCTTTCACGTCGTCAAAACTGGTTTTTTGACATCCAAGGCTAAGGATAGTAATACCGGCGACATTAGGATTGATACAAAATCCTGCAAAAACAGCAGCTAAAGCCTGACAATCCTGGTTTGTTCCTCCACAACCCATTTCGTGGGTTAGAAATTTAACGCCATCAACATGGGGAAAATAGGGATTCGGAAAAGCAGGTCCATGCTCCTGCCAGGGAGCAGCTACTTCAAGAGGCTCCATATCAGTGCCAGTTTGAAAAGCATGCAGAAGATTCCTTACTAAAGGTCGGTATTTTTCAGGTTGACCAAAACCCAGTTCTTTGTCGAAGGCTTCTTTCATCACCTGGATATTCCGGTTTTCACAAAAAACCAAAGGAATAACCAACCAGTAATTTCGGGTACCGACCTGACCATCAGACCTTACATATCCTTCAAAAGTTCTGTTTTGCCATTTGGATATATCGGGTGGCAGATAGTGATATGCGCTTCTCCGTTCCAATGAATAGGGTTCTGACTCATGAATGCAATTGTCGGTGGTTATCTTTTCCCCTTTTTCAATATCCTTTAAAGCTTTACCTACCAGAACGCCATAAAAAATAATATCCTCATTTTTGGAAATAGAGGTTGTTGTAAATTTATGTTTAGCCTCAATATCCATGATGAGCGTTACGCTCACGTTGCCTTCCTGAAAGGTTTGCCCTTTAGATAAATTCCTCAGTGCTACCCAAATATTATCTTTTGGGTGAATTTGCAGGTGCATCCTGCTAACGTTATGATTCATTATAGAAAATGACTTTTATGACGGTTTAACAATATGTCCCCGCCAGCCAAACCAGGCGACCATAAGGAAACATATTAAGGGAACAATATAAGCGATTTGAATACCAGCCTGATCGGACATTTTACCCATGATTAAAGGAAATAAGGCCCCGCCAACGATGGACATGATAACCAGGGAAGAGCCGAGTTTTGTATCTTCTCCTAAAGATTTAACACTTAAGGAAAAAATGGTTGGAAACATGATGGACATGAAAAATTCTACGCCGACAAGGGCATAAATAGAAAAAATACCACCAAATCCGACGACTGCGGCTAACAGTGCCATGCAAAGGATGGCATAAATAGTTAATAATCGCGTAGGTGAAATATACTGCATGAGAAAAGTGCCAATAAAACGACCTATCATAAATCCGAGCAGTGCAATGGCCAGATAAAAAGCAGCCGTTTTTTCTGCCATTCCTGCAGCGGAACCAGCATATCGAATGAAAAAGCTGGAAACACACACCTGGGCTCCCACATAAAAAAATTGCGTAATTACGCCTTGAGTCAAATGGGAATGGCGCCAGATTGATTTTCCCGATCCTTTGCTAACCGGGGACTCCTCTTCTTTTATTTCGGGTAATTTGCTGAAATAGATTAATATGGCGACAGCTAAAACAACAATTCCTATGAGAAGATAAGGCAGTTTGACCGCAGCGGCCTCCATATTTAATAACTCATTTAATGCTTCTGGTGTCAGATTTTGCGTTGCCTCTGCAGATAAGTCAGTGCCACTTAAAATGAACAGACCACCTGCAGCTGGTGCTAAAGTGGCTGCTAAACCATTGAAGCTTTGGGATAAATTCAGACGTTGGGTAGCTGTATTGGGATCACCTAAAACAGTCACGTATGGATTGGCCGCTGTTTCCAGAAAGGTTAATCCACTGGCAATGATAAATAAGGCCAGCAGGAAAAACGGAAAAAGGCGGGTATTGGCAGCTGGTATAAACAAAAAAGCACCCAGCGCAAACAAACATAATCCAAGGAGAATCCCATTTTTATAGCCCCATTTTTTCATTGCTAATCCTGCTGGTAAAGCAACCAGAAAATAAGCCATAAAAAATGCACTATCAATCAAGGCAGATTGAAAGTCACTCAGTTCACAGGCTTTTTTTAAATGCGGTATGAGAATAGGATTCAGATTATGGGCAAAACCCCATAAAAAAAAGAGCGTGGTAATGAGTATCAGAGGTATTAAATATGGGTTGTTTGCTTTCATTCCAGGTGTTTTTTAAAAAAGAAATGCCAATATAAACATTTTTATCTAAAGGACAAACGCAGGAAAAATATGAAGGTGGGAACAGATAGTCCTATACCTATTTTATAAAAATAACCTGGTCTGAAGGAACTCGTAACCGCTCATTATGTATTCCTCTTTCTGTACCCTTTCCAACAGCAACAATCATAGTTATTTCGGCATCTTTGGGTAGATTAAGATGTTTCTTAACCCTTCTTGAATCGAACCCTTCCATAGGACAAGTGTCAAAACCTTCAGCAGCGATGGCTAACATAAACGTTTGGGCCGCTAATGCGCACGATTTATGTAGCATTACCCGCTGATCACCATGTCCTTCAATGCGCATGAATGGTTTACTAAAACCTCTGTAAAATACAATTACTTTCCTGATTAAAGCCATAAATCCGAAAGGGTCGTGCCGGTATAATAATGGCATTAATTGCTTGTAATAGGTTAAGCCTCTTTTATTTAATTTTGTTGGTTCACCTTTTATTGCGCTTTTAATATGATTATAATTCCAGGCAGCCCGTTCTTTCCAGAGCCCCTGCCGCGTTACAAAAACTACAAGATGTTTCGCCGTCCTGGCCGCTGATTGTCCCATACATAGCGGCGCCATTTTTTCCAGCAAGGTCTTTGATTTGATCCAGTAAAACCCCCAAAGTTGCATATTACTGCTGTTCGGAGAGAGTTGGGCCAATGTTAAGGCTGATAAAACGGATGCATCCGGTACTTCCATATTTTCATCAAAATACCTGTTAGACCTCCTGCTTTCCACCAGGGCTTTAAAAACGGCTGATTTATTCATTTAAAACGGATTTACAAGCTAAATATAGTTGTAGGAAAGTGTCAGTATCTTCTACTTTCTCATTTGGCAAACCTAGTAATTTTCCAGCTAATTCATATATTTTTGAAGGGATTTGACGGTTTTCTCTCAGGAACTTCAAAGATTCAGAACCAGCAGATTTTGATAATTTATTTCCAATTTCATCGGTAATCAATGGATGGTGTCCAAAATGGATACGTTGAAAATCAGTTGATTTCCAGTGTGTTGCCAGATGTAATTGCGCGGCTGTGGAAGTAAGCAAGTCGGCTCCTCTGATAATATGTGTTATATCAAAATGCAGATCATCCAGGTAGCTTACCAGTTGATAGGAGGGTAGACCATTTTTTTGTTTCACCACGAAATCACCCATCTGTTTGGATAAATTTACGGTGGAATTTGCCTTGAATAAATCTATCCAATGGATGGAAGTATCTTCCTTTATTCGCCATCGCCAAGCCATATTTTCATGAAATGATTTTTTTAAATCCCTGCATTTTCCATCATAAACAGGATAATTACCTGAAGCCATCATATCTTTACGGGTACAGTCACAGGCATATACCCACCCCTGTTCCACGCAAGATTTCAGTGCATCGTTGTAAAGGCCCAACCTTTGGTGCTGGGACCAATATTTGTCGAAATCAGCCATAGAAGATGGCCCTTCGTCGTATTGGATACCCAGCCAATTGAGTGCATAAAAAATATCCTCCACATATTCTTTCCGATATCTTTCCTTATCAAGGTCATCAATTCTTAACAATAATTTCCCGTTCTCCCTTTTTGTCAAACAATAAGTGATAAGGAAAGAAACAGCATTTCCAATATGTAAAAATCCACTTGGGGTTGGTGCAATACGCGTTTTCATTTTATAAATTACATTTTAAAGATACTTATTTATATATTGTCCATAAAATATTTGATATGAGGTTAGTGAAATTAAATGAAGATAGTTCATGGATGTGGGAATGGGATGGTATTCGGGTTTTGGTTGACCCGTGGTTTACCTCCTCCCAAATTGATTTTCACCCCGCTTTCAGTGAACAGTTTCACCTTACAACGCAACCAGCAGTAAGTGATTTAGGTAGCATAGACTATATATTTATTTCACACCCATTTACCGATCATTGTAATAAAGAAACCTTAATGCAATTTGATAAGGGTATTCCGGTCATTTCCAGACAAGGAACCTTGAACAAAATAAGTAGCTGGAACTATTTTAAGAAATTGATACCCATTGAAGAAGCACCATTTAAAATAAGGGTAATCCCTTCTACTTCCTTGTTGGACCCGGTTCATTTTGCCTTTCTGATAGAAAATGGGGATGGTGCCCTTATTTATGCACCTCATGGTACAAAGGTAAATCGCTTGCCCGAGGCTGATGTGTTAATTACAACTACTACTACCTTTGAACTTCCATTTTGGTTAGGGGGAACTATTAATCTGGGATATAAGCATGCACTAAGGGCTAAAAAATTATGTGGTGCATCGGTGTTAATTGCTACCCATGACGAAAAAAAAGTAGGTAAGGGTTTAGTTGAAAAATTAGCTCATAAAACGTATGAAAGTAATGTACAGGACGTGCATATTTTGACGCAGGGAGAGGCGCTTGAGTATGTAGGTCAAGGTAGTTTGGGATGACAAAACAGTAATTTATCTGATAAAAACGTTATTTGTCGAAAATCTGCTTAAGAATCTTTAATTTGTTGCCAGTTACTAATTTATATTCATTAATTTCGTTCCCTTATTGGAAAAAATAACAAAATGAAACATTTCTATTTGATTCTGGTGGCCCTGAGTTTTGCTTATATAGGCTGGGCTCAATCGCCAAACACTGATAAAAGTCTTTTCAGACAGCTGGGTTCAGAACTTCCTACACCCAATACTTACCGAACGGCTTCTGGTGCCCCAGGTGAAAGCTACTGGCAGCAACGCGCCGATTATGACATAAAGGTGGAGGTCGATGATAATAAACAACGCTTAATTGGTAAGGAAACGATTACCTATAGCAATAATTCTCCGCACGTGCTTTCGTATGTATGGGTTCAATTGGATCAAAATGTGGTAGATCCTGAATCGGATACCTACAAGACGAAAACGAATACCATGTCCGAACGTACTTCACTGACTCAGTTAAATGCCATGATTGATAATTCATTTGACGGAGGGTTCAAATTGGAATACGTTCGCGATGTAATGGGTAAGGACCTGAAATATACCATCAATAAAACAATGATGAGAGTTGACTTGCCGACTCCTCTGGCTGCAAAAGGTGGAAAGGTCGTACTTAATATTTCCTGGGCCTATAATATCAATGACAGACAAAATCCGGCACTATCGGCTGACAGCAGAGGTGGTTACGAATTTTTTCCGGAAGATGGTAATTACCTGTACACTTTGGCTCAATGGTATCCAAGAATGGCCGTTTATGACGATTATAATGGCTGGCAACACAAGCAATTCCTTGGTCAGGGAGAATTCACCCTGCCTTTCGGAAATTTTACCGTTGCCATTACAGTTCCCTCTGACCATATTGTTGCATCTACAGGTGTTTTGCAAAATGGAAAAGACATCCTTTCTGCTGAGCAGTTGAAGCGTTTCGAAATGTCAAAAACATCAGATAAACCTGTAGTTATCGTAACGCAGGCGGAAGCAACAGAAAAAGAAAAAACAAAAGCTACTACCAAGAAAACCTGGATTTACAAAGCTGAAAATGTTCGTGATTTTGCATTTGGAACCAGTAGAAAATATATTTGGGATGCCATGGGAGTGAAGGTGGAGGGAAGTACTCAACCTGTTATAATGGCTATGTCCTACTATCCAAAAGAGGCTAATCCGTTGTATGGTCAATACTCTACAGAAGCAGTGGCGCACACCTTGCGCGTTTACTCTAAACATACTATTCCTTATCCTTATCCTGTCGCTATTTCTGTGGAAGCCAGTAATGGTATGGAATATCCGATGATTTGTTTCAACTATGGTCGCCCTGAAAAAGATGGAACCTATTCTGACAGAATTAAATATGGTATGCTATCGGTTATTTTCCATGAAGTTGGACATAATTTCTTTCCAATGATTGTAAATTCTGACGAACGTCAATGGACCTGGATGGACGAAGGCTTGAATTCTTTTTGTCAGTTTCTTGCAGAACAAGAGTGGCAAAGAGATTATCCTTCTGGAAGTGGTCCGGCAAAATCAATCGTTGATTACATGAAAATGGATAAATCGGTGCAGAATCCAATCATGACCAATTCTGAATCCATTATCCGATTTGGTGATAATGCTTACGGTAAACCAGCCACAGCATTGAATATTCTTCGTGAAACCGTTATGGGCAGAGAACTATTTGATTTTTCTTTCAGAGAATATGCAAAACGCTGGGCATTCAAACATCCAACTCCTGCTGATCTTTTCCGTACCATGGAAGATGCATCGGGTGTTGACCTCGATTGGTTCTGGAGGGGATGGTTCTTTACTACGGATCATGTGGATATTTCTTTGGAAAATGTGACTCCATACCGCATGGATACTAAAAACCCGGAAGTAGAAAAACCATTGGCGGGTAAAGCAGTAAAGGAAGAGCTTGAAAAGGATATTACCTATCAAAATAATAAAAAAGATTTACCAACAACTGCTGTGGAAAGAAATAAAGCATTGGAAGATTTTTATAATCACTATGATCCAAATGCTATTGTTCCTTCTGATAAAAAGGCTTATGACCAGTATATGGCTGGTTTAAGTGAAAAAGATAAGGCATTTATAGCTAAAGGCCTACACTTTTATCAATTGGATTTTGTTAATAAAGGTGGACTTATCATGCCACTCATTATTCAATTTAATTTTGAGGACGGTACAAAAGAAGTCAAAAGGATTCCTGCCGAAATTTTCAAACTGAATGATCAGATGGTATCTAAAGTTTTTGCGTTAAATAAACCAGTAGTCAGTGTGGAATTAGATCCACAAGAAGAAACGGCAGATACAGACAGAGAAAATAATTATTTTCCCAGAAAGGCGGTTCCATCAAGATTTGAACTATTTAAGCAATCAGGAGGAGGTCGCTGGAGTGGTGGCGGTGGTATGAATCCAATGCAAAAAGCTAAGGCTGAAACTAAAAACTAAATATTATTCTCGATTTTGACAACGGGAGGCTGTCCGAATATGTCAGCCTCTTTCTGTTGTGCTTTGTATGTTTTAACCTTTGCCGATTTTATGCGTGAGCGCAGCTTTTACGAAATGAACAAACAGGGGGTGAGGGTTTTCAACCGTGCTTTTTAATTCAGGGTGAAATTGTACGCCAACAAACCAGGGATGATCTGCCAGCTCAATGATTTCAACCAGACCAGATTGAGGATTCACTCCTGAAACGACCAGACCAGCTGCAGTTAATTTATCAAGATATAAATTGTTAAACTTATAACGATGCCGGTGTCTCTCTGAAATTTTTAAACTGCCATAAGCTGCTGCTGCCTTCGTTTTCTTTTTTAGTTCACAGGAATAGGCCCCCAAACGCATAGTTCCACCTTTGGCGGTTATATTTTTCTGTTCCTCCATCATGTCTATAACAGGTTCAGGGGTTTCAGAATTAACCTCTGTAGAACTTGCTTTTTCAATGCCAGCCTCATGTATGGCAAATTCAACAACCGCGCATTGCATGCCAAGGCATATCCCAAAAAATGGAATTTTATTTTTCCTGACAAATTCAATGGCTCTGATTTTACCGGATATACCCCTTTCGCCAAAGCCAGGTGCAACCAGTACCCCATCCAGATCACTTAATAGAGTTGCCAGTTCTATGTGTGTACCATCAAGTTCTTCCGCATGGATAGGCATTACTTTAACCTTACATTCATTCATAGCACCAGCATGAATGAACGACTCATAAATCGATTTATAGGCGTCTTGTAATTCGTTATACTTTCCAACCAGGCCGATGGTGACCTCGTTGGTGGGATGTTTAAGTTTGATTAAGAATGATATCCAGGTTTTTAAATTGGGTTCTTTTCTGTCGGGAAGTCTCAACTTTGACAATACGGTGCTATCCAGTTTTTCTGAAAGTATCAGGAGTGGCACATCATAAATGGTGGGTGCATCTAATGCTTCAATGACAGAACCGACATCAACATTGCAAAAAAGAGCCAGTTTTCTGCGAATATCCATATTAATCGGATGTTCTGTCCTACATACCAGAATATCAGGTTGAATTCCGGTATTTAATAATTCTTTTACAGAGTGTTGTGTCGGTTTCGTTTTTAATTCTCCGGCTGCACTTAAATAGGGAATGAGGGTTAGGTGAATCACCAGACAATTATCTGCACCCAATTCCCAGCGCAATTGACGTAATGATTCTAAATAGGGCAGCGATTCAATATCACCTACTGTTCCTCCCAGTTCAGTTATGATAATTTCATAACTGGAACTGGAGGCCAGTAGCATGACTCTCCGTTTTATTTCATCTGTAATATGGGGGATAACCTGCACCGTTTTTCCCAAATAATCACCTGCTCTTTCTTTATTTATAACCGTCTGATAAATTCTACCGGTGGTAACATTATTTGCCTGAGAGGTTGGCTGATTCAGAAACCGTTCATAATGTCCTAAATCAAGGTCTGTTTCAGCCCCGTCATCTGTTACATAACATTCCCCGTGTTCATAAGGGTTTAGTGTCCCGGGATCTACATTAATATAAGGGTCGAACTTTTGAATCGTAACTTTGAAGCCCCTCGCTTGTAATAATTTGGCCAGTGATGCCGCTATGATGCCTTTGCCTAAAGAGGAAGTTACGCCTCCCGTAACGAAAATGTATTTGGCCATTGATTTGTAAAGTTTTGTTACGGGTCACAAAGGTAGCAAATATTGGATAAAATAGGTCAATATGTTAAAATTATATATTAAAATATTGAATATCAGGTTGTTGCATTATGTTTTGTAACCTTATAATTACATTCGTATTCTTCTTTTCAGGATTTAAAATATTAAATTAATGTTAAGTCCATAGGTTTAGAATTAACATACAATTAAACATCTACAAGCGATAAGCAACTTACAGGAATGGTAACTTCGTGGCTTAAAATATTGATTATGTTAAAAAGAATATTATTAGGGTCATGTATTTTATTCCTCACACTATCGATTGTTTATGCACAAAAAGGAGGAATAAAAGGAATAATAACTGATTCAAAAACAGAAGAAGTATTAATTGGAGCCAATATCCTGATCCAGGGAACAGATTTGGGTACTGCAACAGATATTGACGGGAGTTATCTTTTACAAAATATTAGTCCAGGGGAGTATAACCTGGTTTTTTCATATACTTCATATAAAACGCAGATTATTAGAGTTACTGTCAATAAAGAAGAGGTGTCAGAATTATCTGTAAAACTTGAAGAAGAATCCATTGTCCTTGATGGTGTAACGGTAACAGCTTCCAGAAAAACAGATTCTGAGG
>Ga0172376_10008742_pt1 | contig 10545 bp, 10 predicted proteins | sample Lak35m_FD_121114 | JGI IMG/M metagenome (GOLD analysis project Ga0172376, IMG submission 121114) | Freshwater microbial communities from Kabuno Bay, South-Kivu, Congo - kab_092012_35m | ecosystem: Environmental > Aquatic > Freshwater > Lake | place: Democratic Republic of the Congo: South-Kivu... | reverse complement strand
CTCGTTCGCGCGCTTGTTCTTTTGGCTCGCGTGGCTCGCCCTAGTAATCGACTACTTCATCAGAGTCTTTCTCTCAGGCCACCCGCTCGTCTACATCATTAGAAACCCATTTGGGTTTCTCGGCGCGATCTTGCCCCCGTTTCGCTTGTTCTACATCGTGCATGCGTTCTCGGTGCTCTCGGGCAACAGACCGGGCATGCTCGCCCAGGCCTCAATTGGTGCAGTCGTCGTTTTGTTCATCTCGATCGTTTTGGGCTCTGCGCTAGTAGTGCATTACGAATACGGACAACCGGGTGCGACTATCGAGACCTACGACGACGCAATTTGGTGGGCTTTCGAAACCGTCTCAACAGTTGGTTATGGCGACTTTGTGCCCGTCACACAACCAGGCCGAGTAGTGGCCATCGGGTTGATGGTGGTTGGTGTTGCGCTTGCCTCAGTAGCAGCAGCATCTGTGATTAGTTTCTTATCTGGCGAGCGCAAGAAAAGGTTGAATGATTCTGCGCCGATCATCGAAGCCGCCCCAACCACAAAGAGCACAACCCCAGCAGACAATCAAGACCTGTTCAAGCGCCTCGACGCCCTAGAGGCCAAACTAGATCAGCTAATCAGCCGCTCGCGCCAGTAACACCGAACATTCGGCATGGTGCGTGATTGCACTAGCCACCGAACCCACCACCATTTTTTTAAGCCCTGTCATTCCGCGGGTTCCCATTACGACAAGATCTGGGTTCTCGTCACGCAAAAGGTCTGAGATCGCCATGCGTGGGCTAACAGACATCACTAACGGATCTTGTTCAGCCACCACTTCTTCGACTTCGGCCCCGACCGACTCAAGCAAAGAACCCGAGGACGCCACTTGGTCTACCACCGAATCATCTGATTCAACAACGCCAAACACCGTGACATTTGCCCCCTTGATCAACGGCAAACCAGATAGAACTTGGACGGCAGCCTCGGCGTGAGGTGACCCGTCCACGCAAACCAGAATCTTCTTTACCGAATTTGAATTCTTTGAAATCAGAAGTGGCGTTGTGGGGCACTGCATTAACCACTCTGCCGTACTGCCAAGCCGCATCGTCTTTAACAAGCCTTTACCGCGAGCCCCGATGACGACAAGATCTGACTTCTCTCTCGAACTCAAAACCAACCGAGGGTCATGCTCGACAGTCAAGTGAACGACTTCACCCACCTGCCACCCGCTTTCGCCAGAACGTGGCTTGATGGGCTGCCAGGTGTGTAGCTCGAATTCGGTTGGCGAATGGGTGAACGTCTCAGGTGAGAGGGCCGTAATCGCCACAACTTCTATTTGCCAATCTGGCCAGGGTTGTGCGGTAACCCACCCCCAGGCTGTGTCAGCACCAGCTGAGTCGTCATCGCCGAAAGTCAAAACACGTTGGGCCGTCATAAGTACTGCCAAATAGCAATTAGCGCACCCACCGCAATGAACCAACCCAAAACGAAAACCCCGGCCAACGGTTCTAGAGCCCGCAAAGTCGAGTTGAACGAGGTCTTAAGCACATCTCGAAGTGTCAGGCCAAAAATCGGCACAGTCATTCCCCAGACGACCATGCACCAAGGGCATAAAGCACCTATTACGAAAACACTTTGATAGGCAAGCCACGACACAAAGACGGTTCCTAAGAACGACCCGGCTAGTACGCCTAAGAAGAACCACCGCGGTAACTGAGCCCTTGCGAGCAAAACCACACCGACGGTGGTCAAGACAGAAAAGCTGGCAATACCGATCAGGCTGTTTGGAAACCCAAATGCTGAAGCTTGTTCGGTCGTGATTATGGTGCCGCAAGCTAGAACCTCGTTAATGCTGCAGCTGGGCACATAGTCGGCGTCTGCCAAAACGTTGATTTTGTCTATGGTCAATTGCGCACTGGCATAAAGCCCAACCAAGCCACCTAAGGTCAACAACCACTTAAGCGGCCGACTAGCTACCTCTTCGCGAGCCTCACCTTGGATCTGACTTGCCATACCGCTATTCCACCACGAAAGCGCAAGTCACTAGTCATTGCAGTTTTCGCACTGGCCAAAGATCTCGACCTCATGTGAGGCCAGACGAAACCTCTTATTTCTGGCAATCTTCTTGATTGAATCCTCAAGCTCTCGGCTTGATATTTCTAAAGCGTCACCACACTCGGTGCAGACCAGATGGTGATGATGATCACTGCCAGCACAGATGCGAAAGAGCATCTCGTTGTCGGCGCCTCGTATTACGTCTAGCTGGCCGGATTCATGCCAACTCTTAAGACTTCGATAGACGGTTGCTAGGCCTATTTCGTGCCCTTTCTTGCTCAGCCAAGCGTGCACCTGCTGACTCGAAACAAACCGCCGTTGTTTCTGTAGTGCTTGCCAAATCAATTCGCGCTGGCGGGTGCGTCGCGGCTGATTAATCACGCACGCGCACCTTGAAGATGTCGCACAAGCCGCCAACTCACCGCGAGAATGAAAACAACTAGCGCGCCCAAAATGATGCTGGGGCCCGGCGGCACATCAACTTGAAACGAGAGCAGTAAGCCACCAACAGCACAAACCACCCCCACCAACACCGCCCAACCCAAAGTGGACGAAAACGATCGACCAAATTGACTGGCAGCAGCAACGGGTAACACCATGATGCCGCTAACTAATAACAAACCCACCACTCGCATACCAACCACCACCGTGGCAGCGGCCATCACCGAAAGCACAACACCTAGCACGCGGACGGGGATCCGCTGCACCATTGCAACTTCAGAGTCCAAGCCTGCAACAAAAAGTTGGCGCCCCCAAACAGTAATTACCAGAATTATCAAGAGGGTCATAGCGCCTAGAACCCATAAATCGCTCATACTCACCGTGCTCAACGAACCGAACAAGAAAGTATTTAATTTGGTAGAAGCCCCCCCGGGCGCAAGCGAAACCAATAAGACGCCAAGTGCTAGACCACCATAAAAAACGACAGCTATGGCGACATCTGCCGCCACCCTTGATCTATCTCGAAGTACCTCGATGAACAACGCGCCAAACACTGCGACAAGCAAAGCTGCGGGCAATGGCGACCACGACATCAACAAAGCCAGACCCACACCCGTTATTGCAATGTGCCCAACACCGTCACCTAAGAGAGCTAAGCGGCGCTGAACCAAAAAGATGCCAACTAGTGGTGCGAGTACCCCTATCAACAAGGCGCCTATAAGTGCGCGTTGTGCGAACTCGTAACTGAGAAGCTCCAACGTTGCGCTAGCTCTTAAGCAACGGGCTTAGATCGGCATGGCTAACACCGAGGTTGGACCCAAGGCTTAAGGCGGCATCGTCATGATGATGATGAACATCTGCGTAAATGCCTCTCGGCAATGGCAGCGCCCCGAAATACTCGACAGAAGTTCTTTCGCTGCGTTCTAACACCAACACTTTGTCTACCAACGGCTCGATCAGACCCAGCTCATGAGTCACGTAAATGATGCTGGTGTTTTGGGTTTTGAGAGTTTGCAGGCAAGAAACCACTTCGTTCTGATGCTCAACGTCCACACCAGCTGAGGGTTCGTCCAGCATTAACAATTCAGCTCGATTCACCAACGCGCGCGCGAACATGGTCAAGCGTTGTTGACCACCTGAAAGTGAATCGACCGATCTGCGGCGTAACGGCCACATTCCCACTGTCTCTAAAGCCCATTGCACGCTGGCAGGCTTGACACCCGCACGAACGCCGCGAACAGCACCAGCTTCGGCAAACTCTTTAACCGAAACCGGCACGCTGCCAATGTTGGGGAGCCGTTGCGGCATGTAAGCAACTTCGCTTGCTGCGATGTCAACGTGACCAGCGCTTATAGGTATCAAGCCCAAAAGGGCTCTCAAGAGCGTGGTTTTACCGCTGCCGTTTCCACCTAGAACAGCTAGGAACTCACCCTTGCTGAGTTCAAAGCTCACGTTCTTGAGCACGGTGGCCCCACCCAGTGAGACTGAAACGTCTCTAGCTTTAAGTTGCGGGGTCATCTCACCCGCAATCTTGCCCCCCCACCAATGTCGCCAAGTTCGCACGCATTTGCGCGATTAAATCGGCGCCCTCTGGTTTGCTCTCTATTGGGTCGAGCTTCTCAGCTTTTATATTGAGTTCCTTGGCTAGCGTTTCGGCCACGACCGGGCTAACCAATGTCTCGTAATAGACAGTGGTCACACCTTCGGATTTAGAAATCTTGGCCACTTCAGCCAGACGTTTCGGGCTGGGCTCAGCCTCAGGTGTCAGGCCTGAGATTCCAACCTGTTCAAACCCATAACGATTTGCGAGATAGCCAAAAGCTTCATGTGAAACGACCATGGTCTTGATTTTGCAATTGGCTAGCGCTGTCTTCATCTCGGAATCAAGTGCTGTCATTTCGTCGGTAAGGGCTTGTGAGTTGTCTGCATAGATTGCACTACAGGCTGGGTCTAGCTCGCTTAATTTGTTGGCCAAGGTCTTGCCGATGGCAGACACATTCGTAGGGTCAAGCCAAACATGCGGGTCGACGATCATTTCGCCATCGGCTGATTTCTTGTCTGAGTGACCCTCATCGCCATCGTGGTCATCGTCGTGACTGTGCCCGTGGTCATGATCGTGTGCCTCGCCTTCAAGCAACGTCAAATTTGCCATGGCATCAAGCCCAGCTGAAGAGTTCAACTCGACTACTGCCTCGTCTAATGAGGGCATGAATGTGGGTAGAAAGACAACAACATCAGCATCGGTTACTTCGGCCGCTTGCGGCGGTGTGAGCTCTAGATCATGCGCCTCGACACCTGGGCCCGCTAAAACCGAAACAGAGGTTTGGTCACTGCCAATACGTTCGGCGATAAATTGCAAGGGGTAGAAACCAGTCACCACGCTAAGCGGCGAACAACTACTTGTGACGACTACCTCGGTGCTCTCAACTGCAACAGGTTCTTCGACAGCGGCATCTTGCCCCCCGCAACTAGCCAGGCCGAGCGCCATCACTCCGGCCGCTGCCAAAAAAGACCGGCTCTTTAACATCCGAGAATTTAAGTTAAACGCTCGAAACACTTGCTACCCCCATTAATTGCCGCAGCCCTCAAGCCCAATCTGCGCATGCACGCCCCCCGCTTTCCCGACGAAAGTTGGGTAACTATGCTGGGCTTAATGATAATGATTCTCAATAAGAAGTCAAGTTGGCATGGAAAATAGCTCGCTAGCAGCCGACCAGCGCATACCTGTCACAGTCATTACTGGGTTTTTGGGCTCGGGTAAGACCACCCTGCTCAATCGGGTTCTAACTGAAAACCACGGCATGCGCGTTGCCGTGATCGAAAATGAGTTCGGCGAAGTCGGGATAGATGATGCATTAGTACTTGGGTCAGAAGAAGAAATATTCGAGATGAACAACGGCTGCATCTGTTGCACAGTAAGAGGCGACCTAATCAGAATCCTGGAAAATCTATTGACCCGTAAAGACAAGTTTGATCGAGTCCTCATAGAGACGACCGGCTTAGCTGATCCGGCGCCCGTGGCACAAACTTTCTTTATGGATGACGAGATTAGAGACAACTATCGACTAGATGCGATTCTCACAGTAGTCGACTCTCTAAACACACTGCAGCACCTCAAGGAAGAAAAACCAGAAGGGACGGAAAACGAGGCAGTAGAACAGGTTGCTTTCGCAGACAGATTACTTTTGAACAAGTGCGATTTAGTAGACGCAAACACCCTTGCACACCTAAGTAAAGAACTGAAATCCATCAACTCTTCAGCTCAGCAAATTCAAAGTAGTTTCGGCGGGTTCCCGCTGGAACAGATTCTTGGCATCGAAGCCTTTAGTCTCGAAAAAGTATTGGCAGACGAGCCCACCTTTTTAGAAGATACAGACCACCAACATGATCAGACTGTTACGAGTGTCGGCATTGAGCTAACCGGGGAGCTCAACCTCGAGAGGCTCGACAACTGGCTCGGGGTTCTTCTCGGCAAGAAAGGTGTCGATATCTTTCGTAGCAAGGGAATTCTCGCAATCTCCGATAATCCGCGAAAATATGTTTTTCAGGCTGTGCACATGCTCTTTACGGGCGAGTTTGCAACTGAGTGGGGGGATGAGCCTCGAGTAAATCGCATGGTGTTCATAGGCCGCAACCTTGATAGACAGGAATTAACTGAAGGATTCAAAAACTGCTTAGCAACTAACACCAAAAAGATGAATTCATCTAACTAGCCAACAAAAAACTCTGCCAAATTACTCATTTGTCGACGGCTCAGTTACCCACCAAGGGGAGGTTCTGCTCCTAGATTCTGAGGGGCTCTTGGCACTGCGACCAACGAATGAATCTGGGGCACTGCTCGAACTGCCCCCGTCCAAGGTTGGAGCTCTTAGCATCAAAGCGCACCCAGTGTTGGGCTTATACGCAATCTCCGGGCCCGAAGGGCTTGAGATTAGAGAGATCCAGAATCACCAAACTCTGCACATCGATCTAGGGGCTTGGACAACGACATCACAGTGGTACAAATCCTCAAGCAAGTTAGCAGCGACTTTTGGTCGCAAGGTGATTTCCCGTGATTGTTTAAGCGACAAACGCTGGGAGTCACCCGAGTTCGAGGCAACACTTCATGATCTTTGCTGGCTCCCTCAGAATGGGATGATTGCAAGCACGGGATACGGTGGGGTGAATCTGACCGCTCCGTTTCGATCTACCGCGGCCGAGACTCTGGAATTCAAAGGTTCCCTTCTTCGAATCGCCATCTCACCAAATTCTCGTTGGGTCGTAACTGGCAGCCAAGACAGCACACTGCAGGTCTTTTCACCAAAAGAAGATATTCGCCTAGAAATGCGTGGCTATCTGCGTAAGGTCAATGAGCTCGCCTTCAATTCAACAGGCTCAAGACTTGCAAACAATGGCTCACCAGAGGTCACCGTTTGGGATTTTTCTGGGGCGGGCCCCAAGGGTCGAAAACCTCTTCAACTAGGACAGCACCGACCAACTGCGATAAGAATCAAATGGCACCCCAAAAACGAGCTTGTATTTGCTACCAGTGATGCCCGGGGTGTGGTCCGCGTATTTGATTTGAATCAACGCCAAGAGCCCGGCGTGGAATCTTGGGCTAGTGAGACCAATGCCAAAATATGCGTACTTGAGTGGATGCCGGATGGATCCCTTTTCTGCGCCGATACATCGGGCCGATGCGCTACGGTTTCCGTAGATACATCGAAATAGGCCCTGAACATCAATATCGTTTGAATGAGCAAAAGGAGCCCACTCGTGCCTGCCACTTCTACTGCCACCATCAAGACAAACAAGGGCGACATCAAAGTCGATCTTTTTGACTTTCAGGCACCAAAAACGGTGGCGAATTTCATCGGACTTGCAGACGGCAGCAAAGAGTGGAAGGACCCCCGAACCGGCAAGACCGGCAGCGGCGCCCTTTATAAAGGCGTGCCGTTTCACCGCGTCATCTCAGGGTTCATGATTCAAGGTGGCGACCCGCTTGGTACCGGAACAGGCGGCCCGGGTTACCAGTTTGCTGACGAGTTTCACCCAGAACTTAGTTTCGATCGGCCTTATTTACTCGCTATGGCGAACGCAGGCCCAGGCACTAACGGCTCGCAGTTTTTTATCACCGTTGCAGCTACCAACTGGTTAAACCGCAAACACACGATTTTCGGTGAAGTGACTGACCCAGCCAGCCGCGCAGTCGTAGATGCCATAGCTGCTGCCGAAACTGGTGCCAACGACCGACCCAAAGAAGACGTAATCATCGAATCAATTGAGGTCAACAAAGCTACGCCGTAGATTTCGTAGGCAAATGCCGACCTCATATCAACAGAAGGTGCAACGCCTTCTTAGCTTGATGACTCAGCACGGGCTAGAGCGCATTGTGATTCGTCGTGCGCCCAACCTTGCCTGGATTACAGGTGGACGGGTGCACATCCCCATGATGTTGGATTCCGCCGTTGTAGACGTGGTAATAACCAGTGACAAGGTTTATGCGGTAACCAACAAGATCGAAGCAGATCGGCTTGCTACCGAAGAATTGCCAGAAGAGATGTCGGTTGAGGTAACCGATTGGTGGAACATTCGACCAAGTGCAAAACCTCAAGGTGTGAAGACGGGCAGTGACCTGCCGTTGCCCGATGAGGTTGATTTAGGCCAAGAAATCGAAGAAGCACGCCAACAACTAACCCCTGAAGAAGTCGCCCGCTATCAAGACACCGCTAAAAAAACCGTGGCCGCTCTAGAAGAGGCCTTGCCGCTGGCTACACCGAGCGATACCGAGATGAACATCGCTCGAAATCTGGCAGCCGCTTTGTGGAGCAGAGGTTTAGAACCAGTTGTGATGCTGGTAGCCGGTGACCGGCGTCGGCGCTTACACCGCCACCCGTTGCCCACCGATGAACCGATCGGCGACATCTTCTACGCGTCAGTTTGCGCAAGAGCTAAGGGCTTAGTTGCCAGCGCAACGCGAGTAGTGGCATTTAAACCCGTGCCAGCCTTAGAGAGATCTGCCTATGACACCTTGTTAGAGGTCGAAGCCGCTTTCTTGGACAACTCAAAACCAGGGGCAGTTTTGGGGCGAATATTCACCAACGCGATTGCCAAGTACCAAGGTGCGAATTCGCCATTACCCCCTGACGAGTGGACGAAACACCATCAAGGTGGCCCAAGTGGTTATTTGGCCAGAGACTGGTTAGTCAAACCCGAAACGACCATCTCGATTCACGTGAATCAAGCATTTTCTTGGAATCCATCAGGCGGTGGCGTAAAAGTCGAAGACACTGTCGTCGTGATGGCAGACGGCGCGCACGTCTTAGCCGAATCAATCAACTGGCCGACTGTGAAAGTTTCTGGGCGTGCGCGACCAGACATACTCGTCATCTAGTGAAGGTCAAGTTTGTATTTCTTGCGCTTGGTTGTGGTGCGTTGTTGTTGGCCGGGTGCTCAAGTAACACTGGCGCAAGCACCGAGCCTGGTGCTCAAGCCAGTTCAGAAACGAGCGCTCAAGCCGGTTCAGAAACGAGCACCAAACCCTGCGACGGCACTCCCAAAGTTGGCGACAAGGCACCACCTGGCTTAAAACCCGGCGACTTGGTAAGTGCCCATGACTTAACCGAAGATTTTGGATCTGCCGAAGGGTTCCCAACAAACGCACGAATATTTCGAATTCTTTATGTGAGCACAGGTCAAGATGAAAAAGACCTCGTTCTAGTTTGTGGTCTCGCAGCGGCACCTGCAGCAGGCCCCAAGATCTGGCAGCTGTCGGGCAAGCCGACTATGCGCATGGTCACCCGCAATCACGGCACGATCGGTTTAAGGCAACGTTGCCTACCCTCTAGTAATCCATCTCTTTACCTCTGGGGCCCGCAGCCCAGCGGCATGGGTGCGGTTTCTTACGGAACTGGTTTGTTCAACGCGAAAGGCGCGCCTGAAAACGGCGCACTGCAATACATGCTCGATCAAGGCTGGGTCATAAGTGCTAGTGATTACCTACCTGACGACACCTACATCATTGGTCGAGTAGCGGCCGCAAATGTGATTGACGCAGCTCGTGCAACGGCGCAACTCATGGCCGATAAGTTCCCGTCCAAAATTTTCGAACAAACCGATGTGATTCTTAGCGGTCACTCGCAAGGTGGACACGCGACTCTTTGGGCTGGTCAACTTTTTGAAACCTACTTAGCCGCCACAAATGACGAAAGTGTGAAGGAACCACCGATGAACTTAAAGGGCGTATTGGCCATGGCGCCTGCTAGCAACTTCATCTTGCAGCCCGACAAACAACCTGAGATCGCGTTAGGTAATGGCCTGGCCGATTGGGAGATGCACCAATTGATTTCACCGATTGGGGTTCCAATCAAGCCTCTTGAGCTAGACATTGGCCCGACTCTTGCTAGTTACATCTTCGGCTCATGGTCACAGTTCTCCAAAAACTCGCCCGAGTCGACGTCAGGTGTTAAGACCCCGGCAGCCCCGCCAGGCACTTCGCCGCTAAAACTTGACGCCATCGCAACCGCAGAGGGTGAACGCACCATCGAGCGAGTCACCGACCTTTGTCTTGGTGGTCAGGATGTAAAGGAGATAAAGAAGCTTGCCGAGCCTTATCAAGATGCGGCCGCAAATCAACTCTTGATTGCGCCCTTATGGAACTTGCCTGCCAATTACAAGAAGGGCGAATACTTCAAAGCTGGTTTCGACAAAACCTGTGCAACTACTAAAGACAGCAGTATTCAAGATTGGTGCACGTGGCTACGGTGGAACTTGCCCGGCCCGAACGCAGAAAACCCCTACCCAAAGGTTCCAGCAGTCAACGGCAAACCCGTGCCAACCCTGATCGGACAAGGCATGGACGACACGGTGATTCATTGCGTGCACCACGACTCAGCTGACAAGGCGTCGATTCCTGATGCGTCTGGCTGCATGTCGGTGGCACTCTATGAATCGCTTGCAAGTCAATACTGCGGCTTGAATCCCGATTCGTACTTGATGCTCGACTTATACCGACATATCACCGTCAAAAGCCCTGCCAGTCACTTGAGCCTGCCCGGGCAAATGGCTGCACGAGGGCCAAAATGGACGCAGAATGAT
>Ga0172376_10008741_pt1 | contig 10545 bp, 10 predicted proteins | sample Lak35m_FD_121114 | JGI IMG/M metagenome (GOLD analysis project Ga0172376, IMG submission 121114) | Freshwater microbial communities from Kabuno Bay, South-Kivu, Congo - kab_092012_35m | ecosystem: Environmental > Aquatic > Freshwater > Lake | place: Democratic Republic of the Congo: South-Kivu... | reverse complement strand
TCGGCGGCCGCGGCGAACTGGTCGGCGAACGTGGTGTTGGGTTCGAAGGGGTAGGGGCGGGCCAGTCCTTCGTCGATGAGGACGGCGTTGACGAAGAGGTCGTCGGGCTCCCGATAGACGTACGCCAACAGGCGTCGGTATCGGTCGCGGGAGTCGATGTCGCGCTCGAGACGCACCGGAGTCCCCACGGGCAGCAACTCGGCCAACCGAGCCGAGGCCTCCGGGCCGAAGCATTCCACGGGAGTATCGGGCTTCTTCGTCTCGGGCGTGTCGATGCCGATCAAGCGGACGGTTTCGCCGCGCCCCGCGATGTTCACCTCGATGGTGTCGCCGTCGACCACGCGCTCGACGACCGCGTTGGCGTCGGTTGGTAGTTCGACATCATTCGAACCGCAGCCGATCAGGACCGTCGCACACGAGAGCAACGTTGCAGTTCTTACGAACCGCATCGGTCGGGATCGGTGGAACATCCTTCGGGGTGGGCGTGGTTCGCGGGTCGACGTCCGCGTCGACGCGATCAGATGCGTTCGATGAGGGTGCCGGTACCGAGTCCGCCACCACAGCACATCGAGATGATGCCGTAACGACCACCGGTGCGCTCGAGTTCGTAGAGAGCCTTGGTCGTGAGGATCACGCCGGTTCCGCCGAGCGGGTGGCCGAGAGCCACCGCGCCACCGTTGGGGTTGGTCTTGGCCAGATCGGCGCCGACCTCCTTGGCCCACGCCAACACCACCGAGGCGAAGGCCTCGTTGATCTCGAAAGTGTCGATCTGGTCGATCGTGAGGTCGTTGCGCTCGAGCAGGCGCTGCGTGGCGTCGATCGGTCCGGTGAGCATCAGAACCGGGTCCACACCGACGAGACAACTGTCGACCACCTTGGCGCGCGGCTTCAAGCCGAGTTGGTTGGCCTTCTCGAGGGTCATCATCAACACCGCGCCGGCGCCGTCGCTGATCTGCGACGAGTTGCCCGCGGTGTGAACACCGTTCTCGCGGGCCACCGGATTGAGGGTCTGCAGCTTCTCGAGTGTCGTCTCGCGGATTCCCTCGTCGCGCGCGACGCGGTGGGTGGTACCGGTGGGCTTGCCGTCGTCCCCGAGATCGGGGGCGTCGACCGCGATGTACTGGCCGGCGAAACGATCCTCGGCCCACGCGCGGGCCGCGCGTTGCTGCGACTCGAGACCGAACGCGTCGGTGTCGGCGCGGGTGATGTTCCACTTGTCGGCGATGCGCTCGGCACCCTCGAACTGCGAGGTGAATTCGTAGTGCTCGAAGTAGCTCTTGCTCACGGCCTTGCCGAGCGACTCGAACTCCTTGGTCTTGGGGTTCTTGGTGTACGCGTTCGAGTTGCTTCCGATCGGAACGGTGCTCATCGATTCCACGCCGCAGGCCATGGCGACGTCGACCACGCCCGACGCGATGAGCGAGGCCGCGAGGCCGGTGGCCTGCTGGCTGGAACCGCACTGGGTGTCGACGGTGGTGCACGCGGTGGTCATGGGCAATCCGGCCGACAACCACGCAGTGCGGGTGATGTTGAACGACTGCGCACCGACCTGGCTGACGTTGCCGCCGACGACCTGCTCGATCTCGGACGGATCGATGCCGGTGCGATCGATGAGCGCTTTCTGGACGAGGCCGAGAAGGTCGGAGGGATGCAGAGTGGAGAGTCCACCGTTCTTGCGGCCGACGGGGGTGCGGACGGCATCGACGATGACAACGGTGCGAGGGCTGTGATTCGACATGGGCGTCATCATAAGGTCGGGGACATGAACTCTCCCCACGAGACGTCGATTTCCCGCATCAGCCGATTCGAACCGGGAGCGATCGCCCCCGTCGACGCCTTCGGGCATCGCTACTTCCACGTGGTGGGCGCCTCGGTCTGGGTGCACGACGAGCCCGCCGATCCGGACTTCGGGGTGCACTTCTTGGGCACCCTCGACGGTCACGCATGTTGGGGTGTCGACGTTCCCCACGGAAGCGATCCGTCCGACGGTGCCGCCCTCGACCTGTTCAGTCTCTTCGGCCGCGCCAGCGAGGACGACTGGTTGGTGGCCGGCCGCGCGGTCCCGTTGGTCGAGTGGGCACGGCAGCGCCGCTTCTGCGGACGATGCGGCGAGACCACGGTGATGGCGGCGAACGAACGAGCGATGAAGTGCCCTCGGTGCAACCTGATGAGTTTTCCGCGACTCGCGCCCGCGATGATCACGTTGGTGACGCGTGGCGAACCCGGCCCGGACCAGGAGGCGTTGCTGGCTCGCGGTGTGCAGTTCCGCGCGCCGATGTACAGCTGTTTGGCCGGTTTCGTCGAGCCCGGAGAAACCCTCGAGGGTGCGGTGATCCGCGAGGTGCGCGAGGAAGTGGGCGTCGAGGTCGGATCGGTTCGATACATGGGCAGTCAGCCGTGGCCGTTCCCGCACAGCCTGATGCTCGGATTCCGAGCCCAATGGATCAGTGGTGACATCGTCTGCGATCGCACGGAGATCATGGACGCCAACTGGTATCGGAAGGACGAGCTGCCGAACATTCCTCCGGGCATCTCCATCGCGCGCAAACTCATTGATGCCTGGTTGAGCGAGTGACGTCGACGGGCGAGTAGTTTCGCACCATGACACTCACGAAGAACTCGCTCGGCAAGTTGGGTCTGTGGACCTTCCAGCTCGACATGCAACCGATGAAGGAGGCCCGACGCGCGGCCGCCGCCATCGAAGAGCTCGGGTTCGGCGCGGTGTGGGTTCCCGAAGCCGTCGGTCGTGAACCGTTCGCCTCGTGCGGACTCTTGTTGTCGGCCACCGAGAAACTGATCATGGCCACCGGCATCGCGTCGCTGCACGCCCGCTCGGCGATGACCATGGCGGCGGGTCAGAAAACCCTCACCGAGGCGTTCCCCGATCGTTTCCTGCTCGGCATCGGCGTCAGTCATCAACCCGCGGTCGAGGGGTTCCACGGCGCGTCGTACGGCAAGCCGTACTCCAACATGGTGTCGTACCTCGACGCGATGGATCGGAGCCTGTTTTTCGCCGCCGGGCCGACCGAGGCCCCGGTGCGTTGTCTCGCGGCCCTCGGGCCGAAGATGTTGAAGTTGGCCGCCGAGCGCACCCTGGGGGCGCACCCGTATTTCGTTCCCGTCGAGCACACGCCGATCGCGCGCGCGGCGCTCGGTCCCGACGCCTTGTTGGCTCCCGAGCAGGCGGTGGTGTTCAGCACCGACCCCGCCGAGGCGCGTGCCATCGCCCGTGGCTTCATGTCGACGTACATGGGTTTGCCGAACTACACGAACAACCTGCGTCGACTCGGCTGGGGCGACGAGGATCTGTCCACGCCCAATGGTCCCTCCGACAAGTTGGTCGACGCCATTGTGGCCTGGGGAACGCTCGACGACATTCACGCGCGCATCAAGTCGCATCTCGACGGTGGGGCCGATCATGTGTGCGTTCAAGTGCTGTCGGCGAATCCGACCGCGGTGACGATGAACGAGTTCCGCGAACTCGCGACCCTCATCCCGGAGTTGTGACGATCGAGTCGTGAGGTTCGGCGTCAGACGTGCCCGGTGATGATGCCGAAAATGAGCGTCGCCAACGTGTCGCGAATGGTCGACTTGCTCGATCCGCGCTTGGCCATCTCGGGTTGATACCCGAGCAATCGTTCGCACATGGCCACCACTGCGGCCGCGGTCGTGAACGGATCGAGCGACTTCGGTAGGCGACCGGCCGCCACGCCCTCGCGGATCATGTCCTGCAGAGCGTCCATCAACAGCAAGTTGGCCTCGGTGCGCACCTTTCGGAAGTGGCGGTCGCCTTCCTCGGCCTTGAGGTTGCGCACGCGCAACACGGCGTGGTGGGTGTCCCAGAAAGTCATGTAGGCATCGACGAAGTCGCCGGCGCGCCGTAGGCCGTCGGCCTCGGTCCAGCTCGGCTTCAGGTGATCGACCAAGGGCTTCTCGTCCTCGGTCGCCTCGCTGGCCAACTCCAGGATGGCCTCATCGACGTCGTTGAAGTAGTGGTAGAAGGTAGCCGGCGACGTGCCGATCTCGCGTGAGATGTCGACGACACGCAGATCGAGAATGCCTTGCTCGGTGAGCAACTTCGCGGTGGCGTCGAGCAACTTGCGCCGGGTGGCCTGGGCGCGAGTACCGATGACGCGCCCGTCGGCGGCGTGGATGTCGTCGCTCATCTCAGGCTCCGTAGACCGGCGCGGGGACGGGGGCCTCGCGCACCAGATCGGCGACGATCGAACCCACTTCGTGGGGTTCCAATCGAGCACTCTTGTCGAAGACGTGACCGTGCTGCCAGCCGTCGGCCACCGAGATTTGCCCACCGGCGATCTCGAACATGCGACCGGAGATCTCGCACTGCGACGAACCGAGCCACACCACGAGCGGGCTGACGTTGGCCGGATCCATGGCGTCGAACCCCGACTCGGGCTTCTTCATCATCTCGGCGAAGGCCTCCTCGGTCATGCGACTGCGCGCCGACGGAGCGATGCCGTTCAGCTTGATCTTGTAGCGACTGAGTTCGGTGGCACCGACGATGGTGAACGCGGCGATGCCCGCTTTGGCGGCGGAGTAGTTCGCCTGGGAGACGCTGCCGAACAAGCCGGCACCCGACGAGGTGGTGACCACGCGGGCGTCCACCGGCGTGCCGGCCTTGCTCATGGCGCGCCAGTGATCGATGGCGTGGCGCACGGGACAGAACATTCCGCGCAGGTGCACCTTCATGACGGCATCCCATTCGTCGACCGACATGTTCACGATCATCCGGTCACGCACGATGCCGGCGTTGCATACCAGGGTGTCGAGACCGCCGAAGGTGTCGATGGTCTGATGGATCATCCGACCCGCACCGTCCCAGTCGCTCACGTCGTCATCGTTCACGATGGCCTCGCCGCCCATCGCGCGGATCTCGGCCACCACCTCGGCGGCGGGACCCTCATCGTGCCCCTCCGGTGAGACTGGCACCGACGTCGTTCACGACAACCTTGGCGCCCTCGGCGGCGAACGCCAAGGCGTGGGCTCGGCCGAGGCCTCGTCCGGCACCGGTGATGATGACGACTCGTCCGTCGCAGATTCCCATGGTCTTGATTCCTCTCGTCGAGATGTCAGCAGGTGATGCCACCGTCGAGAACGACGATGGAACCGGTCATGTAGCGGCCCTCGTCGGAGGCGATGTACGCGAAGAGGTTGGCCATCTCGTCGGGCTCGGCCTGCTCCATGGGGGTCATGATCTTGCCCATGAGCTTGTAGTCGGCGTCGGTGGGCAGGTTCATGAACGATGTGACGATGTTGGTGTTGGTGCCACCGGGAGCGATGGCGTTCACCCGAACGCCCTTTCCGCGGTATTCGTACGCCAGGGCGCGCGTGAGGTTCACGACTCCACCCTTGCTCGCACAGTAGGCGGCGCTCCAAGGTGCACCCATGAGACCCGAGGTGGACGCGGTGTTCACGACGACACCGTCGACACCGGTGGCCGCGTGCGACTTCAACAGGTGGGGCAACGCGAAGCGCGAGACGTAGAAGGTGCCGTTGAGATTGACAGACACGATGCGGTCGAACCACTCGGGCGTCTCCTCGTGACTGTTGGCGAAGTGACCGATGCCGGCGATGTTGCACACGACGTCGAGACCACCAAGTGCCTTGGCCGCCTTGTCGACGGTCTTTTGCACGGCGGTCGCGTCGGTGACGTCGAGGTCGTAGGCGACGACAGTGGCGCCGCTCTTGGTCGCGGCGATCTCGGCGGCCACCTCTTTGGCGCCACGAAGGTCGGCGATGGCCAGGTGGGCGCCCTCGGCGGCGAAGCGCAGAGCGGTGGCCCGACCGATGCCCGAACCGGCACCGGTGATGAACACCCGCTTGCCCTTCAGACGCTTGTAGATAGGGGCCGGCTTGAGGACGGGCTTCTTGGTGGCGGACTTCTTCGTGGTGGAAGTCTTGGCGGCGGTCTTCTTCGTGGTGCTCATGATGCTCCTCCGTACGTGGCTCGTAGATCCTTCTTCAAAACTTTCCCGCTCGGATTGCGGGGCAACGCGTCGACGATCTCCAGTTGCTCGGGGACCTTGTGCACCGACAACTGCGCGCCTTTCAGATACGCGACCATTTCGTCGAACGACAACGTCGCGTCGGCCTTCAGGACCACGACGGCGCAGGCCCGCTCGCCACTGGCCGCATCTGGCAAACCGATGACGGCGGCATCGGCCACCGACGGATGAGCGAACAACAAGTCCTCGATCTCCTTGGCCGAAATGTTCTCGCCCTTGCGGATGATGATGTCCTTCAGGCGTCCAGTGATGCTGATATATCCCTCAGTGTCGATCACGCCGAGATCGCCGGTACGGAACCAGCCGTCCTCGTCGAAGGCTTCGGCATCGAGAGCGGAGTCCAGGTATCCCATGCACACCTGGCCGCCCTTCACGCGCAACTCTCCTTCGACGCCGGGCGCACAGACCACTCCGTCCATGACGGTGCGGATGGTCACGCCGGGACAGGCGCGACCGTCGGTGTTGGCCTTCTTGTCGTCGGGGTCGTCGACGTGGACCATCGTGTTGATGGGGGATTCGGTCAGCCCCCATCCTCCGATGAGCGGTGCGCCGAACGCATCCATCATCTCGGCGTTCAGTGTTCGGGGCTTCGGAGAGCCACCGCCGTTGAAGATGCGCACGTTCGGCAACAACTTCTCACCCGCGGGCAGCTGCCGTTGGGCGTTGAGGTACGTCAACCAGAAGACGGTGCCGGCGCCGGCACACGTGCAACCGTTCTCGCCGAGCCAACGGGGCGTGTTCGCCGGATCGAAGGTCTCGACCATCAACAGCTCGACGCCGGTCTCCATGGCGTTGAACAGCCAGATGAGCCCGCCCACGTGCGTGATGGGGAACACCACCGCCGCCTTGTCGTCCGGACCGACCTGCATGCTCCACTGCATTCCGAGGTTGGCCGCGCCCATACTGGCGTCGCTGTGCTTGGCGCCCTTGGGGTCCGCGGTCGTGCCCGAGGAGTAGAACAACCAACGCAGACCGTTCAGATCGGCGCGATACGGGGGCAGGCCCACCGCATCGGGGTCGGCCTCGGGAAGATCGGGGTCAGCGACGATGATGCGCACCTCGCGACCGTTCGCCTCCACGACCTCACGGGCCATGGGCGGGAAGTCGAAGCCGCGGAACACGCCCGGAACGATCAAGACCTTGCAGTCCGATTGCGCCGTGATGAAGGAGATCTCACGATGGCGGTAGATGGGAAGGATCGGATTCTGGATGGCCCCGAGTCGCGAGAGTGCCCCGGTGAGAATCAGCGATTCGAAACGTGACGGAAGGATCCAGGACACGTTGGTGCCTTCGCCGACACCGATCTGTGACAATCCCGCGGCGACCCGCTCGCAGCGGTTCTTGTACTCGCTGTAGGTCATGGAACGCCCGCGCTCGTCGAACGCCATGCGCTTGTCGGGAGTGGTGACGGCGCGCTCGGAGATCAACTGCCACAGGGTCTTGTCGGTGGTGTCGATGTTCGCGGAGAGATCACGGGCCATGTTCGAGGTCCTCGCTTCAGAACGTGATGACGGCGCGGGCGACCGTTCCGCTCTCGAGTCCGTGCACGGCGTCCTCCCAGTTGGCGACGGGGAACGTCGCGCTCACCAATTCGTCGAGCAGCACGTCGCCTCGGCGGTACAAATCGATGATGTAGGGGATGTCACGCTGGGGGCTGATGCTCCCGTAACGACAGCCGATGATGCCGCGATCGACCTGGGTCAGGCGCCCGTACAAGCCCTTGAATTCGGCGGTCTGTCCGGCGACGCCGATGACGACGACGGTGCCACCCCAATCGAGACATTCGAGCGCGTTGTAGGTGACGGCCGGATGCGCGACGCAGTCGAAGGCCCAGTTCACTCCGCCGGCATTGAACGGCCCGCGACGCATGTCGTCCTTGTACGGCATGATCTCACCGACCGCGGTCACCAGATCCTCGCGGCGTCCGTCGAGGAAGTGCGTGGCGCCGAACTGCTTGGCCAACGACTCCTTCTCCATCACGGTGTCCACCGCGATGATGGTGGTGGCACCCTGCACCTTCAGGGCCTGAATGACGTTCAGGCCCACACCCCCGACGCCGAACACGAGCGCCGACTGGCCGCGCTTCACGTTGGCGCGATTGAACACCGCACCCATGCCGGTGACCACGCCGCAACCGACGAGGGCCGCCGACGTGAGAGGCACGTCCTTGGGGATCTTCACGCATTGCACGTCGCGCACCACGGTTCGCTCGGCGAACGCACTGGTGGCGGCGAAGTTGTAGATGGGCGCGCCGTCGAGGGTGAAGGGCTGGCTCCAGTTGGCCAACGTGGACCGGCACAGCGTGGGGCGGCCATCCATGCAGAACTCGCAGAAGCCGCAGGCGGCCAAGGTGGCCACGATCACGTGATCGCCCGGTTGCACGTGGGTGACGGCATTGCCCACCTGGGAAACGGCGCCGGCGGCCTCGTGACCGCACACACCGGGGGAGGGAACGGGGTACAGGCCGTTCATGTAGGAGATGTCGCTGTGGCACAGACCGGCGGCGGCGATCTGCACGATCACCTCGCGTGGCCCCGGTTCGCGCAGGGTCAGCCCGTCGACCAGCGACGTGGTCTTTCCGTCGTACACGATTCCCTTCATGGGGCCCCCTTTTGCCGTCTCGCGAACACCGCGACTCTAGTGCAGGAGCCCCGAAAATCTGACGGCCAGTCAGAATCTGTCGGTCGCCGATCGTGGCAGGGGGTATGTTGGCGAAATGTCCGAAGTGAAGGTGTCCGCTCGGGTCTCGGTCGAGCGACTGGATGGCGCCTTGGGGGCGGTGGTCCAGGGATTGCGGGTCTCCGATTACGCGGACGACGATTTGCGCGAGTTGGCCGATTCCTTGCTGCCGTGGTGGGACGAGCGACTGGTGTTGTTCTTCCCCGGTGCCCACTTCTCGCCGTCGGACCAGTCGCGATTGGCTCGTTGTTTCGGTTCGCACGTGGCGGCCACCACCGAGACGGCCTCGGACAATCGCAACATTCCCACCCTGCGCGACGAAGGGTTCCCCGAGATCCTCGTGATCGATTCCCACACTCCGGGTTTCAACCCCCACGTCACCGCCGTCTGGCACACCGACGTGCCGTTCATCGAGCAACCGCCCAAGGCATCGTTGTTCTACTGCGAGATCGCGGCCGTGGGTGCTGGTGACACGATGTGGAACAACCAGATCGCGGCCTACCGTCGTCTCAGCCCGCCGATGCAAAGATTGGTGGACGATCTCGAGGTGGTCATGGGTTCGCCGCCTCAGACCGCTACGTTCGTCCATCCTCTCGTGCGACGTCATCACACCTCGGGCGAGAAGTCGATCTTCGCCAACCGCGGCTGGACCAGAAGCATCGTCGGAATGAGCGAGGTCGAGAGTCGGCACATCCTCGAGGCGGTCTACGCCATCTCCGAGCGCCCCGAGCACGTCGTGCGTTGGAAATGGACCAGTGGTGACGGAGCGTTGTGGGACAACCGCTACACGATGCACTACGCGGTGGCGGACTACGGCACGCAACATCGACGAGTGCGACGAGCGACCATCTACGACTGAGTTCGCCGCGATCGGCGTCAGACCAGGCGTGCTCGTAGCTCGAACTTCAGAACCTTTCCGCTGGCGTTCAACGGCAGGGCGTCGACGAAAGTGACCCCGCGGGGCACCTTGTAGTTGGCCATGCGCGGACGCGACCATTCGATGATCTCGTTCTCGTCGCCGGTGCGGCCCGCGCGCAACACCACGAAGGCGTGCCCGACCTCTCCCATGCGCTCGTCGGGGCGTCCGACCACCGCCACTTGCGCGACCGTGGGGTGAGCCAACAGGACGTTCTCGATCTCGGCCGGATAGGCGTTGAACCCACCGACGATGAACATGTCCTTCAGGCGGTCGGTGATTGCAAGGTAGCCCCGTTCGTCCATGACGCCCACGTCCCCGGTGTGCAGCCATCCGTCGCCGTCGATGGTGCTCGCTGTGGCGGCGGGGTCGGCGAAGTAACCGGGCATCACGTTGTAACCGCGGCACACGATCTCGCCGGCCGTTCCTCGTGGCACCTCGACGTTGTTCTCGTCGACCACGCGCACCTCGATGTCGTCGATCGCCCGGCCACTGGTGGACGAGATGGTCTCGGGGTCGTCGTCCTGTCGACACATCGTGATGGTTCCGGTGGACTCGGTGAGCCCGTAGGCGGTGATGATGACGTCGAAGGACAGTTCCTCGTGCATACGACGGATCATTTCCACGGGGACCGCGGCGGCGCCGGTGACCGCGAGACGCAACGAGGACAGGTCGAACGCGTCGCGCTCGGGGTGGTTCAGGATGCTGAGGTACAGGGTCGGTGGCCCGGGGAGCGCGGTGATTCGTTCGGCACCGACGATGCGCAGAACCGCGGGAACGTCGAACACGGCCAGGGGCAACATCGCCGATCCGCGCAACAGGCAGGCCAGGAATCCGGCCTTGTAGCCGAAGGTGTGGAAGAAGGGGTTGACGATGAGGTAGCGATCGTCCGCATCGAGTCCGACGATCGCCGACCATTCCCGG
>Ga0172376_10008737_pt1 | contig 10545 bp, 11 predicted proteins | sample Lak35m_FD_121114 | JGI IMG/M metagenome (GOLD analysis project Ga0172376, IMG submission 121114) | Freshwater microbial communities from Kabuno Bay, South-Kivu, Congo - kab_092012_35m | ecosystem: Environmental > Aquatic > Freshwater > Lake | place: Democratic Republic of the Congo: South-Kivu... | reverse complement strand
GTCAAGGACAAGGCCATCGAGCACATCCCGGTGCGTCGCTTCGGCACCCCTGACGACATCGCCTCGGCGTGCGCGTACATCAGTTCGGACGAAGCGAGCTACGTCACCGGCCACGTGCTCGTGATCGATGGCGGCATGACGATGTGATGATTGCGACGCCGCGGAGCATGTGAACGCGACCAACCATGAATAGAGCCCCCATCAAGGGGGCTCTTGTCGTTCGTGACGGCATGTCGGTTCAGTTGCCCGAGGGATTCGGTCCCGTCGGGGCAGGCACCGGCTCGGCCGGCGGCTTGCGGCGCATCGGCGCACCGCCGCCACCCACACCCGAGCCCATCTTCGGCGTTTCGCTGTCGCCCTCTTCCTGCACCTTCTTCTGCGGGGGCGCCACGACTTCCTCGGGCTCGTCCGCACGGGCGAGGTACTTCGAGACGACGTCGAACCAGGCCTCGACCCAATCGTCGCCCGACAGCTTCTCGATCATGCCGGGAAGGCACGGCTCGGCGGTGAAGGTGCCGCTCTCGTCGTCGCTGGCGGTGAAGGCCCACATCGCGACCTGGTCATCGCCCGCTGAGTACGAGAACACGGCGAGCGCGCAGTCGGCGCCATCGGGGCTCTTGCCCCAGCGGCACTCGGCCTTGGTCACGTTGTCGGTCGCGCGCTTCCACGAGCCATCGTCGATCATCTCCTTGAGGATGGCCTTGTCGTCGTCGCTGAGCATCGGGTCGACCTTGGACTGCTCGCCGCGCACCACGCCATCCATGAACTTGAGCATGGCGATGCGCTCGGGGTCGGCCGGCGGCGCAAGGTCCTCGGGCAGGCTGACGCGCTGGTCGATGCCGTAGCGCTCCATGAGCTCGGCGATGCTGGTGACCGCGGGCGGCGGCGGCGGCGGCGGGGGCTCGGGCTCGGCCTGCGCAACCGGCGGCGGTGGCGGCGGGGCTTCTTCGCCGCATGCGGCGAGTGCGAGCGGCGCCAGCACGGCACAGCAACGCAGGAGTTCAGGCAGCGACGGGATCGGGCTGGTCATGGCTGGTCACCTCGCAGGTTCGGTCGATCCGCTTCATGAGGCCCTTCAGGACGGTGCCCGGGGCCACCTCGCGGTACGCCACCACTGTACCGCCCGAGCGCATCGCAGCGATGAGATCGGTGCAGGATTGGCTCCAACGGACCGGCGCCGTGAGCTGCTCGACGAGGAGCCGCTTGATGGTGGTGGGATCGTTGCCGTGGGGTTGGGCCGTCACGTTGCTCCAGACCGGGCACAAGGGCGCTGAGAACGCGGTCCGATCGAGGGCCTCGGCCAGGCGCTCGGCCGCCGGCTGCATCAGGGGACTGTGGAAGGCACCCGCCACCGTCAGCTTGGCCGCCCGGAGCCCGAGTTCGCCGGCCACGGTGACGGCGCGGTCGCAGGCCGTGGCGTGGCCGCTGAGCACGATCTGCCCGGGTGCATTGAAGTTGGCGCAGACGAGACACTCGCCCTCGGCTGCCTTGGCACAGACTTCAAGGGCCTTCTCCTCGTCGGCTCCGATCAGGGCAACCATGCCGCCCTGGCTGGCCTCGGCGGCGTCCTGCATGAAGCGGCCGCGCAGCGCAACCAGTCGAAGACCATCCTCGAAACTGAACGAGCCGGCCAGATGCAGCGCGGTGTATTCGCCGAGCGAGAGCCCCGCCGCGGCGGCCAGGGAGAGCGGCGCGCGTTCGCGCATGGCCGCCGCGCACGCCACGCCCACGGTGTAGAGCGCGGGCTGGCTGATGTCGGTGCGGCTGAGTTGCTCGAGCGGACCGTTGGCGCAGATGGCCGACAAGGTCATGCCGATCGGCAGCGACACCGTGCGGTCGGCGGTCTCGATGATGGTGCGCGCGGCGCTGCTCGCGGCAGCCCACGCGGTGCCCATGCCCACGGCTTGCGCCCCTTGTCCGGGGCAGAGAAGGACGGTCTGGCTCATGGCGGCTCCTGTCTGGCCGGCATGCATGCCGGCGGGTTCATCACTTGTCCCACACGCAGCTGGCCCACGTCAGGCCGCCACCGAAGGCGACCATGATGAAGGGCTGGCCGTCGGGAGTCTTGCCAGCGCGGTTCAGTTCGTCAAGGCAGAGCCCGACCGAACCCGCGCTCGTGTTGCCGTAGCGATCGATGTTGACCAGGACCTTCTCGCGCGGCAGGTTCAGCTTCTCGATGGCGCTCTCGATGATGCGCGCGTTGGATTGGTGGCAGATCACCTGGCTGACGTCGTCCACCGTGAGGCCGGTCTTCTGGAAGGCATCCTCGATGACTTCGCGGAAGCGGTTCACCGCGAACTTGTAGACCTCGCGCCCGTTCATGCGCAGGTTGCCCAGGCGGATCGGGTTCGCGCGATCGCACTCGGGCACGATGTCCGGGCGGTAGGGCATGTACAGGTGCTGCCAGTCCGCGCCGTCGGCGCTCATGGTCTGGTACCGGCAGCCCTTGGACGGATCGTCGCAGCGCTCGAGCACCACCGCGCCGGCTGCATCGCCGAAGAGGATGCTCACCGTGCGGTCGGTGTAGTCAACGACCGAGGAGATCGCATCGCCGCCGATGGCGAGCACGCGCCTGGCGCGGCCGGCCCGGATGATCGAGTCGGCCACGTTGACCGAGTAGACGAACCCACTGCATGCCGCGGCGATGTCGAACGCGCCCGCCGGTGTGGCGCCGAGGGCCGCGGCCACACGGCACGCCGTGCTCGGGCAGAGCATCTCGCCGCTGACGGTGCCCAGGATCACCAAGTCGATGTCGCTGCCCTTGACGCCCGCCATGTCGAGCGCGCGCTGGCCGGCAAGGCAGCTCAGGTTGAAGACCGGGTCGAGCGCGCCCGCCGAGACGCGGCGCTCGCGGATGCCGGTGCGCTGCGCGATCCAGTCATCGCTCGTGTCAAGGATGCGCGCGAGATCGTTGTTGGTCAGCGTGGTGTCGGGAACGGCCGAGCCGGTTCCCGCGAGCCGGACACCGCAGGGCTGCATCATGCCTGGGCCGCCGTGCACGCCGCGAGGCGCTTGACGAGCGTGTCGTTGATCCCCGCGGCGATGAACTGCTTGCAGCGCAGCACGGCGTTCATGATGGTGCGCGCCTGGCTCGAGCCGTGGCTGATGAGGCACGTTCCGTTCACGCCCATGAGCGGCGCGCCGCCGTACTCGTGATAGTCGTACTTGGCGTAGAGGCTCTTGACGACCGGGTCGAGCCGGGCGGCGAGCGATGGATCGATCTCGAGCACCTCGGTGGCGAGGGCACGGAAGATGCCCGCCGAGAGGCCCTCGGCGAGCTTGATCATGACGTTGCCCACGACGCCGTTGGTGATCACCACGTCGGCTTCGCCATCAAAGACGCCGCGTCCTTCGACGAAGCCGATGAAGTTGATGTTGGGCGTGTTTTCCAGCAGTTCGCGGGCTTCCTTCGCATCGGCGGTGCCCTTGTTGGCTTCGCCGCCCACATTCATCAGCGCCACGCGAGGCTGCTTGATGCCGAGGACGTCGTGGGCATAGACATCGCCCATGACGCCGTACTGCGCGAGGTGCGCAGGCTTGGGTTCGATGTTCGCGCCGACGTCGATGAGCACCACCGGGCCGGCGAAGGTCGGGATGGTGCAGGCGATGCCCGGGCGGATCACGCCGGGCAGCCGGCGCAGGTACATCTGGGCGCCGGCCACGCACGCGCCGGTGTTGCCGGCGCTGAGGATCGCATCGAGCCGTTGGGCATGCCCGGGCGCGCCCATCTTGCTCATGACCGTGATCGACGAGTCTTCCTTGTTGCGGATGCCGTCGACGGGCGACTCATCCATGCCGATCACCTGCGACGTGAAGATGCATTCGATGCGCGGATCCTTGATGCCGCGCTCGCTGAGCGTGTCTTCGATGGCGCCGCGATCACCCAGCAGCACCAGCGTGTCGTCGTCGGCGAGGCGGGGAAGGGCCTGCAGGGCGCCCTTCAGGATCTCGTCGGGGGCGTTGTCGCCCCCCATGACGTCGACGCCGATGCGCATTTAGGCTTCCTGGCCGCCGAGCTTCAGCTGCAGGCCGGGGCGGACGTAGCCGCAGGCCATGCACGAGGCGTGCGGACGCTTGGCAGCGCCGCAGTTGGGGCACAGGGTGGTGTGCACGGGCTTGAGGGCCTGGTGCGCACGGCGACGGCGCTTGCGGCCGGGCGAGGTTCGGAAGGCGGGATTCATGGCTGGCTCCGTGGTCAGGGCGCGCACGACAGGGCGCGCTGTGTCGAGCGAAGCAGTCTAGGGGAACGGTGCTGCAAGTCAAGGAGATGAAGGGTCTTCCTATAACACGGAAGCGGACCGTTGCAGCGGAGCCGAGGCTTCGCTAGTCTTGACGACCCTTCACTTCAACCGCCAATGCCGACCATCAATCAACTCGTTCGCAAGCCCCGCCGCTCTCCCGCCACCAAGTCCAAGGTGCGCGAACTTGCCGCCTGCCCGCAAAAGCGCGGCGTGTGCCTGCAGGTCAAGACGGTCAGCCCCAAGAAGCCGAACTCCGCGCTCCGCAAGGTGTGCCGCGTTCGCCTGAGCAATGGCCGTGAAATCACCGCCTACATCGGCGGTGAAGGCCACAACCTCCAGGAACACTCGATCGTGCTCGTGCGCGGCGGCCGCGTGCGCGACCTTCCCGGCGTGCGCTACCACGTCGTGCGCGGTGCACTCGACTGCCTCGGCGTCGACGGCCGCAAGAAGAGCCGCTCGTGCTACGGCGTGAAGAAGAAGGCCGCTGCCGCCAAGAAGTGATCGCGCAGCGCTTGATGGAACACTTGCGGGCAACCGCAGGAGCAGCCCCGGGATCCTCCCGGGCCGTGCAGGCCGGTCGCCTGCGACAACCCCAGTAACGGTGCTCCCCAGTCCGGGCATGTCCAACGCCCGAGCATCGTGAAACCAACCGGGCCGATGGCCCAGAGGACCCAGAGATGGCACGTTTCACCGCCAGCGAGAAGCAGCTCAAGCCCGATCCCCGCTACCAAGACCTGGTCGTGGCCAAGTTCGTCAACTGCATCATGGAAGACGGCAAGAAGGCCACCGCCATGCGCGTGGTCTATGACGCCTTCGACGTGATCCAGAGCCGCTTGGACAAGGACAAGTCGGAGAACATGCCCAAGACGGCGATCGAGGTCTTCCACCTCGCGCTCGAGAACGTGCGCCCGTCGGTCGAAGTGCGCTCCAAGCGCGTCGGCGGTGCCAACTATCAGGTGCCGATGCAGCTGTCCAAGCGCCGCGCGCAGAGCCTGGCCTTCCGCTGGATCATCGGTTCGGCGCGTGACGAGAAGGGCAAGCCGATCGCCCAGCGCCTGAGCAAGGAAATCATGGACGCCGCCCGCAACGAGGGCAAGTCGGTGCAGACCCGCGAGAACACGCACAAGATGGCCGACGCCAACAAGGCGTTCGCCCACTTCGCGTGGTGAACCCGCCGGGTGCGGATCGGCATGCGCGTCAGCGCCTCGTCGCAGGATTCTCGGGGCCGGCGCAGGAGTTGTTGCGCGCCTCGAGCGCACTCGTGGCCGGCTGCGGCGCGCTGGGCTGCCTGATTGCAGACCAGCTCGTGCGTGCGGGCGTCGGCCGCGTGGTCATCGTGGACCGCGACGTGGTCGAGCCGAGCAACCTGCAGCGGCAGTCGCTGTTCACGACGGCGGACATCGGCGTGCCCAAGGCGATCGCGGCGCGCGCGCGGCTCGAGGCCGTCGATCCGTCGGTGCGCATCGAGGCGTGGGTCGACTCGATCGATCGCGAGTCGATCGAGGACTACGTCGACGGCATCGATCTGGCGTTCGACGGCTTCGATGCCATGGAGCCTCGATACCTGCTGAACGACGTGTGCGTGCGCCATGGCGTTCCGTGGGTCTACTGCGCGGCGATCGCCACACAGGCGCGCGCGATGCTCGTGCGGCCGGGCGGTCCGTGCCTGCGATGCGTATGGCCCGACGCCCCGCCTGCCGGCGCGCTTGGCACGTGCGATACCGCGGGAGTGCTCGGATCGACGGTCGCCATCGCGGCGGGAGCGAGCGTGGCGCTTGGGCTGCCGATCATGGCCGGTGCCGAGCCGAGCGCGCCAACGCTCGTCAGCGTCGACACGGCAGCCGGATCGTGGCGCACGATCGCGGTCGCGAAGGATCCCGCGTGCCCGTGCTGCAGTGCCGGCCGGTTCGAGTGGCTCGATGGCGACGCTGGATCGGGAGCGGCGGTCTTGTGCGGACGCAACGCGGTGCAGATCCGGCCAGCGGTCGAGTCAATGCTGGATGAAGCGGGGTGGCTGGCGCGACTCGCCCACGCCGGATCGTTCACGCTCGGTCAAGGCTTGGTGCGCGGCTCGATCGATCCTTCGCTGTCGAGCGGGTTGGTGCTTGACCTCACGGTCTTCATCGATGGCAGGGCCGTGGTGCACGGCACCAGCGACCCGGCGATCGCTGCGGCGATCTGCGAGCGCGTGCTCGGCGGCTGATCGACGCGACGGATCGGTCGGTACGATCCCGCGATCATGGGACTCTTCGCCAGTTGCATCGCTCACGACTGCCTCGCCACCGTCGGCTACGCCGACAAGCTCTGCCAGGGGATTCCCGCGGAGTCGTTCGCGCGCATGCCCTTCAAGGACATGAACAGCGCGGCCTTCAACATCGGTCACCTGAGCATCTATCCCGCGCGCATGGCGACCTTGATCGGCCACGAGGGAGCGATCTCGAATCCGGCAGGGTGGGAGGACCTCTTCAAGAACGGAACGCCCTGCGTCGACGCAGGGACCTACCCGTCGAAGGATGCGCTGATGGCGCACTACATGGCCGGCCACCAGAAGGTGGCTGAGCTGCTGACGGAACTCGACGACGCCGTGCTGGCGGGACCGAATCCGCTGCAGGGCGCTTTCAGGGACCGCTTCCCGGTGCTTGGCCAGGCGGTGCTCTTCCTGTGCAACAACCACCAGATGATGCACCTGGGCCAGATCAGTGCGTGGCGTCGCGTGATGGGACTCGGGAGCGCGATGTGACGCTGCGCGCCGTCCGGCTCGCGCTTGTGGCGTGGGTGGCGGCGCTGATCCTGCCGGCGACGGCGCTCGCGCAATTCACGAACCTGTCCGTCGAGCCGATGGACCTCAGCGCGCTCGCGCGCATGCTGCGCGACGAGTGCGGCGCTGAGCCAGCCGACTGGGATGCGTTCGAGCGCGTGCACATGGAGTATGTCGAGCGCCATGGGCCGCTGGTCGAGCGTTCATGCCAGGCCATTCGGGCGTCCGAGGCCAACACGGAACACCAGCGAGGCAAGTCGATCGAGCTGCAGTTGGCGCAGCAAGACCTCGATGGCGCACTGTTCACGGCCGTCGCTGCGTTGATGCCGGCGGATGCCGCCGCGTGCATCGAGCGCGTGCGTGTGCGCCGCGAGCTTGCCGTGGCGGCACGCATGAGCTATTGGCTCGGCCAGGTCACGGCCTTTGACGCCGGCACGTCGCTGCAGCGGGCGCTTCGGGATGATGCGGCACGGTGGGCCGAGTTGAAGCCCGACGTCGATCGTCATCGGCTGGCCCGGCGGGATCTCGTTCGCCGCGTGTTGCGCGGCATCGGCGATGCCTTGAACTGCAGCGATCAGCGGGCGGCGGCGCAGGAGTCGATCTGGTTGGAATGCGCGGACCTGACGGAGCGGATCGCCAGCTTGGAGCGTGAAGCCCAGCACGCGGCCGATGGCGCACAGGCGATGCCTGCTGACCCATCGGCGGTGGATGCCACGACCGAGCGCCGTGCATCCCGCGACGCGGATGCAGATCCGATGGAGCAGTTTGAGTCGCTTCGGCGCGAGCAGCACGAGGCCTTTGAGCGGCTGTCTGCCCTTCGCAACGAGTGCTGGGCATCCATGACCAAGTCGATCGCGAGTGCGGTCGATCATGAGGTCGCGCTGTTTTTCCTGCTGGCACCGCGGTTGACGCCGCTGCAGCGCATGTCGTGGCGACGAAGCGTGGCCAACGAACTCAGCGTGGCGACCGATCGAGGGTACGGCGTGGAACAGTTCACGCTTGCCCTGCTTCGGGCGCCGGGAGTGGACCAGCCCTTGCGCGAGCGGTTGCTCGCTGCGCTCTCGCGTTGGGCGGACGAGGATGGCGCGGCGCAAGAGGCCATGTTCCGCACCGCTGGCGAGCGCGTTGCCGAGCAGTATCTGTGGCAGTTCGGCACAGAGGAGCAGTCGCCGGCATCGCGAGCCTTCACCGAGGGATCGGCTCAGCGGGAACAGCGGGCCAGCCGCGCGCGGGATGAACTTCAGGCGATGGTCGCGGCGCAGGTCGGTGATGAGGCGGTGGGTGCAGCCATGGCGACGATCGAACAGCCCTCGGCCGAGGGGCAGGAGGTCGAGCTGGTCCTTGGCGAGGACCCGGCGGCGCCGGATGTCGACGATGTGCCCGCGGACTCGGTCGATGCGATCGGCATGCCGAAGCGCGCGCGCCCCGCGTTGGCGCTGCTCGATCGGTTCATCGAGGCATGCATGATTCCAGAGTCGAAGGCCGAGGGCATGCGCGCCTTGCTCGCGACGCATGAGTCGATCGTGTCGGCGATCGCGGAGGGTGAGCTCGCGGCGGTTCGTGGTCAGGAGCAGATCGACCTGATGGAGCGCGTCAAGACGATGGCGCTGGTCGATGCGATGGCAGCCGTGGAGACGTATGCCGCACACGCCCGGGCAGCGGAAGCCAGGATCCTTGACGCCGATGATGCGTTCTGGACCGCGCTTGGCGAACTTGCGGGTGAGGCTGCGCCTGACTTCGCCCTGGCCATGCAGGTCAGTGCAGGCCTGTCACCGACCGATCTTGAGTGGGCGGTCGTGACGAGTCCGCTGCCTGCTGATCCCGTGCGCGTGGCGCTTGGATGTGCAGCCGACGACGAGCAGCGACGTTTGGTGCTCGCCGCCGCCGCTGCAGCCGAGGCATCGGAGGCCGCGTCCCGCTCTGAGATGGTCGACGTGCAGACCAGCATGAGTGTCGACTGGCTGCGTGGATCGCTGCTGTGGCGGACGCGGGCTGATGTGAGCGATGAGGAGCGTGCAGCGTTCGGCGAAGCCAGTCGCGTGCGTCAAGTCGAGCTGATGGATCGATACAGGAAGGCCATCGAACGCAGGGATGCGCTGCGCGCATCGCTTGCGCTCGAGATCGGGCGTGTCGTCGGCGTGAAGGATCCCTGGCCGTTCCGCCGGGCGCTTGCTGCACAGGCGGCGCCGAACGGATTCCGGGAGCGCCACCGGATCATGCCGGTCCTGGACGCCCTGCTGGCGCGGGCCGAGCTGCCCGGCGGCGTGCGCGCCGATGTGCTCGGTCTTCGGGATGATCTTGAGCCCGAGCTCAAGCGCGCCGAGGAACGGCTCATCGAGTCGATGGATGCTCTCGTTGGCGACCGGCTCAAGGCGGAAGAGTGGGTGGATCGAGCGGCCCGCGCGCACGCCACGCTGTGGATCTGGTGGCTGCGCGATGAAGTCGAGCGGCGATGCGCCGAGCGGCTGCGCCGTGTCGTGCCGGAGTCGTTGCTTCCGGACTCGGCGCTGCGCGCCATTCGTGATGTGGAGCGTGGCCGCTACGGGATGTAGCCTTGTGCCATGAACCTTGCGGCGGAATTCCTGGGCACGGCACTCTTGGTGCTCCTCGGCAATGGTGTGGTCGGCAACGTCATCCTCGCGCGCACGAAGGGGCAGGTGCTCCCGTCGCAGCCCGGGGGCTTCTTCATCATCACGGTGGGCTGGGGGCTCGCGGTCTTCGTCGCGGCGTACTGCACGGCGTTCCTTGGCGGCCCGGCGCACCTGAACCCGGCGGTGAGCGTGGCGATGTCGGCCATGGGCATGGTGGCGCGCGATGATTGCGTGCGACTCTGCCTTGCGCAGATGACCGGTGGCATGTTCGGCGCGTTCCTCGTGTGGCTGCTCTACCTGCCGCACTGGCGCCTGACCGAGGATCCGCGCACGAAGCTGGCGGCCTTCTGCAACGCGCCTGCGGTGCGTGCGCCCGCGAGCAACCTTCTGGTGGAGGTGATCGCCGCCGCGGTGCTCGTGTTCGGGATCCTCTGCCTGAAGGAAGCGCAAGGCACGATGGATGACGGGCGCGTGATCTCGCTCGACTTCGGCGCGATGGGCGCGCTGCCCGTGGGGCTCTTGGTCTTTGCCGTCGGCATCTGCCTCGGTGGGCCGACCGGGTATGCCGTGAATCCCGCGCGCGACCTGGCGCCGCGCGTCATGCACGCGCTGCTGCCGATTCCTGGCAAGGGCCCGAGCGATTGGGGCTATGCCTGGATTCCGGTCGCGGGTTCGATCGGTGGTGCGCTGGTGGCCGTCGTGATCTTCGAGGCCATCGCGCCCGTAGGGGGATGATCATGCGTCACGCAATTCCGTCGAGGTCGCACGGTTGGATGGCCCTTTGCGGCGGGATGCTCTCGATCGCCGTGCACGCTGGCCAAGCGCCTTCGACCAGCGCGCCAAAGGTCCAGGAGCCCACGCCGGCTGCAGCGCAGCAGCAGATTCCTTTTCCTCTGCGGTTCGGTGCACGCAGCGAATGGCTTGCGCAAAAACAGGGCGTGCTGAATCAGGTCGT
>Ga0172376_10008735_pt1 | contig 10549 bp, 9 predicted proteins | sample Lak35m_FD_121114 | JGI IMG/M metagenome (GOLD analysis project Ga0172376, IMG submission 121114) | Freshwater microbial communities from Kabuno Bay, South-Kivu, Congo - kab_092012_35m | ecosystem: Environmental > Aquatic > Freshwater > Lake | place: Democratic Republic of the Congo: South-Kivu... | reverse complement strand
GTTGCGGGCGATCTGGCGCTGCGAAACCTTCGAGATCAGCTGATCGACGATCCCGAGGTTGAGTTCGGGCTTGTGGTGGCGGTAGTCGTTGCGAAAGGTCTGCGAGGAAAAACGCCTCCCGCAAGTGAGGCATTGAAAGCGCGGGATGCGCTCCGCCCCGCGCAAGCGCTTGTAGTAGCCGCGGCGGCGGTACAGGAAGGGGCTTTGGGGGCAGGCGGGATAGGGGCAATGCGGCGGAATGAACTTCTGCATCGGGGTCTCCAGTGCCGGGGAGAAGATGCTCCCCGGCACCTATGGAGACGGGACCGCCAGCTCACGCTCGCGCGGAAAATTCGATTCCCAATACCGATACTGTCCCCGCTCGGGGAGCAGTATCCCCCTAGGCCTTCTTCAACGGCTTGGGCTGCGCCGGCCCCTTGGACTCTTCCGGCTTCTGCAACTCGCTCGGCTTCCAGCGCAGGGTGCGACGCTCGCTGCTGCCCTCGTTCATGATCCGCAGTTCCAAAGCCTCATCAGGAGCGCGCTCCTTCAGGATGCGGCGCACGTCCTCGACCGAGTAGATCGCCTGTCCGTTGATCTCGATCAGCACATCACCGCGCATCAGGCCGATCACCTGAGCGATCGTGCCCGGCTCGACGCGCTCGATGTACAGACCCTGCTCCGGATTGAGGCCCCATTCGCTGGCGGTGTCAGGCTCGAGCTTCTGGGAATACACGCCCAGCACATCCGTGCGCAGTTCAGCGGGAGCGCGGGACTTGGGTGCCAGCGGCGTCAGGCCCGGACCGCGCACATCGATCCGCACGCCATTCATGCGCTCCTTCAGTTCGGGATGCTGCTCGTAGAGTTCCTCCAGCGAGCGCGCCTTGAATTGCTGGACCTCTTCCTTGCCGTTCTTCTGCGTGCGGATTTCCACCTCGACGCCCTCGGGAGTCGTCTGGATGCGCATGCTGTCGCTGCGGCTCTCGTTGGTGTTGGGCATGGTCGGCGGGAAGCCCGGCTGCCAATCGTCCAGCCAACGCGGCGGCTGCCAGTTGCCGAACATGCGGTCGAAGTCGCCGAAGCTGCGCTCCAGCTCCTGCATGCGCCGCTCGAGCTCCTCGAAACCAGAGCGCGCGCGCTGGCGCCAGGAGGACGGCTGGCTTTCGCGAAGCAGGAGCCGCGCGGTCCAAGCCAGCTCTCCGCCCTCGCTCTGGAAGCGTTGCAGCATCTCACGCAGTTGTGGCTGCTCGGCAAGCTTGGCCTTGAGGGCCTCGTAGTGCCCAAGGCGCTGTTCCAGATCCGGATCGGAGAGCCGCTGACGCCACTGGGATTCCAGCTCCTGCTGCGGACTGGTGACTGGCGCCAGTCGGCCGGGCGCACGCTCCGGAGCAGGGTCCTGGGCCAGAGCGGCGAAGGTCAGAGTTCCAAGGCATAAAGGTGCGGCGATCCACCAGATTTTCATGATTCGGCTCCGAGGGCGAAAGTCGGTTCCAACGCGATTCAGTGCAGGAGTCGCTCGTGCGAGGCGGTGCTCGCGCCCGGCGACACGGGGATCCATTCCAGCGGCTGCAGGGGCGCGCCAGCGAGCGGCTCGGCGGTGGCTGCCAGCGGCAGTTCCGAGGCCCCCACCGGGCGCAGACCGCGCATCTGCGCCAGCGAGCTGCCCGGCGCCGCGACCAGCCTGGGCGCAGGCGTTTCGATCACGCTCGCGACAGGCGCCACGGTGGGCGCCACGGAGGGCGCCGGCCGGGGCTCGCTTCGGCCCAGCCACAGGCCCAGGGCGAACAGCGCCGCGGCCGCGGCGCTGGCGGCGAGGCCCTTCCACGGAAAGCGTCGCGCGGTTGGGACGGGTGTCCGGGGCGCGGCGGCGATGCGGCCCTCACGCGCGAGTTCCGCCTGGATGCCGGCCCACAGACCGGGGGAGAGTTCGCGCTGCTCCAGCCCAGCGCGCAGAAGTTCGGCGATCCGCAACTGTGCGTCGCGTTCCGCGCGGCAATCGGCGCAGACCTCGCAGTGCGCGTGCAGCCGGGAAAGCGCATCGGACTCCAGTTCGCCGCTGGCAAACAGCACCAGCGCGCTCTCCTGTTCGATGCATTGGGCATTGCGTTGGTTCATGATCCATCCCCCCTCAGTGGCTGGCCATCGCGTGGCCTGCGATCCGTGGATTTGTGTTCGTGAAGCTTGCGATCCGGTGTCTTCGCGGTCTGTGCGTGGGCGTCCGTGCGGGAAGCCTCGGAGCTGGTGGCATGGCCGGTGCGCTCGCGCAGCCGTGCTCGCCGCTCCCACTCGTCTTGGAACAGCTTGCGGCCGCGGTGCAGGCGCCAGCGCACCGTGACGTGCGTCGCGCCCACGATTTCCGCGATCTCGCCGCAACCGAGTCCCTCGATCTCGCGCAGCACGAGCACGGACTGGAAGTGCGGCGCCAGTGCTTCCATGCAGGCGCGCACCTCGCCCGACAACTCGAGGCGCTCCAGGTCCTCGTGCGGTGTCGCCAGACGCGGATCCGCCAGTTGCACCTCGCCCTGTTCCTCGTCGATCGGACTGGTGCTCCACTGCGGCCGACGGCGGCGCAGATGGTCGATCGCGAGGTTGGTGACGATGCGGTAGAGCCAGGTCGAGAAGGCGTGATCGAAGTCGAAGGCCGAAAGGCTGCGGAACACGCGCAGGAAGGCCTCTTGGGCCACGTCACGCGCGTCCTCCTCGGAACCCACCAGGTTCTTTGCGACACGGAAGGCACGCGCCTCGTGGCGGTGGACGAGGCGCTCGAAAGCCTGCGCATCTCCGACCAGCGCCGCGCGGACGTCGGCATGGTCGAGTTCGCGGGAATCTTTTTCCGAGTCGCTGTCGCGCCGCACACTCACACTGCTTCCAGCATAAGCTCTGGCGACCTCTGGAGTGGAGCGGACAGCCTTCATGACCGCCCGAGGTACGCTCCGCGGGCCCGCGCTGTTGGCGAAAAGCCCGCGGCGAGCGGGGCCTTCAGTCCAACCGAGGGAAACGTCCGGGAATCTCCCCGGCCCGGCGGTACTTCTCCCGGCGCTGCTTCAGCAGGGTCTCGATCGGCACCTTGGCCAGTGCCGCCAGCTCCTCGAGGATCACCTTGCGCACCGAAGCCATGGCGGCCGCGGGGTTGCGGTGGGCCCCCCCCAGCGGCTCCCCGATGACTCCATCGATCAGCCGCAGCGCCATCAGGTCCCCGGCGGTCAGCTTGAGCGAGGCGGCCGCGTCGGGCGTGCGCTCGGGGTCCTTCCACAGGATCGCGGCGCAGCCCTCGGGGCTGATCACCGAGTAGTACGAGTTCTCCATCATCCAGACGCGGTCACCCACGCCGATGCCCAGCGCCCCGCCCGAGCCACCCTCCCCGATCACGATCACGAGGATCGGCACCTGCAGCGAGAACATGGCGAGGATGTTCTCGGCGATCGCCGCCGCCTGGCCGCGTTCTTCCGCGCCGATGCCCGGATAGGCGCCGGGCGTGTTGATCATGGTGACGATCGGCAGCCGCAGCTTCTCGGCGAGGCGCATCTTGCGCAGCGCCTTGCGATAGCCCTCGGGGTGCGCGCAGCCGAAGTTGTAGGCCATGCGCTCCTTGGTGGTGCGGCCCTTGCGCTGGGCAACCAGGAGAAAGCGCGTGTCGCCGTAGCGCGCGAAGCCGGTCGCGATGGCGCGGTCCTCGCCGAAGACCTTGTCGCCGTGCAATTCCAGGAACTCATCGAGGCCCTTGTCGATGTAGTCGGCCGCCACCGGACGGTCGTTGTGACGCGCCACGTTGACCCGGTCCCAGGGCGCAAGGTCGGCGTAGACCTCGCGGGTGGCGGCCGCGACCCGCGTCTTGAGCGCGGCGATCTCGCTGCCGAGATCCAGATTGGTGCGGCGGGCGAGATCCTCGAGCTCCAGGAGCTGGTTCTCGAGCTCGCGGATCGGCCTTTCGAAGGCCATGCCGGGGGGCGTGTTGTCGTTGCGGCTCTTCGGGGTGTCGCTCACGGTGGAGCAGAGCCTAGCGCGCCGGCCGGGCGGGGAACAGCCCTCGGCAACTTCCTAGAAACGCGGGTGCGCGGCCCCTACGCTGTTCCGCCAGACATGGCCTCCACCACCTTGAGCAGCGCCTCCCCCCTCCAACTGTCCCTGCCCAACGCCTGGCGCATCGAGGTCTTCCGCGCCGAGAATCAGGCGGACCCCGAGGGCCAGAGCGCGCTGTCCTCCATCCGCGAGCTGGGCATCGAGAGCGTCACTCGCGTGCGCGTGGGACGGGGCTTCCTGCTCTCGCCCGAACTCACGCGCGAAGAGGTCGAGACGATCACGCGCGAATGTCTCAGCGACTTCGTGCTCGACGAGCCGCGCATCACCGCACCGCGCGGCGCACCGCGAGTGGCCGAGTCGCGCGCGCGCATTCTCGTGGCGCGCAAGCCGGGCGTGATGGATCCGGTCGCGCTGACCATCCAGCGCACGCTGCGCAAGACCGGGCTCCTGCCCGCCGGGAAGGAAGCGCGCTTTCACTGCTCGACCTTCCGCGTGTACGAAATCGAGGGCGAGCGCGACCCGCTGTGTCTGCGACAGATCGGCACGCGCTGCCTCGGCAACGAGACGATCGACGATGTCGCCGTCAACATGGAAGGTCTGCACTTTGAGCTCGTGGCCGCCGTGGCGCGCCACGGCCGCGTGGAGGTGCCGCTGTGCGCCGCCGACGACGTGCGCCTGATGGAGATTTCGCGCGAGGGCGGGCTCTCGCTCAATCTGCTGAAAATGCAGGTGATCCAGGCGCACTGGCGCGCGCAGGGACGCGAGCCGAGCGCCTGCGAGCTGGAGACGATCGCGCAGACCTGGTCGGAGCACTGCAAGCACAAGACCTTCACCGGCGAAGTCGAAATCGACGGCCGGCGCATCGACAACCTGCTCAAGCGCACGATCAAGGCCGCGACGCTGGAGCTCGACAAGCCCTGGTGCGTCAGCGTGTTCCACGACAACGCGGGCATCATCGAGTTCGATGCGGGCTTCGATGTGTGCTTCAAGGTCGAAACCCACAACCACCCCAGCGCGATCGATCCGTACGGAGGCGCGGGCACCGGCGTCGGCGGCGTGATCCGCGATATCCTGGGCGTGGGGCTCGGCGCGCGGCCGATCGCCAACACCGACGCCTTCTTCGTCGGACCGACCGATCTGGCGCGCGAAAAGCTGCCCAAGGGCTGCATGCACCCCCGCCGCATCCTGCGCGGCGTCGTGGCGGGCGTGCGCGATTACGGCAACCGCATGGGCATCCCGACCGTGTCGGGCGGAGTGTGGTTCCACGAAGGCTACATCGCCAACCCGCTGGTCTACTGCGGCACGGTGGGTCTGATGCCGCACAAGGCGGCCACCAAGCGCGTGGCCGCCGGCGACTGGATCGTCGTGGCGGGCGGGCGCACGGGCCGCGACGGCATCCACGGCGCGACCTTCAGCTCGGCGGAACTGCACGAGGAGTCGGAACAACTGTCCTCCTCGGCCGTGCAGATCGGGGACGCCATCACGGAAAAGCGCGTGCTCGACGCGCTGCTGCAGGCTCGCGACCGCGGCCTCTACCGCGCGATCACCGACTGCGGAGCGGGCGGACTGTCCTCGGCGGTCGGCGAGATGAGCGCGGAGTGCGGCGCGGAAGTGGAGCTTGAGAAGGTGCCGCTGAAGTACCCCGGCCTCGCGCCCGAGGAAATCTGGATCAGCGAAGCTCAGGAGCGCATGGTGTTGTCGGTGCCGCCCGAGACACTCGAGGAGTTGCTGGCCGTGTTCGCGGCCGAGGACGTCGAGGCCTGCGTGATCGGCCGCTTCACGCAGAGCGGCCGGCTGGTGCTGCGCGCACGCGGTGAAGTCGTCGGCGACATGGACCTGGAGTTCCTGCACGAGGGCACGCCCAAGCCGGTGCGCAAGGCGAGCTATGCGCCGGCCTCGTCGGACGATCCCGGCTGTGCCGCCCCGCGCGCAGGCCACGCCCGCACGCTGCTGGCGCTGCTGTCCGCGCCCGACATCGCCAGCAAGGAGTGGATCGTGCGTCAGTACGACCACGAGGTGCAGGGCATGTCCGTGCTCAAGCCCTGCGTGGGCGTCGCGATGGACGGCCCGGGCGATGCAGCCGTGCTGCAGCCGCTGGCCCACTCGCACAAGGGCATCGCGATCGGGTGCGGTGCTTCGCCGCGCTACGGCCTGCTCGATGCGGGCGCCATGGCGGAAGCCGTGATCGACGAGGCCCTGCGCAATGTGGTGGCGGTCGGCGGCGACCCGGCGCGCACGGCGATCCTCGACAACTTCTCGTGGGGCAACTGCGACAAGCCCGATCGGCTCGGCGCACTGGTGCACGCCTCGGAGGGCTGCTATCGGGCCGCCAAGGCCTATGGCACGCCCTTCATCTCCGGCAAGGACAGCCTCAACAACGAGTACCGCGTTGGCGAGACCTCGATTCCGATCCCGCCGACGCTGTTCGTCTCGGCGCTTTCGATCGTGCCCGAGATCGGCCGCGTGACCAGCATGGACCTCAAGCGCCCCGGCTCGCGCCTCTATCTGGTGGGCCGCACGCGCGATTGCTTCGGCGGTTCGCACTACTACGAGCACGAGGGTCTGCGCGGCGGTCGGGTGCCGCGCCCCGACCTGGCCGAGGCGCCGCGCCTCCTCGCCGCCCTCCACGCGGCGATCCGCGACGGGCTGGCGCTGGCCTGCCATGATCTCTCCGAGGGTGGATTGGCCGTCGCGGCAGCGGAGATGGCCTTCGCCGGCGGCCTGGGCGCCGAGTTGGATCTGGCCCGGGTCGACTACGAGCCGCGAGGAAAATCGGCCTCGCCCGTTGATCCCGACAGCGCGCGTTTGTATTCCGAATCCTGTTCCCGCCTGCTGGTCGAGGTCTCCGAGGGGTCGGCTGCTTCGTTCGAGCGCGCGCTCCATGGCCTGCCCTGCGCAGCCGTGGGCCGCGTGATCGGCGAAGCGCGGCTCCTGGTGAGCTCCACCCGCGGCGCGGAGTTGTTCAGCGTGGGCCTCGCGGAGCTTTCCAAGGCGCACAAGAGCAATTTCCAGGGATGACCCACATGAGCCAGACCCAAGCACTCGTCTTGCGCACCGCAGGCATCAACTGCGACGGCGAAACCGTGCGCGCGCTGCAAGCCGCGGGCGCAGCGGTGGAACTGCGCCATCTGGACAGCGTGCTGAGCGAGCCCGCGCGGCTCGAGCGCTGCTCGCTGCTCGTGATCCCCGGCGGCTTCAGCTACGGCGACGACATCAGTGCGGGCCGCGTGCTCGGACTGGAACTGCGCCGCTCGCTGCTCGGTGCCGTGCGCCGCTTCGTCGCGCGCGGCGGACATGTGCTGGGCGTATGCAACGGTTTTCAGGTGCTGGTCGAGTCCGGCCTGTTCGAGGCCGACCTGAGCCTGGCCAGCGACGAAGCCCTGCCGGCGCGCAACATCTCGCTGACCAACAATCTCTCCAATCGCTTTGAGTGCCGCTGGGTCCACCTGCAGGGTCAGGCCTGCGCCGCCGGCTGGGTCGAGGACGGGCTGGTCATGCCGGTGCCTGTCGCGCATGGCGAAGGGCGCTTCGTGGTGCGCGACGAGGCCACGCTCGCCCGCCTGATCCGCCGGCGCCAGATCGCCTGGCGCTACTGCGATGCGCGCGGCGCGATCGCCACCGAACATCCGCTCAATCCCAATGGCTCGGTGCACGCGATCGCAGGCCTGTGCGATCCCACCGGCCGCGTGCTGGGCCTGATGCCGCACCCCGAGCGCAACATCACGCCCTTTCAGCACCCGCACTGGACGCGCATGCCGCCCCGCTCCGAAGGCGAGGGCCTGCGCTTCTACCGACGCCTGGTCGAGGCCGCGAGCCACGCTCTGGCGTAAGCCATCCATCCACTTTTCATCCTCTACACCAAGACGCTCTCCTCCATGCGCACTCCGCTTTCCATTGCCCTCCTTGCCTTCACCCTCCTGCCCGGCTGCGTGGTCGCCGCGGGCGCCCTCGGCGGCGTCCTGATCTCGCAGAAGGCGCTGGAGGACTCGGTCTACATCGTCCAAGTCCGCACCGGCGTCGCCACGACGTGGAGCTCGGTCAAGACCACCATGAGCCACATGTCGCTCAAGCCCACGGACTGCGACAACGAAGCGCGCACCGTCAAGGCCGAAATCGACGGCGCTCAAGTGGTCGCAACCGTGCAGGCTTACGATCTCGACCAGAGCACCGTCAAGGTCTCCGCGACCAAGTACGGTCTCGCGGACGGCGACACCGCCAAGATGGTCAAGGACAAGATCCTCTCGGATCTCGAGCGCAAGTAGTTCCCGCTCCGCCTAGCTCTGCTGCCGACGCTGGCAGCTCTTGCAGTAGCCGCGCAGGCGCAGGTCATGGCTCACCAGGATGAAGCCCTTGGCCTCGCAGGCGCGGCGCTGCAGTTCTTCGATCACCTCGTCGTGGAACTCCTCGATCTTTCCGCAGCCCAGACACAGGATGTGGTCGTGGTGCTCGTGGCCGAGCACATGCTCGTAGACCAGTTCCCCCCGGCCAGTGTCGAGCGTCGCGAGAAAGCCGCCTTCCGTCAGCAGCGACAAGGTGCGGTACACGGTGGCGCGCGAAACCGGATCCCCGGGCTCCGCCCGAAGCCACCCGTACAGTTCCTCCGCGCTGAAATGCTCGTGAGTCGCGAAAACCCGGTCGAGCAGCCTGCGGCGCTGGCTGGTCAGCTTGAGGCTGCGTCCCCGGAGGAACTCCTCGAAGCGCTCGACCACCTTGGCGTGCTGCACGCGGCGCTTCTCCGCTAGCTCTCCGGATCCTTGCGGCGGCGCTCGTGACGAACCTGGCGCTGGATGCGCTCGTTGATGGCGGCACGCATGCGCGGATCGCGGGCGGGACGGCGATGCGCCGTCGTGGGCGGCTCGCCAGCGCGCGCAGACCGACGATCGCCAATGTCCGTGCGGCAGAACTTGCCCGTGTACTGAATGGCCTCGTAGGCGCGGTAGGCGCGTTCGCGCGCTTCCTGCACCGAGGTCCCCAGACTGCTGACGCACAGGACGCGTCCGCCGCTGGTCAGAAGATCGCCGTTGCGCGCACGCGCCGTTCCCGCCTGGAACACCACGGTGTCCTCGACCTTCCCGGCCGCTTCGAGGCCCTCGATGGCATCGCCCTTGCGAACCGTGCCGGGGTAGCCATCCGCGGCGGCGATCACGCCGACGCACACGCGCTCATCCCACTCGGGCGCTTCGATCCGGCCGAGTTCGCCCTTCGCGGCCGCGAGCAGAATGGGCAGCAAGTCGCTCTTCATGCGCCGCATCAGCGCCTGACATTCCGGATCGCCGAAGCGCACGTTGTACTCGAGCACCTTCGGCCCGCTGTCGGTCATCATCAGGCCCACGAACAGCACGCCGCGGAACTCGATCTCCTCGCGGCGCAGCGCGTGGATGGTGGGAACGAGCACGCGCTGCTCGATCTGGCGCTGGAGCCGGCGCGTGAGGTCCGGAACGGGCGAGAAAACACCCATGCCGCCGGTGTTGGGACCGGTGTCGCCATCGCCCACCTGCTTGTGATCCTGCACGGGCTCGAGGATCAGGATCGTCTCGCCGTCGGTGATCGCCAGCACGCTGGCTTCCTCGCCGGCGAGGAACTCCTCCACCACCACCTTGGAGCCTGCGGCGCCCAGCGCTTTCTTCTCCATCAGCGAATCGATCGCGGCGCAGGCGCTCTTCGCATCGTGGCAGATGAACACGCCCTTGCCGGCTGCCAGCCCGTCGGCCTTGATCACCTGCGGCCACTGCGTGCAGTTCTCCAGGTAGCTCTTCGCCAATCCGGCGCGATCGAAGGTGCGGTCCTGCGCGCAGGGAATGCGATGGCGCTCGAGGATTTCCTTGGCGAAGGCCTTGGAACCCTCCAGCCGCGCCCCCTTCGAGCCGGGACCGAAGACGGGCACGCCCAGTTCGCGCAGCTTGTCGGCGAGACCCAGCACCAGAGGATCTTCCGGCCCCACGACGACCAGATCGGGGCGCTCCATGCGGGCCCACTCGCACAGGCCGCGCACGTCGAGCGCTTCGATGGCGAGATTGCGCGCGTGCTCGGCCGTGCCCGGGTTGCCGGGTGCGCAGTACAGCTCGGGTTTGAGTTTCGACTGCGCGAGCTTCCACACCAAGGCGTGCTCGCGCCCGCCGCTGCCGACCACCAGTATTTTCATGAGCTGCCTGCGTTCCTGCCTGAAGAGCGCAAGAGACTAGCAGCCAGGCAGGCTTTTGACCAATCCCGCGGTCTTTCGTTAGGCTCATGCGCTGGACGACAGGGCTCGGGGAGTACCTCAGTTGGCAGAGGGGAAGCTTTGGGTGCTTCCAGTCGTGGGTTCGAGTCCCATCTCCCCGACCAGTCCGCTTTCCTGGCACCCGTAGCTCAGCTGGATAGAGCAGCGGATTTCTAATCCGCCGGTCGCAGGTTCGAATCCTGCCGGGTGCGCCATCGCCACACGCGTGTCTCGCATCCAGACGTCTCGCATCCAGACGTCTCGCATCCAGACGTCTCGCATCCAGACGTCTCGCATCCAGACGTCTCGCATCCAGACGTCTCGCATCCAGACGTCTCGCATCCAGACGTC
>Ga0172376_10008733_pt1 | contig 10551 bp, 6 predicted proteins | sample Lak35m_FD_121114 | JGI IMG/M metagenome (GOLD analysis project Ga0172376, IMG submission 121114) | Freshwater microbial communities from Kabuno Bay, South-Kivu, Congo - kab_092012_35m | ecosystem: Environmental > Aquatic > Freshwater > Lake | place: Democratic Republic of the Congo: South-Kivu... | reverse complement strand
GATCCTCAACAGCGTCGAGGAAAATACGGCGAACCAGGCGCGCCGGAGAGAGGTGAGGGACACCGGCCGAAGCCTGGAACGGGGCCGCTGGAGCGAAGTCATCCCGGCCCTCAAAGCCAGGATGAGCGAGGACGATCTGGCCGCCCTGATTCGCCGGTTCACCGTCTGCCCGACTCTGACCGCCCACCCCACCGAAGCCAAACGCGCCACGATCCTGGAGCACTACCGGAACCTCTATCTGCTGATCGTCAAGCTCGAGAACCAGATGTATTCGGCTTCGGAGCGGGAACTCATCCGCGACGAAATCAAGGCCCATTTCGAACGAATCTTCCTGACCGGTGAAGTGTTCATCACTCGCCCCGACGTTTTCTCGGAGCTGCGTAACGTCCAGCACTACCTGGGAGAGATTTTTCCCAAGGTCGTTTCCCTCATGGTGCGCCGGTTTCTCCAGGTCTGGCGGCGCGAAGGGCTCGCCGCCGACAGGTTCGTAGACGAGCCCGTCTTTCCTGGTCTTTCCTTCGGCAACTGGGTGGGCGGCGACCGCGACGGCCACCCGCTCGTCACCGCCGAAGTCACCCGCGATGTCCTCGCCATGCTTCGGCAGACGGCTCTCGACCTCCAGCGCCGCGAAGTGAGTCGCCTGGCCGCCTATCTCAGCCTTTCCGAAAACGGAACGCCTTTGCCCGAACCATTCGAAAGGCGCATGAACGAGACCGTCGCACTCTGCGGCGCCGCCGCCGAACCGGCCCTGGCTCGAAATCCCGGCGAACCGGTTCGTCAGTTCCTCAACCTGATCGCAACCCGAATTCCGCCGACGGCCGACGTACTCGAACCGCACAGCTACCGCGATTGCGCCGAATATGTCCGCGACCTTTCCCTGCTGGCACGCACACTTCGAGCCATCGGCGCAGGCCGCCTGGCCGACGAAGACATCCTGCCAGCCATTCAGGTCGCCCACACCTTCGGGTTCCATTCGGCAAGGCTCGATATCCGCCAGAACAGCGCCGTTTTCGAAAAGGCGATCGGGCAATTCATCGATGCGTCCCAGGTTCTCGATCGCCCCTGGGCCGAGATTCCCAAAGACGAACAGGCCCGTTTCATCGCCGAGGAAATGACACGGCCGCGGCCGTTCGTCACACGGGCCCAGTCGGTCGGCCCCGAAGGCGATGAAGCACGAAGCCTGTTTCAGGTCGTTGCCGACCATATCCGGACATTCGGCCCCGCCGGCATCGGCACCTGCATCGTCAGCATGACCCGATCGGCCGAAGACCTCTTCACCGTGCACCTTCTGGCACGCGAGGGCGAAGCGGTCGAGTTCGTCGACGCCGGCTATGTCGTCCCCTTCCCCGTCGTTCCGCTGTTCGAAACCATCGACGACCTCAAACGCAGCCCCGAGATCCTCAGAAAACACGCCGCCGCGGCACTCGTGAAACGCTCGATCGAAGCCCTCGACCTGCCGCAGGACGTCATGATCGGCTACAGCGACAGCAATAAGGACGGCGGCATTCTGGCCAGCTTCTGGGCGCTCCGCTGCGCTCAGGAAAACATCGTGGCCCTGAGCGACGAACTCGGCCTGCCCGTCCGCTTCTTCCACGGCCGAGGCGGCACCATCAGCCGCGGCGCGGGCCCCACCGACCGGTTCCTCGCAAGCCTGCCGCCCGGCTCGCTTCGCCATGGCACCAAACTCACGGAACAGGGCGAGACGATCGCCCAGAAATACTCGAACCTGCTCACCGCCTCATACAACCTGGAAGTTCTTGTCGCCGGGGTCCTGCGCCACTCCGCGGCGGAATCGACCGAACCGATCGACGCGAACGCCCGCCGCACGCTCGAAAATCTCTCCAGCGATGCGTTTTCGACTTTCCGTGAACTCATCGGCGGCGAAGGCTTCGTCTCGTTCTTCCGCACCGCCACCCCCGTCGACGTCATCGAACAGAGCAAAATCGGCTCCCGACCCACACGCCGTACCGGCGCGGCCACACTCGCCGACCTGCGGGCCATCCCCTGGGTCTTCGCCTGGAATCAGTCGCGATTCCTGCTTTCCGGCTGGTACGGCGTCGGAACGGCGCTCACGAAACTGAAAACCGACGACCCCGGCGGCTGGGACGTCCTGCGCAAGGAAATCGCCAAAAACGGACCGATCACTTACGTCTTTTTCAACGTCGAAACGTCGCTCTACAGCGCCGATGCCAAGATCATGGCCCTTTATGCCTCACTCTGCCCCGACGAAGCCGTTCGCGAACGCTTCATGAATCGCATTCTGGCCGAGTATCGCCGCAGCCGCGAATCGATCGTCGAACTTCTCGGTGGCGAACTCGCCCAGCGCCGTTCCCGATTGTTCAAGACCCTGTCCCTGCGCGAACCGCCCCTGGCCGAACTGCATCGCCGGCAAGTCGAACTGATCCACCGCTGGCGATCGGACAAAGACGACGCCACGCTGGAAGAGTTGCTTCTCGTCACCAACGCCATCGCGAGCGGCCTGCGGACAACCGGATAACTCCGCCTTCCGAAGGTGCTCGAATCGCGAAACCCCGCACACCACCTGGCTTTTTGGGTCTTCATGGAAATCCGTGGGTCATTCAGTGGTGAATGCCATGTTTTTACCCCGCGCGGTCATCGCTTCAAGGGCCAACGGCCCGATTCATTCCAGCCTGGGCCAACGGCCCAGGTAGACGCAAGTCATTATTGAAAAAACCTTTATGACACCATTCGCTCCCGGGTGCCGGGCCGGTGGCCCGGCACCCGGGAGCGAATGGTATTCCTCCGGACCCTTGCTTCCCTCGACTCACCCCGTGGGCGTTGCCCACGGCTGGGATGTTTCGCACCGTTGGTGCTGAAATCCCTGACATGGCATCGTGATATCCGATCGGTCCAGGAGTCGAAGGAAAGGCGGATCCAATCGGATAGGACGGCGATGATCGAAAAACGTCACAAGCGATCGACCGAAGGCTTACCATGCGATCGAATCCACGGAAATCCCTGAAGAACCGCATTTTCAAGAAATAAGCCAGTTCAGACTCGATTTCGCCAGACGAACGAACCCGCACCTTCAACCGACCGGATAAGCCTTTTCCACACGCGGAATCGTCCGCCAGTCCGAAGACCGGCGGACTCGCCCGTTCCAGATTCACTCCGGATATTCCGCCACATACACGGCCTTCACCTGCGTGTAATCGCGAAACGTGTCTTCGCAGTTCACGCCCGCGCCCGGGCCGCCCGAGATCCCCTGACCGCCATAAGGCAGGCCATAGGCGATCGTATTGTGACAGTTCACCTGGCAGGTGCCGTCGCGGAACCGCTTGGCCAGGGCGATGCCCCGCGCGATGTCCTTCGTCCACACGCTGGCGCCCAGGCCATAGGGCGATGAATTCGCCAGCCGCATGGCCTCTTCTTCCGAAGATACCGGGCAGATGGTCGCATAGGTGTGGAACACTTCTTCCGGGTTGACGTTCAGCCCCGGCTCCGTTCGATACAGCGAAGGCTTCAGGTAGAACCCGTGCTTGCCGGCCACTTCGGCGTCGCCGCCTGCCACGATCGGCTTGCCGCCCCGGGCGATGGTGTCGCGCTCAGCCTTCAGAATCCGCTGCCGCTGCGTGGCGTTGATCACCGCCCCGAGCTGCGTGCCGGCGTCGGCCTGATAGCCGATCTTGAGATTTTCGAAAAACGCCTTCTCAGCCGCGATGAAGTCGTCGGCGATCTTCTTGTCCACATAAATCCGGTGAATCGTGCAGCACGTCTGCCCGAAGTGCTGGTTGGCGAACCGGCCGATCATGCGGGCCACCACTTCAGGGTCGGCATCGCCCAGCACGATCGCCGCGCCATTGCCGCCCATCTCACGCTTCATCCGCGTGCCGTTGCGGTCGCAGGTTCGCAGAATGGCCTGCCCCACGCCCGGCGAGCCGGTGAACGAAATGTACTTCACCCCCGGGTGCTCGGCGATCGACTGCCCCGTGATCTCGCCGCGGCCGGTCAGCACGTTGATCACGCCCGCCGGAAAGCCGGCTTCCTCGGCCAGCTTGCCGATGTAAAGGGCCGAAAGCGGCGTGTCTTCCGCCGGCTTGATCAGGATCGTATTTCCGGCCAGGAGCGCCGGGAACATGAACCAGGCCGTCAGCACGATCGGATAATTCCACGGGATGATCCCGGCCACGACGCCCCAGGGCTCGCGATAGGTGAAGCCCTGAATGCCTTCCGCCACTTTCATCGCCGGGCTGTCGCCCAGCGGAATCCGCCGTGCGACGCCGCTGAAATACTCGGCACAATCCCGAATCGTACCGAAGTCGCCCTCGGCCAGTTCCGAAACCTTGCCGCCGTCCAGAATTTCGCAGGCCAGCAGCACGTCCCGGTCGCGCTCGCACAATTTGACGAGCTTCATCACCAGCTCGATGCGGGCCTCGACATCCAGATCCCGCCAGCCGTTCTTGCCGTTGCCGGCGAAGGCCCGCTCGGCGGCCGTCACTGCGGCGTCGACTTCGGCATCGCCCATTTCGCAAATGCGGGCCAGAACTTCCCCTGAACCGGGGTCGATCGTTTCGAACGTCACGTTCATCGTGCCCGCCACTTCCCGGCCGCCGATCAGGGCGCCCAGCGGCTTGCCGCCGTTGCGGCAGAAATCGACGAACTTCTGGGGTGCGCGAAATGCGGATGCTGTCAGAGCACGAATTTCGGTCGCTGCTGTCGCCATGGTCGTGGTTCCGGTTTTTGGTGCTGTGGTATCGTGCGGGCCAGCCCGCCAGGCAGGAATCGAAACGGCCGCCGAACCGATCGCAAGCGCCGGTGCCGGCCTGATCCCGCGTCGAAGGAATCTTCAACATACAGGCTCGCCGACTCGAACACAAGCGAGCCGGACACCGGCCAGGGCGATTGCGTGGCCGCTGTCGGAAAGTCGGCCAAGATTCCGCCGCGAAACCGGCACCGGCATACCCCTTCGAACATGCCGACAACGCATCGCTTGGAAATCCGGATCCGAAAATTTCGGACACTAGGGTATTTCCACCCGGCATCGAATCGTGCAAAATATGTTTTCCGTTCGATGCGATCGGCCTTATCTGTTGGAATCGTCGATCGTTTGCCTTCTCGTTCCCCGCTCCGAAATTCGTCGCGCCCCTTCGGTACGAACTTTGTCCGCGGAAAGGGTTTCGCCATGCTTCTGATCTTCGGCTCCAGCAATTACGGCAAAACGGATCACCTGCCCGGCCTCTTCTACGTCAAAACCAAATTCTACCACCTCTGGTGGATCCCCCTCCTGCCTGTGCAATCGATCCTCTATCTCGACGACGGCACGGAAACCACGGGCGCCGAAGTGGGCTTCCGCTGGAAATCGGTCGCCACGGCCTGGCTTCGTACTATCGCCGGTTTCGCCATCGTCGCACAGACGATCAGCCTGATCGAGGGCACGGTTCTGGCCGATGCAGCCGACCCCGGCCGCCTGATGCCGATGGACATCCTCGGTTCGATCGGCTTCGTCGCACTCATGATCGGCCTGTACTACGTCACGATCCTCTGGTCCCACCCCGGTTATCGACGCGCCATGAAACTCGCCGACGAAATCGGCTTCCCGCCGGAAGTCGTCAAGACCCACTTCCCGCTCGAAAGCGCGTTCGAACCGACCACCAACTGAGCCGCTCATTCGCAGTGGGGCAGAATCAGGAAGGAGTCATTCTGAAATGCCGCCTCTTTTTGCCGACTCAGGCCAAGTTATGGAAACCACCGAATAGGCTCTTCACCACTTTTCTCACTCGGCATCTTCAGACGGACCATTGCCCGGGAAACTGAAATATCTCCATGTGCTGAAGCTGACGGACGACGTCAGGACGGTTTTCGAGCCACTTTGACGTCGTCGAGACACAAGATCGCAGACCATCTCTCGAAGCTCGGGATTGCCGATTCTGGCTTTGATGCAACCTTCCCAGACCGCGTCGGGATAACGGATGGAATGGACGCCGACGACCCCGTTGCGGCGGGCCTTCGGCATCTTGAGCCGTTCGAATTTCCGATAGATTTTGTCAAGGGCGTCGTTCAGGCCCTCCACGTGAGTTCCACCCTCAACCGCGCGCCCGTTGTTGATGAAATTCCAAAGGCCATGCTCTGTCCAACTGTGGAAGGCAAAGACTGCCTCGAGTTGGAGGGCACCGTCTTCGCCGACGAGATGAATCGGCTCGTGAGGAATCTGGTAAGGGGCCGAGACCGCGTCGAAAAGGTCGACGATGCCGCGTTCCGAGCAGTATTCTTCCCTCTCTTCACCGAAGGATATGGAAAAGCGGACCCCCCGATGAAGATAACTGAGCCTTCGCAAGTAGCTCTTGAAGATCGTGGGAGAGAGGTCCGTAACCGTGAAAATGGAGCCATCGGGCTCGAAGGTCAGACAGGTTTTCGGTCCAAGGGAATCTCGGGCCGTGATTCGTCCTGATTCACGAACTCCGCGGCGGTAAGCGAGCGATTCGGTCTGACGTTCGTTTCGAACCTCAACCGTCAGCCGTTCGGAAAGTGCGTTCAGGACAGTCCCTTCGAGGCCGTGGCCAAGCCCATGGTCGGCGATTTCCTCGAATGGCGAAAGCCTTCAGCTCGACGTCTCCTCGATGGGGAGGGCGACATCCGATTCCATTTCGAACTTGCCCTCAGCGGGTTTGACGGCAATACGAGTGGCGCGTTGGCCCAGCAGCAGGGCGACGGGGCAGACCAGGTAGTTGATGAAACCGAAGAACCCCGTCGAGCCCACATACATTCCGGGGCGTATACGAACGGCCTCGACACCAGACAGATCCGGGATTGACCTTTCGAAGTGGTCTTCCATCATAATCAGCGACAAAACTGCCGCCCCTCCTGTGCTGCGAAATCGTATGGTTCGGCGATCTTCCCGTTCGGCAGGAATCGATTTTACCACGAGGGCTGCAGAGTCGGTGCGGATCGAATTCGAACGACTCGATTGGCGTGAGGAACACGGGAGATGCACGAATCCCCACCCCAGACTTGCTTCTCGGGCGAAATTCGCCGAAAATCCCGAATCTCACCGCCATCGAACCCGCCGCAAATCGCAAAGCACGAAGAGAACCGCAATCATGATCAACCGCCGTGAATCGATCGTCGCCCTTTCGGGCCTGGGTCTTGGCCTGTCGGCACGAACGGCCCAGGGGCAACAGGCACCAGCGAAGACGAAGACGGCTGCCAAGGCTGCGACGCCGAATCCGGCAGCCGCGACCGAGGGCCTCGTCTGGAAGAACGTGCTCGATTTCGGGGTCGAGGGCCGCGTGTGGACCGATCGCAAACGGGCCAGGGATTTCGACCGGTTCCCGGCCGAAGCCGAAGGCAAGGTGCCGCCAGCGGTGTGGGGCCTCAGCCGCGATTCGGCCGGCATGGCGGCACGGTTCAAGTCCGACAGCCCCAAAATCGCCGTGCGATACGTGCTTTCGAAAGACCGCCTGGCCATGCCCCACATGCCGGCCACGGGCGTGAGCGGGGTCGATCTTTACGCCAAGGACGATCGCGGCACCTGGCGATGGGTGAACGTGACCTTCCCCGAAGCGAAGTCGGTCGAATCGGTGCTGCTTTCCGGCAATGACCGTGCCCGCGAGTTTATGCTCTATTTTCCGCTCTATAACGGCGTGGAAAAGCTCGAAATCGGCGTCTCGCCCGACAAATCTTTCGAAGGGCACGCCCCCCGGGCGAAGCCGATCGTGTTCTATGGCACGTCGATCACCCACGGGGCCTGCGCCAGCCGCCCCGGCATGGTGCACACGGCGATCCTGGGCCGGATGCTCGATCGCCCTGTGGTGAACCTGGGCTTCTCAGGCAACGGCCGGATGGACACCGGCGTGGGCGACCTTCTGGCCGTGACCGACGCCGCCGCGTTCGTCATCGACTGCCTGCCGAACATGGACGCCAATCTCGTCCGCGAGCGCACCGTGCCGTTCGTGAAAGCCCTGCGGCAGGCCCGGCCCGACGTGCCGATCGTGCTGGTGGAAGACCTCCGCAACACGAATTCATGGATCCACCCCTCGCGCAGCGACCATCACACGAAAAATCATGCGGCGCTGCGAGATGCTTTCGTCACGCTGAAAAAGGACGGCATCGGCGGGCTGTATTATGTCCCCGGCGACAACCTTCTGGGCGACGACAGCGAAGGCGCCACCGACGGCTCGCACCCGAACGACCTGGGCTTCATGCGCCAGGCCCAGGCCTTCCGGCCAGTTTTGGAGCAAGCTCTGGCGAAATAAGGCTGAGTGTGGGTGGGCACCGGATCGATGAAGCCGCCATGGTGATCTCTCAGCGGTCTTTCGAGCCCCTTCCGGCGATGCGATCGCTGCGACCGGTTCCCCGGTAACATGCCGGTCCGTCGATCCACTGGCCTTCCCCGGGCGATGACGTTATCCTGAAATAGACAACCCACTCCGACTTGCGAGCGTTTCGAACCTGAAACGCCCAACCCTCCCCGATTCCCGTCAGGGTCCTCCCCATGAGTCTTATACGCAAAGCCCTTGCCCGATTCGCCGCGATGCTGCCGCTGGCCGCCACGCCCCTGCTCTTCGCCTGGGCCGATCAGCCGACACCGCCGGCCGCCGTCTTCGCCGGGCATACCGACCCGGTCTATGGCCTGGCCTACACGGCCGACGGCAAACAGCTGGTCAGCGGCGCGTTCGACAAAACGATCCGGGTCTGGGACGTCGCCACCGGCAAGGAAACTGGCAAGCTGGACGGGCATACGGATCTGGTACTCTCCGTCGCCATCAGCGCGGACGGTTCGCGGATTGTCTCGGGCGGGCTCGACAAGTCGGTCCGTGTCTGGGACTTCCCCGGCTATGTGGCCATCGTGCCGAAGGCTGAGGAAAAGAAGCCGGAAGTCAAAAAAGAAGAACCCGCCAAGGAAGAACCGAAAAAGGAAGAACCCAAGAAGGACGAGCCGAAAAAGGACGCCCCCAAGCCAGAAGAGAAGAAGGCCGAGGCGAAGAAAGAAGAACCCAAGAAGGAAGAACCCAAGAAGGACGCCCCCAAGCCTGAAGAGAAGAAGGAACAGCCCAAGCCGGCTGGGCCGACGGTGCTTGAAGGATCAGGCGGCCAGGTCTATTCGGTCGTGTTCTTTCCCGACGGGCAGCGGGCCGTCAGCGGCGCCGCCGACAAGGCCGTGCGGATCTGGGATCTCGGCAAGAAGGCCCTGGGCAAGGCGATCGAAAAAGCCGCCGCGAACACGATTTACGCCGTGGCCGTGAATCCCAAGGGCGACCTGATCGCGACCGCTGGCGACGACAAGCTCGTCAAGTTCTTCGAACCGGCCGAGGGCAAGGAACTGCGCAAGGCCGAAGGGCACGGCGCAGCCGTTTATTGCGTGGCATTCAGCCCGGACGGTTCGAAAGTCGCCAGCGGCTCGGTCGACAAGACGATCCGGATCTGGAACCCGGCCGACGCCAAGCAGACGGGCATCCTCGAAGGCCATCCGGACGACGTCTATTCGATCTCGTTCGCCCGCGACGGTTCGAAGCTCGCTTCGGCCGGTTACGCCGGCAACGTCTTCGTGTGGAACCTGGCCGACAACGAGCAGCTCGCCAAATTCAAGCTGCCGGCCGCCACACAGGCCTATCATGTGGCATTCGCGCCGGACGGCAAACAAATCGCCGTGGCGGCATCCGACTCCAAAATTTATCTTTTCAAGCTGCCCTGACGGGCTTGGATCCCGATCGGCCCGAGGATCGAGGCGGGCCGGTCGGGATGCCTGTATTTCAGGCGTGTCGTTTGCCGGTCTTTTTTTCAAGGACGGCAAAGTCGGCTGGATTCGCGAATCGCTACGAATGCCACGCCCTGGGATCCCCGAGCTCCTGCTCGGGATTTTCGTGCGCGTCGTACTGCCTCGCATGCGCCGAACGTCAAGGAACCAATCCCGAGCTGGGGCTCGTGGCTCCCAGGTGCCGCCATTCGAAGCGATTCGTGACACAAGCCAGCTTTGCTGTCTTTGTTTGTTTCGATCAATCAGGCTGAACGAGCTTTCGCATCCGGTCCACGAAATCACGGCGGCGGCGGTTGATTGCGAGTTCGGTCGCTTCCGAAAGTGCGGCCCTGGCTCGCTTCGCGTCGCCCGCTTCGGCATGCCATTCCGCTTTCAGAGCCGCAACGGCGAACTTCAGGGCATCGCTGTCCGGTCGATCTTCAACCAGTTTCTCAGCCAAGTCAAGTGCCTTCGTCACGTCCGTCACGGACCTCGACGCGACGATCTCCGTGACGGCCCCGAAAACCGCCCGGCGCGTTTCGTCGCTGATGCGGCCAAGTGCCTTGCGGGCCTCTTCGACCTGCCCGAGCCAGAGCCGCAGCGAAAACAGCTTCTCGGCCAGTTCGGCCGGCGGGTCGCTTGCCGGCAGCGATGCTTCGAGTGCTTCGGCGGCATCGCGAACTCGGCCTGAGGCGATCGACCGGTCGACCGAACGCTCGATCTCGGCCCTGCCTTCGCCGGGGGATTCCGAAGTGCCGCCTGTGCCGCCAGCCGCGAGCAGCCGGTCGATTTCGGTCATCCGGGTGCGGGCGTTTTCGATCTCGGCGGCCTGGGTCGTATTGATCGGCGTCAGACTT
>Ga0172376_10008732_pt1 | contig 10551 bp, 7 predicted proteins | sample Lak35m_FD_121114 | JGI IMG/M metagenome (GOLD analysis project Ga0172376, IMG submission 121114) | Freshwater microbial communities from Kabuno Bay, South-Kivu, Congo - kab_092012_35m | ecosystem: Environmental > Aquatic > Freshwater > Lake | place: Democratic Republic of the Congo: South-Kivu... | reverse complement strand
CTACAAGACCGTTTAGCCTTTAAAAACGACATCATTACATCAAACAATGTTGGAAAAGTGAATAATTCTGGTCCAAGAATCGGAATAGCAGGTACTATTGGTAAAGTTTATGAATTTGCGACGCGTAAACAAGAAAATGGCGGATTAGAGATATTACCAGCAGTAAGTATGATTGGGTACCAATTAGAAGGCCAATATGTTGGAACAGAAAACTTTTCAGCACTAGTAGAAGGTATCATAAACGTATCAGGTTTAGAGCAAGGTCAATTTATTCCTACTTTTACGTTAATGAACGGCTTCCGTTTTGGAAAAGGAAATTGGGAGTTCGCTTTTGGTCCTGGATTTGGACTAAAAAGAACTAAGGAAGGATTTTTTGATGAAGATAATAAATTCAACGGAGGAGCTGATAAATTTTACTCGACAGAAGAAGTACAATCGGGAAGCATAAACGGACTTGCTGTGAATACACAAACAATTTCAACGCAATACGGTTATGAGCTCGAAAAACATGCACATACGAAAGGGATAACAGCAATAAATACATCATTTGTATTTGCATTCGGCCGTACCTTTCAAGCAGGTGCCTTAAACATTCCTGTAAACTTATTTTACTCTTCTCAAAGAGGAGGAGGTTTTGCGGGTATAAACGTTGGCTTCAACGTGGTAAAAAGCAAAAAGAGTTTAAATCCAGGTCAATAATTAATACTCAACAGAACTGAACCATGAAAAAGTTCATTTGGTTTCTTTCGTTTCTTATGATGCTGCTTTCCTGCACTGTGCAGGAGCGGTATCATAGGAGAGGATTGACGATAGAATGGAATACCATTAGCGTCAAGAAACAAGCCCAAAAAACATCAAATCAGGAGGTAGTTTATCAGGATTTAGCAACGAATAACGATGAATTTCAACTGACGAAGAAAGAAATACAAATCGTTGAATCGCCACTAGAAATTGAAACTATCAAACCAAATTTTGCAGAACCAACAGATTCGATTGAAAAAGTTCAAAAACGTAGACGCTTCAATCGGAATTTAATTTTCGCATCTTTAGGGGCTATTGGTATTGGCGGGCTAATGGATTACCTAAATTTTACGAATGTTAAACTTGATCAAAATTATGAAAATACAAATGACTATAGAAACTATCGAATAGCATCTCAAATTAGCTACACAGCAGGCGGAATCGGACTCTTCTCCTGGTTAATAAAACGAGGTGTAGAGGACACGCGCAACAACCAAGAAGTTATTATAGAAAACAATGAAAACAATATTGTTTATGATACGACGAACGTTCAGGAAAATGTCGTTATTCAACAAAATCAAAACACAAACAATCAATCGAGTGAGAATCTTAAATTAGCCAGTTCTCAGGCAAATGCCAGTGTATTACTAGCGGTTCTGGGAATTATAACCACGGCCATGTTTGGTTTGGGTTTAATTCTTTGTATTGCAGCTATCATTCAAGCAAACAGTAGTATTAAATTAGCTCCTAATGCTCCTTCAGCAAGAACAGCATTAACCGGTAAACGCATTGCACTTGGATGGCTAAAATTTCTTGGAATATTATTAGGAATTATTTTAGCGCTAATTTTAATTGCATTTATGTCTTTTTAAATTTCTCTCATGAAATTATTTGTTTTCTTATCATTCTTGTTTTTGCTTTCCTGCACTGTGCAGGAGCGGTATCATAGGAGAGGATTGACGACAGAATGGAACACCATAAGCGTCAAGAAAGCTGGTCAAAAAAAATCAAAGCAGGTCGATGTTCAAGAGGATTTAGCAACCAATAACGATGAAATTCAACTTACGAAGAAAGAAATACACATCGTTGAATCACCACAAGAATTAGAAATTACCAATGAAAAGTTCACAGAACCAACAGACTCTATCGAAAAAGAACGAAAACGAAAACGCATAAACGGCAACATAATTCTTGCATCTCTTGCGGCTATTGGTGTTGGGGGATTGGCTCAATATATAAATTATTCGAATGAAAAAATTGATCCCAATGTAATAAGCACACCTGAATATGCAAATTATCAAACAACCTGGCAAGCTAGCTATTTAGTAGGAAGTGCTTTGTTGTCGTGGCGAATTAAACGTGCACTTAGTTATCATTCTTCAAAAAGGAAAAATTCAATTGTTTCGGATACTACATCCTCTAATCAAATTATCCTCGATGCAAAACAAGCTGCGAAGAATGAAATTATTGCAAAAAATAAAGCAAATGGTAGCGGGGTTTTGGTTATTGTAGGTATCCTGTATTCTTTAATGGGTTTTGGTCTATTAATGGTTTTATTGGGCATCATGTCGGCAAACCAAAGTATTAAATTAGCACCAAATGCCCCTTCTGCAATATTGGCGGCCAGATACAAACGAATAGGTTATGGATATTTCAAAATATTATTAATTCTAATTCCCGTTTTTCTCGCATTGGGGGTAATCGCTCTCGTTCCTTTACTTTAGCGTCATTTACAACATGAAGTTCCTCCCAATCATTTTAATTTTCATTATTTTCTCTTGTTCAGTAGAAAAGCGGTATCACAGATCAGGCTGGAATTTTCAGCGACAGTCCATTCAAACTCCTTGGAAAATAAAAAAATCTGGGCAAATTCCTCATGAACTTTCGGATAATAATTCAGCACCGAACGATGAACTTGATACTACCTCTTCAGAAAAAATAGACGCCATTCATCTTTCAAAAATTGACTTGACAGTAAATGAAAAAGACACCAAGCATTTAACGGTCGAAACAGTCACTTCGGACACTTTGACACATTTGATCGCACACAAAAAAAAGAAATCTGCCTTGGCGCAAATGTTTTTGAGAAAAGAAATTGAAAATCCCCCGATCTTTAAGAAGAATAACAACTATCGTGATGCTCTGGCTAACTGGCAAAAGCCTACCTATTTTGAGGGCTCTTCCTCGCTTTGGTCGGCATTCATCGTAGTTGGTATAATCGGATTAATAATGCTTTTGATAGCAGCTTTGTTGCAAAGCGCGCTGTTGGTAATTATTTCACAGGTAATATTTTTTATTGCCGGGCTTTTGCTCGCTCTCGCTATTTTCTCATTTCTAATTTGTCTAATTACATTTGGAATGGTTTGTTAGAACATATTCCTTTCAAGGACTAATATTCACCTAATTTGCGAAACATTTCCTTTTTTTATTTGTAATTTTGTTTAAATACACATTTCATGAACAACAGAGTTGAAGCGGCATTAAACGATCAAATCAAAAAAGAAGCATCGTCCTCACAATATTATTTAGCGATGGCCTCCTGGGCGGAAAATAACGGACTAAATGGAACAGCAAAGTTTATGTATACCCATTCTGACGAAGAACGTTTTCACATGCTGAAATTGGTAAAGTTCGTTAATGAACGTGGTGGTACAGCCATCATCCCATCAATCGATCAGCCACCTGTAAAGTTCAAGGACCTGAAAAATGTATTTGAGCTACTTTTGGAGCATGAGATAGGCGTTACAGCCAGTATTAACAACCTAGTTGACATTTGTTTACAAGAAAAAGATTACACTACCCATAATTTTGTTCAGTGGTATGTTTCGGAGCAACTTGAAGAAGAAGCACTCGCCAGAACAATTTTGGATAAGCTTAAATTAATTGGAAGCGACAATAGTGGTATGTATATGTTTGACCGCGATTTAGAAAATGCAGTCATTCAACCCGCAAACCAAGCCCAAGCGGGAAATTAAATTGTGTAAGTGCGCATTCTACTCCTTTGGTTGATTTTTTTGCTCTCCCTACAGGTGAGCGCTCAGGGAGATTACAAATTCAATAATTTCACGATTACCAATGGCCTATCACAGAGCTTTGTGAACTGCGTCATCCAAGATGAAACCAGCGCTTTATGGATAGGAACTCAAGACGGATTGAACCGCTACGATGGCAAGGATTTCGAAATTTTTTATGCCGGGGAAACGGATGGTATAGAAAGTAACTTTTTTAAATGCGCCGAAAAAACTGAAGATGGTAGATTGTGGTTTGGAACATCTGCTGGACTCGTGTCTTTTAATCCCAAAAGCGATAAGTTTAAATCCTTCAGTGTAAACAAACAAAAGGTTATGCAAATTGAAAGCATGACCAAAGATACTGATGGTAATTTGATTCTAGGTACCGTAGAATTTGGAGTAGTTCGTTTCAATACTCAATCAGGAAATTTTGATTTTCCCTTTCGTTCGCTACCGGCATCTAAAATTCACTTGGTTCTGGGTTTAAGTAATGGTGATCTTCTAGTTGATACGGAAGATAAAGGTTTATTTCTTATTTCAAAATCGACAAAAAAAGTAGTTCCACTTCCAATTAAAAGTAAAAACGGTAGTTTGGTTTCTATTCTAAAATTAATGGCACGGTCTAAAAATGAAGTGCTACTAGGAACAAACCAAGGAATTTTCACATTGAACATTCAAAAAAAATCAGTGGTTCCCTCCTTTCCAGGTTTGGATAAATTTGGTTGGCTAAGTGTTATGGATATTCTGCCTTTTAAGGATCAGTTATTCATTGCAACGGCTGGAAATGGTTTATTTAATATTAAAGGTAACCTTATATACAACAGTACCGAAGATCTCTTTCAAAAAAATGCACTTTTATTTAACGCGCTTACCGATTTATATGTCGATAACAACCAAAAAATTTGGATAGGCTCAGAAAGAGGTATTTCAAGCTTTGACCCACTGCGATCAGGCTTCCTTAGCATAGGACCATCCGGTAATTTAAAAAAAGGATTGCCTTCTCCAAATGTTTGGAGTTTCAGTGAAGATCCTAGTGGCAATTTTATTTTTGTAGGAACCGATGTTGGTGTATCTAGATACGACCGAGGTACCGCTATTTTTAATCAGTTCCTTCGTTCCGACAATAGCAACGAAGACGGAGAAAATGGCAAAGAGGTGGTGTTGAGTATATATAGCCTCAATAAAGACAAAGCTTTGGTAGGTTGTTTAGATGGCTTATACGAATTAACAGTTTCCGGAAATACCTATCGTTATTCTAAATTAACTTATGTTGACAAAGAAAATCAACGAAAACACGAACGAATTTATGCGATCGTCCCCCACAGAAATCAGGAGTATTTTTTAGCAACGAAAGGGGGTGTTATTCTGTACAACCTAAAAACAAAAAAATCAAGATTGTTTGAACATAATCCTGAACTTACCGCCGAGACAATTGGAATTGGTATTTGCCGTGTGGTGTATAAAGATCCAGATGGTAATTTTTGGTTTACAACCAGTGGTGGTGGATTGAATTTATTGACAGAAGAAAATGGGGAGTTAAAAATTAAACCTCATCCGATAAATTCAAAATTTATATCAAAAATTAAAGATTATGTTTCCACGATTGTTTCTTTCAAAAAAGACGAATTATGGCTCGGCACCTTTGGATCTGGTCTTGTTCATCTGAAATTAAAGACAGGAGAAATTTCAATATACAATAATAAAAATGGCTTGCCCAATAACGTAATTTATGGGTTACTTCAAGACGAGAAAAACAAACTTTGGTTGAGTACAAACCGAGGATTAGCACTATTTAATCCTGAAACAAAACAGGTGACCATTTATAAAGAAATAAATGGATTAGTAAGCAATGAATTTAATTCGAATGCTTATTTCAAGGCAAGAAACGGAGAACTATTCTTTGGTGGAATTAATGGGTTCAATTACTTCATGCCAACTAATTTGATAAAACCAACTGAGAATATCAACGTAATTCTTAGTAAACTTAAATTAGGGGAAAAATGGGTAATTCCGGGAGGAGATTCACCACTCAAAACCGTACTTTGTAATACTGAAATTCTGGAACTTGATTATAATCAACGCTCGTTTACAATAAAATTTCACACCAATGACCTCAACAACCCTCAGTTAATAAACTACAAATATATTTTAGAAGGATCTGATGAAGGAGAGAAATTTATTGGGGCGGATAATGAATTAGCATTTAATGCACTATCACCTGGTGATTACGTTTTAAAGGTTTATGCCAGAATTGGTGACGGACCATGGTCTGAACCCACCCAACTAAAAATTGTGATTAAATCTCCGTATTGGTTAACTTGGTGGTTTTGGACATTAATGGCACTACTTTTAGCCTTAATTACTTTTGTTATTTTCAGAAGGCGTATTGAGCTTGCACGGCGTGAACAGGTGAAATTAGAAATTAAAATTTCAGAAAGAACTAAAGAAATTCGTTTACAAAAATCACAAATCGAAGATCAGAATAAACTTATTGAAGATGAGAAAAACAAGGTTGTAGAGCAGCAACGTTTATTGCAAATTGAAAAAGATAAAACGGAGCAATGGCTCAATAACACCCTGCCAACGGAAGCGGTAATTACGCTCAAAAGGAAGGGAAAAGTTCCCGCACAAGCCTTCGATACGGTGAGCGTCTTGTTCACTGATGTTGTAGGCTTTAGTAGAATTTCTGAAACCATGACGCCAAGCCGATTGGTAACGAAATTAGATGTCTTGTTTCGAAAATTTGATGAAATAATCGAGGCAAACAAACTCGAAAAAATTAAAACCATTGGGGACGCTTACATGTGCGCAGGTGGTGTGCCATCGGAAAACTCTACCAATCCAATAGACGCTTGTTGTGCGGCACTTCAAATTCAAACCTACATGTCTAAACTCAAATATGATGCGTTAGCAAATCACGAAGACTATTGGGAAATTCGTTTGGGCATTAATACGGGTCCACTTACCGCCGGGATAATCGGGAATTTGCGTCTTGCTTATGACATTTGGGGCCCAACAGTGAATCTTGCACAGCGAATGGAAATGCTGGGAGAACCTGGAAAAGTCACGATTACAGGAGTGACATTTAATCATATTGAGCCTTATTTTGAATGCGAGTATAAAGGAAAAGTACAATCTAAAGCTCGTAAATGGGTGGATATGTATGTGGTGAAGCGCATTAAACCTGAATTATCTCTAAATGGAGAAGGATTACAACCAAATACTCGATTTGATGAAATAAAAAAGCTACACCATTACTCAAATATTAAATACTATAAGACGGAACATCACGTAATGAAAATTCTTGAGAAAGGTCTTTCTCCAAACTATTATTACCATTCCATAAACCACACGAAAGATGTTGTCAATGCTGTTGAAAGAATTGCCCTATTGGAAGGAGTCACAGATGAGAGTTTATTCTTGCTTAAAACTGCTGCAATTCTTCACGACGCTGGATTTATTGAGCGTTACGATAATAACGAGGAAATTGGCGCAATAATGGCCGCGGAAATACTTCCTAAATACGGGTATACCGAACAACACATTAAAACTATTGTGGAGCTTATTCATGTGACCGAAATTCCACACAAACCTTTAAATAAAATTCAGGAAATTATTTGCGATGCAGATTTGGATTACCTAGGTCGCGATGATTTTGACGAAATTGCCGACAAGTTAAGACGAGAACTTCGAGAAATGGGAAAAATACAGAGCGACCGTCAGTGGGACGAAATTCAAGTAAAATTCCTGAATCAACATCAATATTTTACACAAACAGCCAAAGAATTAAGACAAGAGAAAAAAGAAATAAATATCCAAAAAGTTATGCAACGATTGGAGGAAAATAAATATTTGGATTAAAGATCTCTTGCATTAATTACTCTTCCTTTTTGTTTCTTATTCGATTTTTTATTCTTTACCAGATAGGTTGCGGATAAATTTAAAACGTGACGGTCAATAGCGTTGGGAAGGTTAATTTTATCGTCATACAAATACGTAATTCCTAAATCCAATGGTAACTTAGTATCAAAATCAACTCCAATTTGGTAGCGAATTCGTGTAAATTGATTTCCCAGAGGGGCATTGTCAGGTGAATAAAAATACTCGACGCTTACATTTGGTGTAATGATACTGTTGTCAATATCGTAAGAAAAAGAAGGTTTTAAGCGATATGCAATGTCAAATTCTGGGTCATAATTGGCAACAACAAGTCGATCAAAAGAATATTGATACCTCGCACGCAAACCAAACGTCAATCTTTTAAAAACATAATTCCCCTGAACATTCAAATTAATTCTATTCCCACTATTAAAATATCCATTTTCCTGTTTCGACAAGATCCAACGGTAACCAAATGATGTTTTAAACCAATCGTTTAGTTTGTAACGAATTGATGCCTGGGGAAATGAGGTGTTCAATCCATATTCATCAATTCTATTGGTCCAATCTCCAGTGAAATCCAACTTTTTATTTAATTTGAATTTCACACCGGTTTCGGTCCATAATTGAAAAGTGCTAAGTTGAGCGGAGCTATTAAAAACAATAGCAAAAAAAATAAAAAAGAGAATTACTCTCATCTCCTATTAGAGTTTTTTAATGTAAATAGTATCCATTAACAACTCCTGATTTTTTTCAGTTATTTCAACCTCTTTAATTACTTCTTTCTTTCCACTTGGACATGTATTACAATCTTCGTAGGTGAAAATACGATAAGTTCCTTTTCTCATATACCTATATTCATAGGAACCATCATAACTTGTTTTTACGTCATCATCATAAAAAGTGTTGTCTGCTCCATAGATAATAAAAACATCTTGATCTGGAGCTGGATAACTTGCTATTACATTCCCTAAACTATTGTAGCGCTGTTCAATTACAACTCCTTTGATTGTTGCTGCACCTCCTTGACCTTCATATTTTGAACAAGCGGAAAAAACAACTAATACTACTGAAAAAATTAATATTGATTTCATAATGAATTTATATTACAGTCAAAAATACAACTTAATTACGAAGTTATACGTCTTGCAATTATTACTTTTTATTTGTAATATTGAAATCTAAACTGGCCATGAAATTACTTCTCTCCTTCTTCTTATTGACTCTAGGTGTCTTTTCTCAACATTATAGTCAAGTTATTATTAATGAATATTCTTGTTCTAATGTAAGCGGTATTACGGATGCATACGGGGAGCGAGAGGATTGGGTTGAATTATTTAACCCAACAAGTGCTGCCGTGGACCTAACGGGATGGTACTTATCTGACAAAGCATCTAATCTCACCAAATGGATGATTCCGAGTGGATCGATCAATGCTAACGGATATAAAATGGTATTTTGTTCGAAGCGAAACACGGTTAACGGAAATCAATATCATCCGAATTTCAACCTCTCTCAAACCGAAGGTGACTGGATAATTTTAAGTAACACTTTTGGAAATGTGGTCGATTCATTTAAAATAGTTCACATGACTAAAGCCAACCATTCCGTTGGACGCTCAACCAATGCTGCTCCAGATTTTAAATTATTTACCACACCAACTCCAAATGCAGCGAATTCAGGTGGTATTAATTTTTATACTCCCACACCTGTAATAAGTGTGCAAGCAGGTTTTTATTCTGCTCCTCAAACGGTTACAATTACATGCGCCAACCCGGCTGCAACAATTCGATATACATTAGATGGTAGCACTCCAACTACAACTTCCACTCAATACACAGGTTCAATCACAATTAGTACAACAAAGGTACTACGTGCAATTGCTTTCAGTTCAGATCAACCTTCTTTTACAGCCACAAACACTTACTTTATTAATGTTTCTCATACAATTCCCGTGGTCTCGGTTTGCGGAACTGGTGTAAATACACTTATTGCTAATGGAAATCAAATTACTCCAGTTGGTGGATTTGAATTATTTGAAGATAATGGTCTCTTTATAGACGAAGGAGAGGGTGACTTTAACGAACACGGTAATGACTCTTGGGCGTATGATCAACGAGGATTTGATTTTATTTTACGCGATCAATACGGATACAATGGCGATTTAGAACATCAAATTTTTCCTGAAAACACACGCGATAATTTTCAGAGGTTAATTTTAAAACCTGCCGCTAGCGATAATTATTCATTTGAAAATGGAGCTCATATTCGAGATGCCTTCATTCATACCTTGAGTATTCGCGCAGACATGAAACTAGACGAGCGAACTTGGAGGCCATGTGTCGTCTACTTAAATGGAAACTACTGGGGAGTATATGAGATTCGAGAAAAAGCAGATGATCATGATTACACCGACTACTATTATGATCAAGATAAGTATCACCTCGAATATCTGAAAACTTGGGGGGGAACTTGGGAAGAATACGGAGCGCCAAATGCCTTGAATAATTGGAATGCGCTTAAAAATTATATTGCGACCAATAATATGGGGAATCCGACAAATTTCGCTTATGTCGATAGCCAATTAAATTGGGAATCATTGTGTGATTACTTCATGTTTAACTCGTTTGTTGTAAATCAAGACTGGTTGAATTGGAATACAGCATGGTGGCGAGGTACGGATCCACTTGGTGATAAAAAGAAATGGCGATATACTTTGTGGGATATGGATGCTACCTTTGGTCATTATGTAAACTATACAGGTATTCCCGATAATACGGCAAATGCAGATCCATGTAATGTGGAAAATCTTCCAAATCCAGGTGGGCAAGGTCATACAGAGATTTTGGAAAAGTTGATTAACGAAAACCCTATCGTTGAACAGTACTACATCACACGATACGCCGATTTAGCAAATACT
>Ga0172376_10008727_pt1 | contig 10556 bp, 14 predicted proteins | sample Lak35m_FD_121114 | JGI IMG/M metagenome (GOLD analysis project Ga0172376, IMG submission 121114) | Freshwater microbial communities from Kabuno Bay, South-Kivu, Congo - kab_092012_35m | ecosystem: Environmental > Aquatic > Freshwater > Lake | place: Democratic Republic of the Congo: South-Kivu... | reverse complement strand
GTCGACCTTCATCATCTGGGCCAAGAACACCTTTACGCTCGGGCGCTCGGACTACCAGCGCCAGTACGAGCCGATCCTCTACGGCTGGCCCGAGGGCGCCACCCGCCACTGGTGCGGCGACCGTGACCAAGGGGATGTGTGGCACTTCAACAAGCCGCGCGTCAATGATCTGCATCCGACGATGAAGCCGGTGGAACTGGTCGAGCGCGCCATTCGCAATTCCAGCCGCCCGGGCGATGTGGTGCTCGATCCCTTCGGCGGCTCCGGCACGACGCTGATCGCTGCCGAGAAATCGGGTCGCCAGGCACGGTTGATCGAGCTTGATCCGAAGTACGTCGATGTGATCGTTCGCCGCTGGCAATCGTATGCCGGGTCGCAGGCAGTGCGTGAGGTTGATGGCGTTCGATTCGACGACCTGGTCGGCACGGCGGATGCTGCCGACGCCAGCGATGTGATGGATGCCGAGGAGGCGCTGTGAAGCAGTCGCGCTGGATGTCGCTGCTGGAAGCCGTGACCAATGTGCTGGTCGGCTATGGCATAGCGGTCGCCACCCAATGGGCGGTGTTTCCGCTCTTTGGCCTGCACGCCACGCTGCAGGAGAACTTGGTGATCGGACTTGTTTTCACTGTGGTCTCGCTGATACGAAGCTACCTGCTGCGCCGGGTCTTTGAGGCGCTGCGCGTGCGTCAGTTGTCCGCAAACTCGGGGTAAAGGTCGCCGCTGCTGATGTCGGCGCGGTACGTGACGTTGTGAAAATCTCCGGGTGCGTCGGCCAGGATCACGCCGCCGACCGACTGGATGGCGACGCCGTATTTGCGGGTGAGTACCGTCAGCTCGGCGATGAACTGGTCGTAGTTGGCTTCGAGTTGTGGGGTGCTGGAGATGGCGGCCACGTTGTGCTCCTCACGCCGCCAGGGACTCTTCGACGCTCAGTTCCGTGATTTCGCAGTGGATCACAAAGCCGGTGAGGTAAGGCAGGCCCTTGGGGATGCCGTACTGCTTGCTGGTGCTGCGGCCAATCGTCCAGCCCATCCAACGTTGCGTGGCGGCGTTGATGGCCTCGGCCAGGGTGGCGCCAGTGTAGAGGCCGTTCTGCACATCATCGGCAAAGTGGCGGCCGTGGCGGCTGTCGAGGAAGATGCGGACCGATTCGAGCGGCTGGCAGGTGGCGTCCGAGATGGCAGTCATGGCCAAAGGCCAGGCGGCTTCGGCCTGCTCGTTCATCGTGCCGTAAAAGCCCCAGGTGTCGTTTTGGGTGGCGGGGATCTGGGTGGTGGCGTTCATTTTGGGCTCCTTGCGGGTGGTGTTTCGTTGGGTCTATGAACGCTCTACCCGGATGGAATAGCAAGCAGAAGATTGACTATTTTTTGATCAAGTCGGGGGTGTGCCACAGCGCCCGCCTCAGCCCAAGCGCGCCACGTAGCGGGCGTAATCGCTGCCCTCGGGATTGACGTAGAGGTAGGGGCGACCGGGGGCTGTGACCTCCACGCAGAGGTAGCCGCTGCCTCCTTCATCCTTCACGCCGCCACCTTTGCCGGCCAGCCAATCGCGTGAGGCCATCAAGCTGCGCGCAAAGGCATCGAACTCAGCCTGGGTCATCACTCGCGTCTCGGTCACAAAGACCTTGGTCTGGCCATGACCGCCGACCTCATCGAGATTGACCGGCTTGCGGGCAAAGGGCAGACGTACCCCCAACTCCTCCACGACCACTGGCTGGCCGTTGATCGTCAAGGTGCGAGGTGTGCGCTCGATGGTGAGGGTCATGGTGCTCATGCGCTGACCTCCTCGGCGATGCGGTAGAGGCGCTGGCCGGCGCCCGGGGTGCCAGCGGGGCCTTCGATCTTCTCGGAGACGATATTCAGGCCCAGCTTTTTCTTGAGCGCGCCAGCAAAGGTGCCGCGCACGGTGTGGGCCTGCCAACCGGTGGCCTCACAGATCTGCGCGATGGTCACGCCCTCGGGGCGCTTCAACATCTCGATCACCAGCGCCTGCTTGCTGTGGTTGCGAGCGGTTTGGACAGGTTCGCTGGCTGGTGTGGCCAAGGGGGCTGGGGTCGTGGCGGCGGCGGTGGTGGCGATTGCGTCCTCCTCGGTGGCGTTATCAGCTGCCACAGGGCTCGGCAATACCTCTTCGGCTTTGGCCTCGCCCTTGATGATGGCAATCGCCGAGCGCGTCAGGCGCCACTGGCCATCAGCCTGCTCAATCAGGTGGCGGCTGGCGAGGCTGGCGATCATCTTCAGCTTGGCGCCACCCTTGAGCTCGAGCAGAGGCTCGATCAGGCCATTGGCATCGCAATGGGCGCGGGTGATCAGATCCAGTTGGCGTTCGGTGATGGGGGCAATCTGGTTGCTCATGGTCGTTTCTCCGTCGGTGGTGGGTGGAATCAGGCGGCTTTCTGGGCGGCAGCCAGGCCGGCTTGGTAGGCGGCGATCAGGGCCTCCTTGACGCCCCAGACGCTGACATCGTGGAAGTCCAGCGAGTCGCTCTTGCGGGTTTCCAAGGTGTCGATGAAGAGGTGCTCCTGGGCGATCCGGGTCAGCAGTGCATCCAGCGTCTGGGCAGTGTTGCGGCGGGTTGTCTGGGGCGTGGTCTTGGCCATTTCAATCTCCGTATTGGTGTGTGGGTGTGTCTGTATGAACGCTCTGTTCGGCGCAGAAGCCAAGCTCATTCCAGCGATTTCGCATCTATTTCTGCATCAACTTCTTCGCCGAGGCTTTCGGTGAGCGGGTCGGACGCGCAGTCGTCCTCGTCCTCTTCACCCAAGGCCTCGGCGATCTCCTGGATGGTGTCTTCCATGGTCACCATCGAGCCGCCCAGGTAGCCGTGATCGCGCGAGAGCGCGCAGACGATGTGCGGAATCCAGTAGGCCTCGGCGCGCAGCCGGGCGCCTTCGAATCCGGACTGGCGCAGCAGGTACTCGGCGCGCTGCACGGCATCGAGCAATTCGCTCTGGATGTCGCGCAGTTCATCGATCAGCAGGGCGTGCTCGGGGCTGGCTGGATGGTGTTGGCTCATGGCGGCGCTCCTTTCAAAAGCGTGTGTCGATGGGTCCATTCACGCTCTGTTCGCCTCAGAAGCCAAGCGGGTTCTGCTTGTTTTTTGAACAATTTTTCAGTGGGGGTTGCGTGTGCTCGACACTGTTGAATCACTGGTCGACGCCGCCTGGAAACGGGGCCTCGCACCCGACCCCATCCTCACCGTTGATGACTGGGCCAACCGCCACCGGATGCTGTCGTCGGTCGCCTCCGCCGAACCCGGGCGATGGTCGACCAGCCGCACGCCGTACCTGAAGGCCGTGATGGAAACGCTGTCAGCCACCTCGCGTGTGGAGCGCGTGGTACTGATGGCCGGGGCACAAATCGGCAAGACCGAAGCCGGATTGAACTGGCTGGGCTACGTCATCCACCACGCCCCTGGGCCGATGTTGCTGGTGCAGCCCACGGTGGAAGGCGCCAAGCGGGTCTCCAAGCAGCGCGTCGATGCACTGATCGAGGCGAGTCCCGAACTGGCCGGTCGGGTGAAGGACCCGCGAAGCCGGGACTCCGGCAACACCCAGCTAATGAAGGAATTCCCCGGTGGCGTGCTGATCATGACCGGCGCCAATTCGGCGGTGGGCCTGCGCTCAATGCCGGTGCGCTACCTTTTTCTGGATGAGGTCGACGGCTATCCGGGCGATGCCGACGGCGAAGGTGATCCGGTGGCGCTGGCCGTGCAGCGGGCCGCTACCTTCGTCAATCGAAAGGTCTATCTGTGCTCAACCCCGACGCTCAAAGGCTACTCGCGCATCGAGGCGGCCTACCTGGAGTCGGACCAGCGGGTGTTCGAGGTGCCCTGCGATCACTGCGGGGCGCACAACCAGATCCAGTGGCGGGACATCCGCTGGCCCAAGGACAAGATGGCGGACGCCGCCTGGCACTGCCCGCAGTGCGACGGCATCCATCCCGAGTACCGCAAGCCGGCGCTGTTGGCCAGCGGTCGCTGGACGGCCAAGGCCGAGGGCGATGGCTCCATGGTGGTGACCATCAACCGGCCACCGCTCGCCCAAGTGCTCGACATCAAGGTGACGCAGGCCAAGACCGAGACCGTCATCCATGGCGCCTTCACTGGCAGCCGAGATGTCTTGACCGAACCGACCGTGGTGGCGGTGCTCACCATCAAACAAGGCACGACCATTTATGCGCAAGGCACCGACTACAAGGTGGTGGGTGATGAGATCGACTGGAGCCCGGGGGGGGGCGAGCCGGCACCCGGATCGAGCTACCAGGTCACCTACCAGTTCATCGCCAGCATCACCCCGACCCACCTGACCGACACCGGCTTCAAGGTCACGGGGGTGGTGCAGGGTTCCACGATGTACATCGACTACCAGTGGAAGCTGCCGCGCATCGATGTGCTGGCGCTCACTGCCGATGGTCAGGTCGAGCGTATCAAGGGCATCAGCCAGGTGAGAAATCCCGTCGCACCCACCGTGCCGGCCTCGCGCCTGGCCCTGGCCGAGATCGCCTACGACTGGCGCAGTGGTTCGACGCCCGGTGTCAGGAATGTGGCGATTCGTACCATCAAGGTCTCGGAACTGACCGCGATGCAGCGCCAGATCGCCGATCTCTACGATCTGATGGCGCTCGAGCGCTTGCGGGTGGACGCCAATATCCGTGAGCCTGCGGCCAAGAAGGGGCTGTTCGTCGACAACTTCCTCGACGATGACCTGCGTGACCAGGGCGTGGCGCAGACCGGCGCGGTGGTGGCGGGTGTGCTGACCCTGCCGATCACGGCCTCAAGCCAGCACGCCAAGGACAACGGCAACGCCCTCATCACACTAGACTACACGCTGACCCCGGTGATCGAGCAGCTGGCCCGCACGGGTGCGATGAAGATCAACCCCTACCAGGCCTTTGAGCCGGTGCCGGCTCGGGTGACGCTCAATCCCGCAGTGGACCAGTTCACGGTGACCAATACCACCTGGGCATCGGATGTGACCGAGCGCCTGATCACCGGCAGCGGGGTGCTTGAACAGGTGGTGGAGACCCGTCGCTCGGAGCAGGTGCTGGCCTCCTCAAGTGAGGAAGCTCAGTTCCTGCGCAGCCTCAACGTTGCCTATCGGGTGGAAGGGTTCGGACCCAGCGAGGCGCTGTCTGCCTTGCGCTTCGACGGTATCGGTATTTCGCAGCCGGTCGGCACGTCGGCCAATGCTTCCGGTTTGCTCACGGGCAGCTTCCAGATCCCGCAGGCGATTCCGGCCGGGGCGAAGTTGGTGGAATTCCTCGGGGCGGGTGGCAGTTATGGCTCCGCCACCTACGTCGGTCGCGGCCAGATCGTCACCGAAACGCGCCGACGCATTCTGACCACGGTGGTGCGCCGCTGGGACCCGCTGGCACAGACCTTCACGCTGCCCGAGCGCCGCACCATCGGTGGCTTGGAGTTGTGGTTCACCACCAAGGGCGGCGCTGCGCCAGTGATCGTGCAGATTCGTGAAACGCAGGTCGGGATGCCCACCACCACGGTGCTGACTGAAGGCCGCCTGTTGGCGTCCGACATCAAGACCGATGGCAACCCAACCCGGATCGCCCTCGATCCGGTGGCACTCGAGGCCAACCGTGAGTACGCCATCGTGGTGCTCACCGACGATGCGAACCACGCCGTGTCGGTGGCCGAGCTCGGCAAGTACGACCCGCGCACCGGTTGGGTCACCGCTCAGCCCTACCAGATCGGTGTGCTGCTCTCATCCTCCAACGGCATCACCTGGACGCCGCACCAGACGCAGGACCTGACCTTCCGCCTCTTGGGTTGTCGCTTCACGCAGCAGTCCAAGACCGTGAGTTTGGGCCAGTACACGGTGACCAATCTGTCCGATGTGATGACCCTTGCGGGCGTCGAACGTCCGGCCGCCGGCACCGACGTGCAGTTTCTGGCGACCGATGCCCAGGGGCGGATCTACACCTTGTCGGAAGACCGGGGGCTGGCCTTGAGCGAGAAGCTATCCGGCAACCTCGCGGTCTCGGCCAAGCTGACTGGCACCGAAACCGCGAGCCCGATCCTGTATCCGGGCACGCAGCTGGTGTTTGGCACGCTGGAGGCAGCGGGGGACTACCTGTCCCGCGCCATTCCGGCTGCTGCCACCTTCAACGTGGCAGTGACCTTCGATGCCCTGACACCTGGCACGTCCAGCGTCTCGGTGCAGGCGGAGTCCGGTACGTCGGGCAGTTTCCAGCCGCTGTCCTTGTCTTCGGGCGTGGAGGTGGGCAACGGCTGGGTGGAACGTACCTACAAGGCCACCAGCCTCGTTGGCGTCGGTGCCGACCGCACCACGCGCGTGAAGCTGGCGCTGTCCGGCAATCCGCAGCACCGGCCCTTTGTGCGGAATCTCCGCGTCATCGTCACCTGATGGGGGTGAGCGATGACACAGGAGCGCACGCCGCGCGGCTACCCGCTGCCGCACCCCGAGCACCTGCTGTCTGAAGACGTCCTGAACCTGCGTGAGGCCCTCACCCGCATCGATGCGGATGTGGCCGCGCAGGAGGCGGCTTCACAGCAGGGGCAAGACCAACTCACCGAACGTCTGCACCGCCAGCAACTGCGGGTGTTTCACCAGTTCGGTTTTTAAGAGGAATTCCCATGGCCAAAGACCCCTTGCTGCGCGATGCGGTGCGCGCGATCAAAGCCAAGATCGAAACCGCCGCCGAGATCGCCACCCCGGAAGAGCTCGCGTACCTCGGTACTGCTATCGACCGCATCGGTGGTCGCGCCACCGTCCTCGAGGTCGAGGAGATGGGCGACATCAAGATGGCGGAGATGTCGGCGCACGCCAACGCCGTGGAGTCGGCGACGCTCGACACCATTGCCACGGCCGCCGATGTGGCTATTGCCAACGTCACGGCCAACAAGACAGCAGCCGAGACTGCGATCACCGCCACCAAGACGGCAGCGGAATCCTCGGTCACCCAGACCAAGAACGCGGCCTTGGCCGTGATGGCACAGACCGAGACCAGCACGGTGGCCACCGTCAATGCGGCGGCCCAGACCGCGATCCAGCAAACCGCCAGCAGCCGCGATCAAGCGATCTCCGCCACGCAAAGCGCGGCCAACCAGGCCGTGGCCACGGCGCAAGCCGCTGCCAACAGCGTCACCCAGCAACTGGTGCTGGGGCGCAAGACCTTCTTCCTTGCCCAACTCTAAGGAGCTTCCTCGATGTCCATTCTGGGAACGGCGCTGCCAGCCGCCAACACGCTGGCGACCCTCTATGAAGTGCCCACCGGCCGCCGTTCGGTGGTCAATGTCGCCGCCTGCAACAAAGGCACGGCGGCTGCCAAGGTGCGCGTGGCGCTGACGGCGTCAGCCACACCGGCCGAGAGCGAGTTCATCGAATTTGATGTGAGTCTGGCGGCGACCGAGGTGCTGGAACGCACTGCGCTCTCCTTGGCAGCGGGGCAGAAGATCGTGGTGCAGGCCAGTGCCGCCAGGGTGACATTCAACGCCTGGGGCATTGAGGAGGTGGCGTAATGGGACGATTTTTGCGCAGTGTGAGCACCGACACGGTCGATCCTCGCCAATACAAGAACTATCAGGAATTCACCTCGGCAGGCAGCCATGCTTTCACAGTACCTGCAGGAGTCTCGCGTATCCGCGCCATTGTGGTCGGGGCGGGTGGCGGCGGTGCTTGTTCTAAGACCACCTACTACGCCGGCAACGGCGGTGGGGGTGGCGGTTTTGCCATGGGCGAGTACGACGTCACCCCGGGTCAGGTGTTGGCGATCACGGTTGGCGCCGCAGGTGCTGGATCGAGCAGCAACAACACCAAGGCCGGCAATGGCGGCACGTCCAGTGTCGGCAGTTTGCTCTCAAGCACCGGCGGGCAAGGCGCCGATGGCCACGGCAGCAGCTATGGCAGCGGCGGCGCTGGGGGCTCAGGCGCAGGAGGCACACTGTTCAATCGCACCGGCGGTACCGGCGGTCGTGGCTGCTACGGATCCTGGGGATCGGGTGCGGAGAATCACGGCGGTGGCGGTGGGGGTGCCGCTGGATCTTGGTTGGGTAACGGTGGCGCTGGCGGTTCTGTTGGCTTTCAATCCCACTACACCGCCGCAGGCGCAGGTGGCGGCGGCATTGGCGGTGCCGGTGGCAACACCACCCAGTGGACGCAACAGTCTTCCTCCAACTATGTCGCCATCTCGGGTGCTGGCGGTGGATCGGGCGGGTCTGGTGGTCACGGCACCGATTCCGGTCAGGCCTCGATCAATTCCAGCACCACCTTGAATTACGGTAATGGCGGAGCTGCTATCGACGGTAGCTTCGCGACTCCCCTATGGGGGACGCACTACTCGACTGCTGGTATCGATCTAGCCGATTTCTCCAGTACGGCCAGTGTGGTGCCAAAGTTCTATACGGCAGTGACTGGCTCGGCGGGACTGCTCACGGTGAAATCCTATTCCTTTGCCACGCCACGGCTACTGAACTGCAACGGAGGAGGGGCTGCCGGTGTTTGGGGTCAATCGACCGCCTTGATGGGCGGCAACGGCGGTCCTGGTGGCGGAGGCTCGGGCGGATATTGCTACACCTCAAATAGCAGCTCCCATGGCGGCGCGGGCGGTTTCCTGGGTGGAGGCGGTGGAGGTGGTGGTTACAACGCCAGCGGCGGCAATGGAGGCCACGGTGGTGGTGGCGGCGGTAATGGCAACTACTACGGCGGCACCGGAGGTAACGGTGGTAGCGGCGGCCCCGGTTACGTGGCTATTGAATGGTGATGAAGGAGAGACAAACAAATGCCCAACTGGATTCGACTCGAGAATGACCTGGTGGTGGAGACCACCGACACCGACCCCAAAGGTCGGTTTCATCCGGACCTTAAATGGACCAAAGCAGCTGTCAACGTACAAGCTGGGATGGTCAAACAGGCTGACGGCAGTTATGCCATGCCTGAGCCTGCAGCAGAGAATGCAAGCCCTTCGGGGCAGCCCCCTACTACACCAATCACCCGACTCGCATTCATGAACCGCTTCACCATGGAGGAGTTGCTCGCCGTCTACACCGCTGCCAAGACCGAGGTCATGATTGAGGTATTCCTCGATAAACTCAAGCTGGCCGAGCATGTCGATGTCACTGACCCGCAAACCATTGCCGGCCTGCAAGCGCTCGCCGCCAGTGGTCTCATGACCGAGGCCCGGGTGCAGGAGGTGCTGCAGTGATGGCCGCAATCCAACAGCGCCTGTCGATGCTCGGGCTGTGGGGGCTGTGCCAGATCGCTGCGGTGATTGCGTCGCTCTGGATGCTGGCCGCTGCCCTGACTGGCAGTCGCCGCGCCTGGACCCTGGCGGTCGCCCACGACCAGCTGGCCAACGCGGCCTTCGGTGGCCACGAAGACGAGACGCTCTCCAGTCGCGCAGGGAAAGCAGCTCGAGAGGGCAAGCGCTGGGCCTGCGTGCTGTGTCGGCTGCTGGATCGGCTCGATCCGAACCACTGCGAGAAGGCCATCGAACCCGATGAGGGCAGGCCCATCGCTTGAGCCTGCCGCACTGCAACCACCCATTCACCTGATCCGCTGCTGGCGGATTTTTTACTTCTGGAGCCTACCCATGGCAGATCACTTTCTTCACGGGGTCGAGGTCGTTGAAATCGATAACGGCCCGCGTCCCATTCGCACGGTCCGATCCTCCGTGATCGGGCTTGTCGGCACCGCACCGGATGCCGATGAGCACAGCTTTCCCTTGAATACGCCGGTGCTGATTGCCGGATCTCGCCTGGAGGCGGCCAAGCTGGGCGCCACTGGGACCTTGCCGATGGCCATTGACGGCATCTTCGATCAGGCCGGTGCGCTGGTGGTCGTGATCCGGGTGGCCGAAGGGGCGACGGATACCGAAACCCAGACGAATGTGCTCGGCGGTGTCGATGACGCCGGTCAGTACCTCGGCCTGCAGGCACTCTTGGCGGCCCAGTCGGTCGCCAAGGTCACACCGCGCATCCTGATCGCCCCGGGTTTTACTCACCAGCGCCCCATTGATCCCGATGACGACACCCGCCAACTGGCGAACCCGGTGGTGGCGGAACTGCTGGGCATTGCCGAACGCCTGCGCGCGGTGATCATCGCCGACGGCCCCAACACGACAGATGCTGCTGCCATCGACTACCGCGAGGACTGGGGTTCACCGCGCATCTACGTAGTCGATCCGCACGTCAAGGTGATGAAGAACGGCGCAGTCGTGACCGAGCCTGTGTCGGCGCGTGTGGCTGGCCTGATTGCCAAGATCGACAACGACCGGGGTTTTTGGTGGTCACCGTCGAACAACGTCATCAACGGCATCGTCGGCAGCCACCGTCCGGTGGACTTCGCGCTGGGCGATCCGAATGCCCGGGCCAACCTGCTCAACGAGAACGAGGTGGCCACCATCATTCAGGAGGATGGCTACCGCCTGTGGGGCAACCGCACCTGTTCAAGTGATCCGAAGTGGGCCTTCCTTTCGGTGCGGCGCACCGCCGACATGATCAACGAGTCGCTGCTCAGAGCACACCTCTGGGCGGTGGATCGCAACATCACCAAGACCTACGTCGAGGAAGTCACCGAAGGC
>Ga0172376_10008724_pt1 | contig 10559 bp, 5 predicted proteins | sample Lak35m_FD_121114 | JGI IMG/M metagenome (GOLD analysis project Ga0172376, IMG submission 121114) | Freshwater microbial communities from Kabuno Bay, South-Kivu, Congo - kab_092012_35m | ecosystem: Environmental > Aquatic > Freshwater > Lake | place: Democratic Republic of the Congo: South-Kivu... | reverse complement strand
TGATGTATTTAAAACATAACCAGCACCAGACGAATCTCCAGTTATACCACCACTCGTCCAACCACCTTTTGATGGTTTAACTACAAGCAACTTTGATGCAAGAGACCAGAATCTTACGGTTCCTGCATCTGTTGCAGAACCTGGAGTTGCTCCATTTGCAAATACTACTTCGCCAACAGTATAATCTGGAACAACCGAAGAGCCTGTCACCCCAATATCTTTTAAGTCGAAGTGAACTCTTGCTTCAATTCCCATCGCGTTATTGAGATAGAGTATCTTAGCACCATGAACCTCTAGATTGTCATAAGTCTTGCCTGTTTCAGATACAGTCTGAACTATTCCATTTCCGTTAGTAGGATGATAGAGTCCTTGTTGCAGTATTTTAAGTTTTCCTGTTTGTGTCTGTGGCTCTTCTAGTGTCTCACCACCAAATCTATAACAGACTCTCTTTATGGCATTTTGATGACCACTATAGAAGTCTTTCATCTTGTTTAGAACATCTAGTGTATTTCCCCAATCTATGGTAGCACCTGTTCCACCAAAAGCCACTAGCCACTTGTAAACCTTTTGTCTGTTTGCTGTTATTCCAGTATATGCTGTTATCTCCATCGCTCTTGAAGCATAATCAAGGTTTGTCCATACTGCCTGTCCCTTCACTTTTAGTGTTGTTATATCATGGTAGTCTGTTCTAACCCAATCAATGCTGTCTTCGTTTATATCAGCATAGTCAATAGTAGATCCGCCGTTGGTGGTTTTTGGATCTAAATCGTTAAAGGTTGGTCCTTCAAGCGAACCAACATGACCATATGACATTATAGAGTAGATGTTGCCACCAAAACTAACAGGTCCAGTCTTCATAAGATGAGCCATATCCATCTTTTCGCGATGATATGAATTGTATTTCTCATCATTGCTATCTGTTAATGTATGATAGTCATATACATTTGGATATAGTGTTTCTACACGATCAACTAGAGGCTCAACTCTCTTTATATACTCAAGTCTGAGTTTAGCCTTTGATTCTATTGTCTCTTGTTCAGAGAGTGTTGTAAATCCACCAAACTCACTTGGTCTGTTCCATTGTGTAGCACCCCATGTATTCTTGAACGCAACAGTTACACCTGTGCCACCACCAGTGATGGTATATGATGTTCTTGGCTCAAGAGATGTGTCTGAAAGATTTTCAACACCAATTGATATATTGTGTTGATTTTCTATTTTCCATTGTGCAGCAAGTTCAAGTATCTTGGAAACTAGGTTTATAGTCAACAGATAATCTTGGTGAGTTATGCCATATCCAGAGGAAACAAGTTTGTCTTCCTGTTGTGGATCTCCCGTGTCTTCAAATACAGTTGGCACAGCATTGTCATAGCAGGGACTCTTTGTGGAAGTAGAGTATTGAGTATAGTCTGAACTATTTGGGGTAGTATTAGGAGTATAGAGATACCGTTCCATCTGAAATTGAGATGGATTTGTGGAGCCATCATTTTTTGTCAGAGAGAATATGAGATGCTTTGGATAAGAACCACTAACTTCTTTTGCTCTCTCAATTCTTTGATTCAGGAAAGACTTAAATCTTCTCTGTTCAATATCTGCGGTAATTGATGGTCTATAGAGTTGACCTCCTGAAACCCCATTAAGTTTTGTTTGGCAATAGTGATCAATATCACTCATTCCAACAACCATAGCACCATCAATACCGTGGTTGACAAGACCTAGTGCCATGAGTTTTGTATGATCAGAGATTTCATCTAAATTTGGAATAATTTGCGGATAATTGTATCTAAGACCAACATCTGCACTAAACCCACGGGGAATTGGTGTTCCGCCATTCTTCAGATAGGCAAGATAGTTGGCATACTCATCAACATTCAAGAAAAGATCTTTAAAATCTTCAAAACCAGGATTTACCCAAGATCCTTCTTCTCCTTCTGTTTGAAAATCAGGATCGTAGAGCGTATTGTGTGGAAGATGAACTGCTCTTATTGTGTTGTCTAGATTTGCATTATCATGTTTAACTCTCGGCTTATTTAAGAGTCTTTCAGTATACCATGCCCACTCCCATGCCATTGATCCTTGGCCTGGTGCTTCAACAGCACGGTAGATACGCGCACCTGGTCCTGCTAGTTCATCATGCACTCCTGCTATTGTTACTTCGGGAAAAGTTGATCCATCCTCATTGGAACCGTATGATGGTATTGCATAATCTCTGAGAAACCAATATCTTCCGTATGTAAAACCACTTGAACCACTAACTCCTACATTTGGGTATTTTCTTATACTCTGAAAGTGACTAAGGATTCCTTCAACATTTCCCATTTCACTTGGTTGATGACTTCTTACTGGATAAACACTTAAAGCAGTTCCTTCTCTAGTTCCAGGTTCATTTCCATAACTTTGGTAAAAACCATCATCGTCACTGATGTATGGATGTCCAAAATAAGGATTATTTCGCCAAACTGCACTAGTGCCTGATCCTGTTCTATATGCCTCTGGTGCGCCTTCACAATAGATGTTTTGTTTGCCAAAATTAGGAATCAACCAATTATTGTAAAAGTTCCACCAACCGGCATCTGATACACCAAATGTTTCACCATTAGCCAGAAAATTTTTAGGTCCAAATGGGCTTAAAGTTAGGTTACTATTCGCTACAGCCCAATTGTGGATTGCTGATGTAACATTTATACCTGGTGTTGCACCTGGAGCGCGTGTTAGAGCATCAAGGCCAATCCGAACACCATTTCCTATTTCTAGAAATGGTGTGAAACTATCAACAAGTCTATTGAATATTGCCTGTGTTGTTCCAAGTTGTTTGAAACGAACATAATTTTCCTGATTTATTGCACCATTATAGAAAGACAGTTTGATTGGATCTGATGGATCGAACCAACCTGTTGCACCTGTTAAAATATTCCACTCATTATTGGTGAGATTTCCTTGTGTTCCAGTAATTAGAGCCTTGAATGTTTTTACAAAGTCATTTACTACCCACGGCATGGGTTCATTCAAAGTAACACCAGAAACAAATCCTGGTCTATTGTATGTGACTCCACTTACATATAATCCATCTCTAGCGCAAACATAGGCATCGGGTTGATATGCACCACCCTCAATTGCTCCACTTTCTGGTGTTCCAATTGGTTTTCCAAAAGGACTGCTTATGTGAAATCTTCTTGCCCCCCAAGTATACCAATTTTTCAATGATGTTGAGGCAATTGTTCCATATTGATCTATTGTATTACCAGCAGCATCGAATATGAACTGACCACTATTTCCTTTATAATTTCCGTTAATCCAACGGAACCAGGTGAATTGTGGATCATCGGCGTAAGACCCATTTGCTCTTGATCCTGTATTGACAGTTGATACTGCACCATCAAAGTTATACCAGATAGCCAATCTTTCTCTGGCTAGATTTTTCATCTCTTGAAAAGAAACAATAGAGTTTGTTCTTGGGAAATCAACAGCAAAACTTGCTCCAGCATTGCCTGCTTCACCAGATCCAAATACGACATTTGTTGTTTTTGAAGCCTGACCAAAAGAATTGATAGCAGTAATTCTAAATTGCGTGTTTTGATTTATACCCGAAACATTAATACTTGTTTGATTTGGACTAACACTTCCAACAAGAGAAACAGGTGTTATTGTTATTGTGGTTGGGTTATTTCGAATACCCCACCTTAGTGTGGTAAGTCCTGTTCCTAGAGTATTGTTAGGATCGGCAAAGAAAAAGTCTATTGTTGGTGCTGCATTTGATGCTGGTGTCACAGAAACATTTGCAGTTTGTGTAGCAGTTCCATATGGATTTGTTGCCGTAAGAGTATACTGAGTGCTTTGAGTGATTGAGGTTACTCTGTAACTTCCGTTTCCAATACCATTAGCATTGACCGATCCTATTCCATTAATTGATACGCTACTAGCATTTGTAGTAGACCAACTTAATGTTGACCCAGAACCAGAAACAATGTTAGTTGGATTTGCTGTGAATGAATTGATGAGTGGTGCTTGACCAATAATGCTGATAGACCTGAATTTTACATCAGTTCCTGTTTGATTAACAGCAGTAAGTTGAAATGTAGATGGTTGCTCTACTCTGTCAACAGTATAATTTCCAAACGAAACGCCGTTAGCGGAAACATCTCCTATATCAAAATTTAAGATAACTTGATCCGTGTTTGCAGTTGTCCACGACAATGTAACAGGATCACCAGCAGTCACACTTATTTTGTTTGATGTGAATGAAAGAATTGTAGGTGGAGTAAGACCTGTTAGCGGTCCATCAATACCACGATCAATCTCATTATCATTCTGTGCAGTAAGACCTGTATTAACAGTAGAGATAACTCCGCTTCCACTTAAAGTTGAGCCGCGAACGATGTTTCGGTAATTTTCTCTGCTGAAATAAAATGCCATTATTCCTCCAACTGATCAAGGTCAAAGATATTTGTCTGAACTTCTTGAATCAGATTATATGTCTTCTCTGGTCCGAAGATATAGGTTTTTGCGCTAAATGTTAGTGTGTGGGTTATTGATCGGCGTTGGTCCATCTCACCTTCATAATCTTCAACCATTGAAACTGAGGTGATGTTTATAGGAACATCGACTTTCTTATTCAATGTATTCATCTTTACTGTTACATTGAATTCTGGTGTAAAGAACGGAAGAATCTGCTCAATGATCTGAAGACCATCTTCGGAATTCCTAGTCATTACATATAATGAGAATTCGATATTATAGGGAACACCGACAAAACGCTCAACTGCTGTTGTTGATTCTTCACCAAGTTCACCAGCATGTTTTATCAATGAGTTTATCTTTCTCATTGTGTCGTAGTTTATAGAAGTCATTTCAAATGCAAGACGAGGCAGAGTGTAGGCTGCTCTTACCTTGCCCTGATCCTGGCTATTATTTTCTAGGGCAAATCTGAGGTATTTTTCCTTGGGACCATAGCCAAGTGGAACCTTTATGCGAGAAACCTCTTCGTTGTTTGAGTCTTCTCGCGTGATATAGATGTTGTTGAACAGACTGCCGAAAGCAACAACAAGATTTCTTATGGACTTGAAGTAGAATGTTTGAAACATTATTAGATAATCCTGTATCCACTAGAGATCAAAACAGAAAATTTACTAGTCCCTGGAACTGCCATCTTCTTAGATATGCCATTAGTTAACCATTTGATGCCCTTTTTGGCTTCACAAATTTTTTGGACATGCTCTGGATTCTTCATGGCATTGTTATCTTTCATTTTCTGTATCGTGTCGTGGGAGTGTTTCTTTCCATGCATACCAATTCGGTGTTCTACCTGTGCTTTTTTGTTATTTTCAGAAATCTTTTTTCTGGTTTCTTCTGTTCTGATATAACCAATTGGTCTGCCTTTTAGACTATCTGAGATTTTCTTTCGTGTTTCTTTAGATGGTTTTTTGCCTTTGTTTCGACTCTTACCTGTGGTAGCCTCAGATATCTTTTGTCCTATTGTCTTACTTCTTTCGGGATCTGCTGACCAATGACCGAAATGCTTTTTGGTGAGGTTGTAATATCTCTTTCCTAATTGTTCTTGTGGTATCAATTGTAGCCACTTGTGTTCTTCTTCCAACAATGCCTCTCGTCTAATGTCTCTCTTCAGTATCCTTCTTCTGAAGTCATTAGGTCTTCTTCTGTAAGCATCTCGCATTCTATTAGACGAGCAAATATATCCGTCTTCTTCACTACCCCAATGGCATCCTAAGTAGAACATGTTTCTCTTAGTATCATGCCAGATGTAAATAAATCCTGTCTTGTCCATTTGAAATACTCCTTTGCAGAAGTATGTATAAAAACGAGTGTGTCAGTAGTTTCCCTCAGAGAAAGGATCAACATCCGTGAAATCAAAGAGTTCCTTCTGATTTCTTTCAAGTTCAATCTTTGTTCCATCGTCAAATGAGTCAATGCTGTATTGAGTTGTAGTGACTTCTGTGGCATCTATCACATACTGTGCATTTGATGTATCGCCAATCACAGTTCCTGATGTAAATCCACCGCTTTCCAATGAAACCTCTATAGTCTTTGATTCAGGATACCAATTTATCACGGTTCCTGTAGATGTGGCATTAACTAATGAAGCACCAACATATACAGTTTCACCGACATAGTAACGGTCTTCAGTTGTAAGACTTGATCCTGTAACTCCAACATTGTATAGATTCGTGACATTATCTAATTTAGTAGAGTCGATAATTGGAATTCCTGTGTCGATATCTTCATATGAATATACGAAGTTCTGAGTGACTATGCGATAGACAGGACTCTTGTCTAGTGGATTGAATTGAACCTCGGGATCAGCATCATCAACAGACTTGATCTCAAGTAGCGAGTTAGTGAGTGGGAGATAGACTAGATCGCCAGGTGCAGGGCGTTGCATGCCTTCTTTTTCGCCAATGAGTTGACGAAAGCGTTTCTTTGATACAACAAGATCATGAACCTCTTGAATCTCAATACCAAACTTTGACAGATAATCGCTGCCTGAAGGACCATTCACAGCAGGATAATACATCTCTATCTCATAGATCTTGTTGAACTTAGATAGAACATCTTCACCAAGCAACTTATCCTGTTTTTGATACTTTCTAGGCATGTAGACAACATCATAGCCATAGATCTTTATCATCTCTATGATAATATCTTCATACAGCCTATTCTCAATAGGATTGATCTTGAAGTAGGGATTCTTTGCCATTAGCCAACACAGAAGCCAGGAGGCAATTCATACCTCATCTGAACCTCATCCTCCAAACGCTTGATCTCTTCATTTGCTTCTGAAAGCATGTCTTTGCCGCTGAACACTACTCCACCTGGCATCTGAACTCCTTCAAACTTTGAAAGATTCTGTCCCCATTGTCTGCGGATCAGGGCAGTTAGATATTCCTTCAGGAGTCTATCGTTATAGATTTCAGGATAGGTGTTTGGGTTGAGGGCTGTGTAAGCCTCAAACAGTAGGTATCTGCCCTCTTCAAGATTATCTTGCCAATTAGTCTCAATATAGATCTTGTTTGTGACACGACTAAACCGAACAGTCTTTTCAGGATCAAGATATTGCTGAAGGAGAGAGAGATAGCGCATGGTTATGTCGTAATATGACAACTGATAGTTGCCATTACGCAGTCCCCAATAGTCATTTAGTGCCATCTGGTAACGGGTGCTGAATATGCCGACATCGTTTGAGTCAACCTCAAAGCAGCGGGTTATTGATATAATATTTGGATCAATAGCATCAGCATTGATATAGCCGTTTGCCTTATCCTGAGAGGTTATCTGATGACTGAAAAATATCTTTTCCACACCATCAAAATGGTATTCTGAGAAGAATTGCAGAGCATCATCAACACGGTCTTCAATCTGACCGTCATCAACATTGATATCAATAACAGGAAAGCCTAGCCTTCTGAGGCAGTAGTCTTTTAGTGTTTCCCTAGAGGTTGGTATTGCCATTTAACGCTCCGTTCGCTTTCTTATTTATGAGCGAACGGTGTTCAAAATAATGACGATCCGTCTCATTTTGCATTTTGAGGAGTTTGAGATCTCCACCACGCTTGATATAGCGATCTCCATCAGACCAAGGCTGATGGTAGGGATATTGAGACTTGCTCGTTGTATAGAAACTCTTTTTACCTGGTATATACATGAGCATTCTACAATCAGGTGGAGGGGAAAATCCAGGTTCTAGTTGTTTAAACAACTCTAAAGGGTAGGAGATTCCATTGATTGTAACAACAGTTGGACTATAAAGAAAATATGGATCAGTCATGGATTATTAGTAGGTGGGAATGGATTTCCGCCGCCAAGATCGACTCCGCCAGTTTCAGCAACACCAAGAACAGTTCCTGATGTCGAACCAAGTTGACTCTTCGTGAATGGGGAAACCTTATTGACTCCAGATTTTGTTGCCGTTGTCTTGATGTAATTGTTATTAGCACCAAGCACACTTTCGTTAGATGTATAGATTTGCATGAGATCTTTGAATAGATTCATCATATCAGGAACTGTAAAAAACAGAACATTTCCAGATGAATCTGCAACAGGATATGTCTGTAGAGATGTTCTTGAAATAATACCCGTGTTTATAGAATTTACAAATGTTGACACATAGTCAAGGTTGTCTTTAGATGGTATAAAGGTGAATGAACCATAGGTTGGTCCGCTTCCACTAAGACCAAACTGCCCTGATATGCCAGCATTTCCCGGACCAGTGAATCCAGAGGTATTTCCTAATAGTGTTGGAAAATAACCATCTGTCGAGGTTATAATACTCTGCATAATTTCAAGGAAATCATTTGCTTGTTCACCAGCGGCAATTTGCTGAACAATACCAAGAGTCACACCCAAGTCTACAACATAAGACAGAGGATAAATCGCACCACTTGACATTCCATGAATGTAAGCACCAGAGACACCTGTGGTAAATCCTGTTGATGTTCCGTAGTTTCTAGTTTTACGAACACGAAGTATACCAGATTCATCAAACTTCGCTACTTCTGCAAAAGTAGAATTACCTGTTCTGACATTAAACAGTTGTCCACCGATAGTTCCATCAAAGGTAAAGTGATATTTTACATAAGAATCGAAAGCGGCGGATTCGGTAGGAATACTAAATGTTGTTCCTGTATATCTTGCCATGTAACCAGTAGTTTCTCCACCACCAGCCTTGATGATAAAGTCATCAATCCAACCCTTCCAGAGAGAATCGCCATAACCTGTTGAATCTGTTCCGACAGATATTGGACTATTCGAATAGTTGTATAAAGTAACACCAGATGTGAGTGAGCCTACTTGTGTGCCGTTGAAGAATGTCTTGATCTTTGTAGCCTGATTTGGAGTGATTGCCACAGCAACATGATGCCACATATCTGCTGTGAGCGCAGTAGCATTTGCTGCAAAAACATTTACTCCATTAAGACCAAAATACATTCCTTCGGTTGCACCCGCGACTCCTGCCTGACTACCAAAGTATCTCCACTCAAGGGTTTCACCACTACCAGCAAAGTGTGGATCTTCGCCTTTAGCAAAAACGGCATGTCCCGTAGTGGGTTTGCCGCCAAGGAAGAGGAACCAAGCCTCAAATGCAATTCCACCTGTTAGAGCCGTGTGTGGAACTTTACATCCACCTTCGGTCTTGCATCGAAGAGAAGAAACTCCGAATTTCTTTCTTTCGGTATCATAGTCAGGTCCACCAGCACCAGAGATTATTATTGTTGGAGCAATATCACTCTGTTCAATAGTCTCGTTGTAAATATAAAAACCATCACCATCAGTTCCAACTGTGCTACCAGATCTAGGATCAATTGTTGAACCATTTAGACCAAGATATAGATTTTGTAGGTATAGATCAAATTCTACACGAAAATCTTCTGATGGAGAGTAGGGATTTAATTCGGGAATAGGAGTTGTTGTTGCATTTGCAAGAGGAGAACCTTTAGAGAAAAATGCAGGACCAACTGTAGATACTACTTCTGATGGAACAACAGTATCATAAAACTGCCCTGTAAATCCAGTAAACAGACCTAGATTTGTAGTTGACAAGGACACAGCATTACCTTTGCGGTCAAAGATTACCTTTGTCTGCTCTCCTGGTGCGCTTTGAAAAGAAATTTGATTTCTGCTAGTAGCCATCTATTCCTCAAGCATTGGTGATGCGGTAAGCCTTGTCATAATTTTCGGTGGGCATCACTAGATCTATACCCTGTGTTCCACCGTTTGAGTAAATCTGAGTCTGAACATATTTAGGAGATATGTTGTTGATAAACGAGTTGTCTATTGACATAGAATGTGCGATGATCTGGTTTTCGACACCAGGACGGCTTTCATATCCAACAATGTTGATCGTTGATCCTGTGCTTGCGTAGTAATTTGTGATGTAATTCGCAATAGCAACTGATGTGTTTGCATTGATAAGCGAGTTTACTTCAGCACGATATCCAATATCAGAATATGCTGACATGGATGCATTTGCTTCTATCGAAGAATTTTGATACGCATAGATTCCTGCGTGTTTAGAACCAAACGATACTGCTCCATTGATCTTGATAGAGGCGTTTCTGACAGCAGCATAGTTTGAGTGTTTGTTGAAGAATGACAAAGAATTCATAGCATCAATAGTGGAGTTATTTGTGGCTAACAAGCCACTACCGATTACAGAAGAAGAAACATGTAGAATATTATTATATTCTGTGGTTCCTGATTGACCTGTTCCTCCTTGAATCGTATCAAGAACGATGTCACCTGTGGTTCCAAATAACATCTCTCCTTCAGCAGATCCATTAGCCTGAGATACTGTAAGAATATTTGAAGTTGAATCCCAATCCATGACTTTACCAAAGGCATAGCCGTTTGGCTTGGTCTGCATGATGAATTCACCAGGAATAAAACTTGTCGTGGAAGTGCCAGAATCAAACATCATTTGACAGACTGAATAACCACCAAGACCAGTTATTGAATTTCTTGCTTTTATTGCAGAATTGTTAGAGGCATAGATTCCTGCATAATCACAACCTGTGGTAGAGGCTCCAGATATTTCAAGAGTTGTATTG
>Ga0172376_10008723_pt1 | contig 10559 bp, 11 predicted proteins | sample Lak35m_FD_121114 | JGI IMG/M metagenome (GOLD analysis project Ga0172376, IMG submission 121114) | Freshwater microbial communities from Kabuno Bay, South-Kivu, Congo - kab_092012_35m | ecosystem: Environmental > Aquatic > Freshwater > Lake | place: Democratic Republic of the Congo: South-Kivu... | reverse complement strand
TTTCGCGTGTTTTTCGAAAAAGTCACGCCCAAGTCTGGCGGGCCCTACACCATCGATCATACGGCTGCTAGCTTTGTTTTCGACGCGCAGGGTCGTCTCCGCCTCTATGTGAAGCATGCGCAGGGGGCGAAGCTGTTGGCTGACGACTTGGCTAAGCTTTAAGCTCTGATACCTAGCAAAGTTTCAATATCTTCAACCATTGATTCCGGCGAATCGGTTGGGGCAAATCGCTTGACAGTTTGTGCATCACGGCTCACCAGAAATTTGGTGAAATTCCACTTAATGCCTTCCGTACCCAAGACGCCGGGTGCTGTTTGTTTGAGCCAGCGATACAAGGGGTGTGCCGCGTGACCATTGACTTCAGTCTTGGCAAACATCGCAAAGCGAACCGAGTATCTGCTCTCGCAAAACTGCATGACAGTAGGCTCATCGCCGGGCTCTTGTGCGCCAAATTGATTACAGGGAAAACCCATAATCGCCAGTCCGCGGTCGGCAAATCGCTGGTGCAGTGTTTGCAGGCCAGCATACTGCGGTGTAAAGCCGCACTGACTGGCGACGTTGACGATTAAGAGCACTTTGCCCTGATAATTTGATAGCTGTTCGTGTTGCCCGTCGATACGGGTGAGATCAATTGACCAGGGTAGTGTTTGCGTCATGGCCCTTTTCCTTCACGCTTTACGTCAAATAATCCCCACAGTGTCGCACCAAGTATGAGTAGCGCGCCAAACACCGTGAGCAAACCAAGGGTTTCCCCGCCGATCGCAACCGCAGAGAGCACGGCAAAGATCAACTCCGAGAGCATGACCAATGCGGTGATACGAGCCGGTAAGCGGGCAGCACCGTATTGCAGGGCCATGTTGGCAGCAACAAATGCAATCGTAAGCATGACGAGTGGGAGCATCCATGTGAGGGAAAAAGCGGGTATGCCAGCGACCACGCCGAAAGGCGCCAAACTTAGTGCGAGTGTGGCAGGAAGCAGTGCACCGCCAAGAAACATCGCCAAAGCTCTGGCAGCTGAGGCTGACTCGGCGTGTTTTCTGAGCAGTAAATTGGTAAACGCAAAGGCAATACCGCCAAGCAGACCGAGCCAGTCACCCAATTGACTCGGCCAGGGAAGACCCATGCCGGGGCGCCATAGGACGAGACTGGCGCCAGCGATGGCAAATAGCACTTGAAATAGACCTTTGGCGCTTATTGCTTCGCCCAATAACCATCGTGCCCCGATTAAGGACCACACTGGCATCAGGTAAAAGAGCAAGACGACTCGGACGACTTCGCCGACGGTCACACCCCAGTTAAAGCAGGCATTCGTCGCACCGGATGCCAGCATCAATGCCCAAAGCCCAGGCTTGCTGACGACTACCCTTAGGGCGAGTGGTTTCATTGCCAGCAAGACGAGCGCTGAAAGCGCATAAATGGCACTGGTTGACCAAAGCGCAGCTAGCCCAAGCTCGTCGAGTTGCCTGAAAGGCCACCACGATAGACCCCAAACAAAGGCGTTAAACAATAGGGCAATAACTGCAGTTTGCATAAGAGGATCGTGGTTTGCCCCAAAAAAAGAGGGGCTGACATTCAGCCCCTTGCGAACGCTCAGGCGTTAAGCCTCATGATCAAGCGCTAGGTGTATTGGGCAAGCAATTGACGCAATCGCATCAGTGCCTTAACTTCAATTTGTCTGATTCGCTCGGCCGAAACACCAAACTCAGCGGCTAAGTCATGCAAGGTTAGCGATTCGCCCTCGTCATCATGAAGCCAACGTGCCCTGATGATTCGCTGGCTTCGGGGATCAAGTTGTTCGATCGCAAGCCTTAGCCCTTCGCTTTCAAGCCAGTCTCGCTCTTGAGCTTGCAATTGTTGCTCGGGATTTGCGCCCGGTGCTGCGAGGTATGCGATTGGGGCAAAGGATTCCTCGTCTTCACTGCTGCCTGGTTCGAGCGCGAGCTCGTGACCGCTCAAACGCATATCCATCTCTAAAACATCAGCTTCACGCACGCTCAGGCGTTGCGCAATTGCGTTGACTTCTGCGGGGCTTAGCTGAGTACTCGCCGATTTTTCGAGCTCTTGTTTTTGCGATCGCAAATTGAAAAAGAGCTTACGTTGCGCCTTGGTGGTGGCAACCTTGACCATGCGCCAGTTGCGCAAAATGAATTCGTGAATCTCGGCCTTGATCCAATGAAGGGCAAAAGAAACCAAGCGCACACCCCGTTCGGGGTCAAAACGCTTGACCGCTTTCATCAGCCCGACGTTACCTTCTTGAATCAAATCGGCATGAGGTAAACCATAGCCAAGGTACTGACGCGCGGTTGAAACAACCAAGCGAAGATGCGACAAAATCAGCTCACGCGCCGCATCCAAATCGCCCTGGTCGCGTAATTTGCGCCCAAGCTCTGTTTCCCGCTCAGGACTAAGCAAAGGCAGGCGATTAACTGCAGCGATGTAAGCGTCGATGTTGCCGATCGCAGGCAAACTAAATTGAGCTGGGTTGTTAGCCTTGAGGCTTAGTGCATTGCTTGCATCCATCAACATACTCCCGAAGTGAAAAGGGCTGATTCAGCATCATTGGGGACGCCAGAAAAGGCTTTGGCATTCACTGACACCCCGTTGGTCGGCGAGAAGCTAAGTCTCTCGGTCGAAAAACATGGGTCCAATGGTTGAATCTTAAGGATTAACGGATAGTACTCACTCATGACTCAATTTTAGCACTCGACACGAAAGAGTGCTAGCAAGTCATGATGGGCGTGCTAACAATCCAACAAGGCGTTTGCGAATTCCTCGGCACGAAAGGCTTGCAAATCATCAAGACCTTCCCCGACACCGATGAAGTAAACCGGGATCGGTCTTTGCTTGAGTTGATGAGCAAGTGCAAGTAATGCACCGCCCTTAGCGGTTCCGTCGAGTTTAGTGACCACCAACCCGGTGAGCGAAATCGCTTCGTCGAAGGCTTTGACTTGGTGCAACATGTTTTGGCCGGTGTTGCCATCGAGAATAAGCAAGGCTTCATGCGGGGCATCACTCATGGCTTTGCCAATCACGCGGCGGATTTTCTTTAACTCGTCCATTAAATGGTTCTGAGTCGGCAACCTGCCAGCAGTATCGATCATGACGACGCCGCTTTGACGCGCTCGCCCTGCGCTTACTGCATCGAACGCAACCGCGGCTGGATCCCCCCCTTGTTGCGCAATCACCTCGACACCATTGCGTTGACCCCAAATCGCAAGCTGTTCGCGGGCTGCGGCTCGGAAGGTATCGCCCGCTGCAAGCAACACTGTCTTACCTTCTCGTTGCACATGGCGGGCAAGTTTGCCGATGGACGTGGTTTTTCCCGCCCCATTGACGCCTGCAATCATCAAAACCAGTGGTGTGCTGCGGTCAAGATCAATGCCTCCTTGAAGCGGGATCAGTTGATCCCGAATCAGGTCGCGTAGACAATAGCGTACTGCTTCACCGTTCTTAAGTTTGTCCTGTTTAATGGCCTGACGTAAAGCATTGATAAGTGACTCAGTCGCTGCAACTCCGGCGTCTGCCTGGATAAGCGCAGACTCGAGGTCTTCGAGCAATTGCTCGTCAATCTTGACAACACCAAAAAGGTCGGCAAGTTGGTTGCGCGTTTTGGCAAGTCCCCCTTTGAGACGTGCAAACCATCCGCTAGATGCAGGCGCGCTCTGGGTTTTGACCGCTTCGCTTGCTGAGTTCGGGATTGTGGTATCACCTGCAACGAAAGCTTGGGTATCATCATGCAATGCCTGCGCTGGCAGCATGCTCGTTGACGGTTCATGGTCTTTAGGGCTCGCCGGCGCTGCCTCAGCCTCGGCCTTGGGAACCGTTGCCTCAGTTGAGAGGCTTTGGGTGGTAGTCGTTTTTGCCGAGGGCTGGGTTGAAGTTTCGGGAACCGCTGCATCGGGTGCTTGCGTTGGCGCACCCTCAGCGCTTGGGGACGGCGTGAAAACAGACTTTAGTCGACGAAAAAATCCAAACATTGCTGGTGCACCCGCATGAAGGGGACTAGGCGCTGCGCTCGCGGCGCATGGCTAAAAAGTGGGCTTGGGCTGCCCTCGTGCATAGTCTCGATGATGACACATTGCGACAAGGATGAGGGAAAGCGGTGACCAAGCCAAGCGATCGGCAAAAGCCTCTCAAGCCTTCGAATTTACGCATTATCGGTGGCCGGTGGCGCTCAAGGCGCGTGGAGATTACCGCGCTCGAAGGTTTGAGGCCAACCCCGGATCGGGTGCGACAAACGCTTTTTGACTGGCTTGAACATCTTTGGGCTGGTCAGGGCCAGGACTTAAGCGGGATGCGGGTGCTTGATGCATTTGCTGGTACCGGAGCACTGGGCTTTGAGGCTGGCTCACGTGGTGCGAGCGAGGTTTTGTTCATCGAACACCACCCCTTGGCATGTCAGGCGATTGCCAGACAGATCGCCAGCTTCAACGCTGGCAATTTGCGCCTAGTGCGGGGCGACACGATGCAGGCTATGAAAAAACTTGGCCAGCTTAATCAGCCCTTTGATCTCATTTTGCTTGACCCACCCTTTGCCTTGGCCTTGCATCTCCCCGCGGCAGGCTTAGCCATATCTTTACTGTCGAAAACAGGACTCCTCTATGTTGAGAGCCCCCACAGTTGGACGCAGCTTCTAGGCTTAGCCAATGAGTCAACACGAAGTCTGCTCGAGCATGCTTTTGTCGTGCTGCGGCAAGCGAAGGCTGGTTCAGTGCATTACCATTTACTGCAACGAAACCAACAAGGCGTCGATTAAAGCGATGCCATGCAATGAGTAGCGATGTTATGACCATAGCGATTTACCCTGGTACGTTTGATCCGATTACCCGCGGCCATGAGGATTTGGTTCGAAGAGCTTGCTTGCTTTTCGATCAACTGATCCTTGCAGTGGCCATTAGCCGCTCGAAATCAACCTGGTTTGATCTTCAAGAAAGAATGTCGATTGCTCAAGTGGTTTTTCAAGACGAGCCAAAAGTTCGCATCCTGGCTTTTGAAGGCTTGCTTGTGGACACCATGCGAAAAGCACAAGCGAGCGTGGTGATTCGTGGCGTACGTTCACTGACAGATTTTGACTATGAGGTGCCAATGGCAGGCATGAACCGAAAGATGCTTCCCGGGATGGAGACAATTTTCCTGCTGCCAGCAGACGATCTCGCTCATGTCTCAGGAAGTCTCGTACGAGAAATTGCCAAGATGGGGGGGCCCTTTGAGCCTTTTGTGCCGCAAGCAGTTGTGCCCTGGGTAAAGGAAAAGCGGGAGGCTGCGTTGAAATCTCAAGCAAAGCCTTCGTCCTAACATCATGGCCCTCAAAATCACCGACGAGTGCATCAACTGTGATGTGTGCGAACCCGCCTGTCCGAACCAGGCGATTTCAATGGGCGATGAAATCTACGAGATTGACCCCAATCGCTGCACCGAATGCGTCGGGCATTTTGATGAACCACAGTGTCAGGTGTTGTGCCCAGTGAGCTGTATTCCGGTAGATCCCGATCGCATTGAGACTGAACCGGTGCTCATGGCGAGATTCATCAGCTTACAACACAAGATCTGACTTCGCCTCAGATCGGACTCAATTCGATGGATTCGAAAATTTGCGCACCACGCCAGTTATCAACCTCGGCGCGCAAGCTGGCATGACTTAAAGGATGTTGTTCGAGCCAACGTCTGGATAACTCGATACGTACCTGCCGTTTTCTTGCAAAAAGCGCGGGCAGCAAGACCTCTTGGCGATCGCGACGCCGATGCAAAATCACCGATAAGCGCAGGCAAAGCACCATCAACCATTCGCGCTCTTGCGACAGCAGGCCTTGTAGCTTTCGTAAGGAGCCTGACTGGCCAAGCGCAAGATTGGCAAGCCGATTTTTTTCGCTCAGTGAAAATCCGGGCATTTCAGCGTGCAGCAGGATATAGCCCGAATGCTTGTGGTAGTCAGCCTGAGCAATTGAAAAGCCCACCTCAGCCAGTCTCGCCGCCCAGCCCAAGAGCATGCGTTGAGCATGGAGTTCCTCTTGAACACCGCGGGCAATCTGATCAAATAAGGCCATGGCTGTTTCAGCAACCCGCTCTGCATGCTCACGATCAACGCCGTAACGTAATTGCAAAGCGTCGACCGTCACCGCGCGCATGTCCTGACCTGAGCTCCGACCGAGCAAGTCGTAGAGCACACCTTCGCGAAGCGCTGCCGGGCAGTAGCGCATTGAGGCAAGGTCGAACTCGTCAAAGACTGCTCGCATCACCGCGATACCGCCGGCAATCACCGGCCTGCGATCAGCCCTCATGCCTTTCACCTCGAGCCGGTCGGGGTGACCTGCTTTGACTAAACGGCGCTGCAAGTCATGAAGACTGTTGCGATAGAGCAGGTCACGCTGAAATTGCATTTGGGCGATTTGTGTCAGTGCTTTGGCAGTTCCTGAGGTTCCCACAGCATAGCGCCAGCCCTTGCGGCGGTACTGTGTGCCAACTGCGCCAAGGCTTGTTCTTGCGAAGTCGATGGCGTCTTCCATCGAGAGCTTGTTGACTTCACCATCGGGGAAAAAGCGTCTACTTAAGGAAACGCAGCCCACGTAGCAGGATTCAAGTGACTCGGGCAGATAGTCTTTGCCCAAAATACACTCGGTCGATCCTCCGCCGATGTCAACAACAAGTCGTTGCTGACCATCGCGTGGCAGATCGTGTGCCGCGCCCTCATAAATAAGCCTTGCCTCTTCCACCCCCGAAATCACTTCAATCGGAAAACCGAGCGCTGCCTCGGCGCCGATCAAAAAATGTTTCGCATTAGCAGCGACTCGTAAAGTATTGGTTGCCACCACCCGCACCCGATTGGGGCCAAACGAGCGAAGCCGTTCGGCAAAGCGATGCAGTGCAAGCAATGCTCGCTGCTGAGAGGCCGCGTCAAGATTGCCATCGGCTTGCAGACCCGCAGCAAGCCGCACAGTCTCTTTCAAAATATCCAGAGGGAGAATCTGCGCACCAAGGCTCGATTGCCTTACTCTACCGATGAGCAATCTAAAGCTATTGGAGCCCAGATCAACGGCAGCCAATAATTCAGAGGGTGATTGAATCAGCGAGGAGTGAGCAGGCATGGATAGTCAGGACAGTGGCGCTTCGGCAGCAAAGCCGATCACCGTTAGGCGAAAAGCCGCGAGTACAACAGGCGCAAGGCTAGCGGGTGCTGGCCATAAGGGCAAATCGAAGCTGCAACAAAACATCAGCGCGCGCCGCGATCCCTTTGTGAACCGTGAGTTATCGCTTCTCGCGTTCAATGAAAGGGTATTAGCCCAAGCCGAGGATCCACAAGTTCCTTTGCTCGAGCGCTTACGCTATCTCACGATTGTTTCAAACAATCTTGACGAATTTTTCGAGATTCGTGTTGCCGAACTCAAGCAACTTGCCGATAGCCCGAGCGCGAGCTTAGAAACCTTGCAAACCCTTGATGCAGTTCAGCTAAGGGCGCGTAGCTTGGTGCGTCGGCAATACGGACTTTTAAACCGCGAGCTATTGCCAAAATTGCGTGAGCAAGGTGTTGTGATCCATCTGAGCGAAGAGTGGAGCCCGGCCCAACGGGAATGGGCCGAACAATTCTTCCATAGCGAAGTTGAACCACTGCTCACCCCGATCGCGCTCGACCCAGTGCATCCGTTTCCGCGAGTGCTCAATAAGTCTTTGAACTTTGTGGTCGACTTAGACGGCCGCGATGCTTTTGGTCGTGATGTCCATATTGCGATTGTTCAAGCGCCAAGAGCTCTACCTCGGGTGTTATCGGTCCCTAAAGAGATCTCTGGCCACCCTCATGGCCTGATGCTGCTTACCTCGGTGGTACAAGGCTTTATGCATCGGCTTTTCCCGGGTCTGAAGGTAGTTAGCTCCCACCAGTTTCGGGTCACGCGAAATAGTGATCTTTATGTCGACGATGAGGAAGTCACCGATCTGAAAGCTGCACTGCAGGATGAACTCGTACAACGCCATTTCGGTGATGCGGTGCGCATCGAGGTTTCTGCGGCTTGTCCTGAACCTTTAAAGCAGCGTTTGCGCGAAGAATTCAAGCTAACACTCGAAGACCTTTATCCGGTGGAAGGCCCGGTGAATCTAGTCCGATTACAACAAGTCATCGAACTCGTCGATCGGTCAGATCTGAAATTTGGATCATTTATGCCGGCCTGGTCCAAAGCCATTTCTGCAAGTCGCAATCAACTGTTTGACTCGATTCTTGAGGGCGATGTCCTCTTGCATCATCCTTATGAAAGCTTCGAACCCGTTCAGCGTTTTTTGAGCAGTGCTGCAACCGATCCGCATGTTGTGGCGATCAAGCAAACGGTTTATCGAACGGGGGCAGATTCGGTTCTAATGGCCTCGCTGATTGAAGCAGCACGTCGAGGCAAAGAAGTAACCGTAGTGCTTGAGTTAATGGCCCGTTTTGACGAAGAAACCAATATGCAATGGGCTTCGCGTCTTGAGGCAGTGGGTGCGCACGTTGTTTATGGTGTGGTTGGCCATAAGACTCATGCCAAGATGGCCATGGTCATCCGTCGAGAGGGTCGAAGACTTGTTCGCTATGTTCATCTCGGTACAGGCAACTACCACCCAAGAACGGCCAAAGTTTACGAGGATTTCGGACTTCTCACTGCGCATCCAGGCATATGCGCCGATGTGCATGAAGTGTTTCGAAGACTTACCGGTCTGGGTCAAGCGGAGAATTTAAGGCATTTGGCGCAGGCGCCCTTCACCCTGATGCCCATGGTGCTTGAATCGATTGCACGAGAAATTAAGCATGTGAAAGAGGGCAAGCGCGGTTTGATTCGCGCAAAGCTCAATGCTTTGATCGACCCAGAAGTTATTGAGGCGCTTTATGCGGCGAGTCAGGCTGGCGTTGAAGTGGCATTAATCATTCGGGGGGTCTGCGCGTTGAGGCCTGGCGTCAAGGGGCTTTCGGAAAACATTCGAGTATGGTCGGTTATAGGGAGATTTTTAGAACATAGTAGGATTTATTACTTTCATAATCAGGGTCATGAAGAGGTCTGGCTATCGTCTGCGGACTGGATGCAAAGAAATTTACGGCGACGTGTCGAAATCGCCTTTCCCGTTCTTGATGCCAAGGCAAAAAAGCGCGTCATCGAAGAGGGTTTGCTTGTGCATTCAGACAAGAATCCCAGCGCCTGGGAAATGGATGCACAAGGTAATTATGACCGGAACGAAGAAGCCCATTGGCCCAAGGGATCCTCATTGATTCGCGGTTCGCAAAGCGAATCACAAAATCGATTGCTTCAACGATTAAGTGGATTTAACGAGTCCTAAAGCTTGTGAACATGGGTTAAAACGCCGTTGGTTTGTCGCAACCAATGCTTGAGCATCAGACTAAGGTTTTATGAAAATACGATTTGATCTGCTAATTTCCGATCTAAATCATGAAATATTTTTATCTTAAGCGCGGCAAATTATTTGCCAGGCTTGGTGTTTTGCTCACACCAGGTTTAGCTTTTGCTTCAGAAGCCGCATTCAATCCACTTGAGTGGGCGGGCGGCATTTTGGTTATTGGACTCGTAGTTGTATCGGTCGGATTTATTGCTGAGGCTTCGGGTGAGGCCATCGACGCTGGCCTTAAAGCCGTTGGTTATCAGAAGAAACCTTCGCGTGAAGATGTGGCCAAACGCGAAGAAGCGCTTCGCAAAGAGGGGGCAAAAGCCGAAGCCGCCAAGCACGCTACAGGCACGCCCGTGGTTGCGACTACCTCTGCACTTGAGCAGTTGCAATTAGCGCAGGCACAGGCTCAGGACGAGGAACTCGAGCAGATTGACGATAAGGCTTGATAAGTAGTTCGACATTAAACCGCCAACTCTACGCATGCTCCCTTTATGACTCAGTCGCGGTGCTTTCTCAAGAAAGAACGGGCACCGCGTCCTATTGACTGGGTTATGCCGGCGGAACAATGGTTCCCGTGTCCTCGTAGACCTCAACGCCCAAATTATTAAGGGCACGCCATACAGCACCCGAAAATATTTCCTCGTCCTCCCACTCCTCATTGGCTCGCATCGTTTTCCACACAGAGGCTGCAATCTTCTCACGCAGTGCAGGAATTGAATGTGTGTTGTCGCCAAAAAGATCTCTAGTAAGCCTGTGAGTATTGCTACCACTTTGATCATTAACGGCTTTCTGCAATCGCATGGTTTTTAGACTTTGGCGAACAATACCAATCCGACGAGCAATCTCTTGTGAAACATCCTCCTTGCCTTGCTCTTTGACAAAACCCGCCTTGACGATTGCTCCCCTTTGACTGAGCTACCCAAAGATTTTCTAGCCCCACTGCTCAATTGGCACTTGGAGCCGCGCAGCCAAGCTTGTGAAATAGCTGGGACTGATTACATCAAGATCATATGAACCTGCTGGCGGCAGCCAGCTGCCGTTCACATCGCCTTTGAGTACCCCAACGAGATTGATCTGAGCATTTGCTGACGCATCAAGCGCATCGTCGACATCAACCGCCCGATCCCATTGGGCCGCACTTCTTGTGAGTTTGGGTGTACCGTCATCGTTCCAAAAGTCCCGGGTTTCCTCAACGAACATCC
>Ga0172376_10008721_pt1 | contig 10560 bp, 12 predicted proteins | sample Lak35m_FD_121114 | JGI IMG/M metagenome (GOLD analysis project Ga0172376, IMG submission 121114) | Freshwater microbial communities from Kabuno Bay, South-Kivu, Congo - kab_092012_35m | ecosystem: Environmental > Aquatic > Freshwater > Lake | place: Democratic Republic of the Congo: South-Kivu... | reverse complement strand
GAGGAGTAGACCCATGCATTCGATCCGTACAGGCTTGGTGATGGTCGCGGCCCTGCTGCTCGGCGGCTGCGGCTACAACACCCTGCAGACCCAGGACGAGGCCACCAAGGCCGCGTGGTCCGAGGTGCTCAACCAGTACAAGCGTCGCGCCGACCTCATCCCGTCGCTCGTGGCGACCCTGAAGGGCTACGCCGCGCAGGAGGAGCGGGTGCTCGTCGGCGTCACCGAGGCGCGCGCCCGCGCGACCTCCATCCAGCTCACGCCCGAGATGCTCAACGACCCCGAGGCCGTCAAGAAATTCCAGGCGGCGCAGGGCGATCTTTCCTCGGCCCTCAAGAGCCTGCTGATGGTCACGGAGAACTACCCGCAGCTGAAGTCCGACCAGAACTTCCGCGACCTGCAGGCGCAGCTCGAGGGCACAGAGAACCGCATCGCCGTCGCCCGCAACCGCTACATCCAGACGGTGCAGGACTACAACGGCACGGTGCGCAAGTTCCCGTCCAACCTCACCGCGATGGTGTTCGGCCATCAGGTCAAGGCCAACTTCACGGTCGAGAACGAGGCCGCGATCTCCGCAGCGCCCACCATCGACTTCAACGCGCCCGCGGCTGCGCCCGCGCGCTGACGCCCTGAACGCGCGGATGCGTCCACGCCCGGCCGTGCTGGCCCGGCCTCTCGTCGCGCTGACCGCTGCGCTGCTCGCCGCGCTGGCCTTCGGGCCGGCGTCGGCGCAGCAGGCGGGTCTGCAGCCGATCCCGGCCTACGCTTCGCGCGTGGTCGATACGATAGGCCTGCTGCAGCCCGACGAACGCGCGCGCCTCGAGCAGAAGCTGCAGGCCTTCGAGGAACGCAAGGGCTCGCAGGTCGCGGTGTTGATCGTCGACACCACGCAGCCGGAGGAGCTCGAGCAGTACTCGATCCGCGTCGCCGATGCCTGGAAGCCCGGTCGCAAAGGCGTCGATGACGGCGCGATCCTCGTCATCGCCAAGCAGGACCGGCGCATGCGGGTCGAGGTCGGTCGCGGGCTCGAGGGCGCGCTCACCGATCTTGTGTCTCGGCGCGTGATCGACGAGACGGTGCGTCCCGCCTTCCGTGCCGGTGAGTTCGGCGCCGGCGTCGACGCCGGCGTCGACCGCATGATCGGCGTCATCGACGGCGAGCCGCTGCCGCCGCCCGACCCGCGCTGGTCCGGAAGCGGCGATGATGAGGGCACCAACTGGATCGCGGCCGCTGTCCTCGCCGTCGCGCTGCTGCTCGCGCTCGCGATCAGCGCGGCCAAGGGGCGCGCCGGGACCTCCCTCACATCGGGCGGTACCTTCGGCGTGATGGCGCTGGTGTTCACGGGATCGATCGTCTTCGCGCTCATCGCGGCGCTGTTCGGTGTCATGTTCGGTCTCGACTCGCGTGCCGGTCGTGGCGCCTACTATTCGCGCGGCCGACGCGGACGCTACGACGGCGGCTTCGGCGGCGGTTTCGGTGGTGGTCTGGGTGGCGGCGGCTTCGGGGGCGGTGGCTTCGGAGGCGGCGGTTTCGGCGGCGGCGGTGGCGGCGGTTTCGGTGGCGGCGGCGCTTCGGGAGGCTGGTGAGATGGACCTGCGACGCTGGTGGCGGCATTTCAGCACCTTCCCGGCCTACACGCGCCGGCGCTTCACGCCCGCGACGCTCACCGCCATCGAGGAAGCCATCGCTTCGGTCGAGTCCCGTCACGCCGGTGAGATCCGCTTCGCCGTCGAGACCGCGCTCGACAGCCGTTCGCTGCACGCGGGCATCACGCCGCGTCAGCGCTCGCTCGAGGTCTTCGGTTCGCTGCGCGTCTGGGACACCGAGCGCAACAACGGCGTGCTCATCTATCTGCTGATGGCCGACCGCGATGTCGAGATCGTCGTCGACCGCGGTCTCTCGGCGCGCGTGCCGGATGCGTCATGGGAAGAGGTCTGCCGCGCGATGGAGGCCCATTTCCGCGAGGACCGCTGGCGTGAAGGCGCGCTCGCCGGTGTCGAGGGCGTGGCGGCGCTGTTGGCGCTGCATTTCCCCGCCGAGGGCGGCGACCGCAACGAGCAGCCGAACCGGCCCGTCCTGCTGTAATCTCTGCACCCATGTCGGCGCTCCGCATCTCCGTCGTCCGCGCGCTGCTGGCGGGGCTCGTCTTGACCCTCGCGGCCTGCAGCACACCTGCGCCGAAGGCGCCCACCACGCGCCCGACCGCCGTGCCTTGGGCGCCGGTGGCCGACACGCCCGCGCCGTTCGCGACCAGCGCGCACCGCACGGTGTTGGATCCCGCACAGGGCGACCTGATCGGTGAACTGCAGGTCACCCGCACCACGCGCGAGGACACCTTCGTCGACCTCGCGCGGCGCTTCAATGTGGGTTACGAGGAACTCGTGCGCGCCAACCCGGGCGTCGATCCTTGGCTGCCCGGCGAGGGACGCGAGATCGTGCTGCCGACGCGCCACATCCTGCCGGATGCGCCGCGCGAGGGCATCGTCATCAACCTCGCGGCGATGCGGCTCTTCTACTACCCGCGGCGCAAGCCCGGTGAATGGCAGACGGTCTACACCTTCCCGATCGGCATCGGGCGCGTCGGTTGGGCGACGCCCGAGGGCACGACCAGCGTCGTGCGCATGACGAAGGACCCGACCTGGCGACCCGGCCCCGGCGTGCGCGCCGAGCACAAGAAGAACGGCGAGATCCTGCCCGCGGTGGTGCCGCCCGGTCCCGACAACCCGCTCGGCCACCGTGCGCTCTACCTCGACTGGCCCAGCTACCTCATCCACGGCACCAACAAACCCGCCGGTGTCGGTCTGCGTTCGAGCCATGGCTGCATCCGGCTGTTCCCGGAGGACATCGAGCTGCTCTACGAGCTCGTGAAGCCCGGCGTGAAGGTCACCGTCGTCAACCAGCCGTTCGTGTTCGGTTGGCATGAGGGCGAGCTCATGATGCAGGCCTTCGAGGTGCTCGAGGACGACCCGCGCGATTGGCGCGGCGCGCAGCGCAAGTTGCTGTCGAAGTCGCTCGCTTCGCGCATCCGCCAGCGTCTCGCCGACCGCGGCGACTCCATGGACTGGGAAGCCGTGTCGCGCGCGAGCCATGACCCCCGCGGCATCCCGATGCCGCTGTCGCGCGCGGGCGCGACGCCGCAGTCCGTGGTCGCCGAGGCGCGCCGCGTGCGCAACGCGCCGCCGCTCGGCGCCAATGTGGCGCGCGCCGCGCTGTGATCCCGGTCCACGACGACAACCCGACGCACATCACGCCGTGGTTGACCTGGGGGCTGATCGCCGCCTGCGTGCTGGTGTTCCTCTGGCAGTCGCTGTCGGGCGATGCACGCTTCGGCGCCATCATCGCCGGCCTCGGCGCGACGCCGGAGGTCATCTTCGGCCGCGACAACGCGATGGAGGATCCCCCGTGGGTCCCGGGCTGGATCACGGTGTTCACCTCGATGTTCCTGCACGGTTCGTGGGCGCACCTGCTCGGCAACATGCTGTTCCTCTATGTGTTCGGCAACAACATCGAGGATGCGATGGGCCATGGGCGCTTCATCCTCTTCTACCTGCTGTGCGGCGTCGCGGCGGTGTTCGCGCAGGCGTTGCCGGACCCGGCGAGCACCGTGCCGATGGTCGGAGCGAGCGGTGCGATCTCCGGCGTGCTCGGCGCCTACCTGTTGCTCTATCCGCGTGCGCGGGTGCTGCTCGCCCTGCCGCCGCCGTTGATGTTCCTCACCATCGGCTGGGTGCGGGCGGTGTGGGTGCTGCTCGGCTGGTTCCTCATGCAGCTGCTGATGGCGACCATGACGGGCATCGGCGGCAGCGGCGTCGCCTTCGGTGCGCACATCGGCGGTTTCGTCGCCGGCATGGTGTTGGTGCCGCTGTTCAAGCAGCCGCATATCCCGCTGTTCCGGCGGCATTGACGCCTGACGGGGCAGGGCGGCCGTGACCGACCGCGGTCCGGTGTAACATCCCGGCACCATGAGCACGCGTCGGGTCGTCTTCTCGCACGGCAAGGAATCCGGTCCCTGGGGCACCAAGATCACGGCGCTGGCCGAGGTCGCGCGCGCCGATGGTTGGACGGTCGAGTCCGTCGACTATCGCGGCATCGACAGCGCGGAAGGCAGGCTGCAGGCTTTGCTGGCGGCCTGCAGCGCCTCGCCCGTGCCGCCGGTGTTGGTCGGCTCCAGCCTCGGCGGCTGGCTCACCGCGGCCGCCTCGCGCAGCGTCGCCGCGCGCGGCATGTTCCTGATGGCGCCCGCGTTCGACATGCCGGGGCTCCCGCCGCTGCCGCCCGTCGCCGACTGTCCGACGGTCGTGGTGCACGGTTGGCAGGACGACATCGTGCCGGTCGACCATGGCCTCGCGTTCGCGCGCGCACGCCGCGCCACGCTGCACCTCGTCGATGACGACCATCGCCTGACCGCCTCGCTGCCGCGCATCTGCGGCTGGTTCGGCGGGTTCCTCGCATCGCTCCCCGAGTGACGGTCGCCGCGTGAAGTCGCTGCTGCGCTGGTTCATGTCGTGGTGGGTGCGCGCCGAGGTGCGCCCCGAAGGCGCGATCGAACGCATCGGTGCGGTCACCGCCGCGCCTGTCTGCTATGTCATCGAGCGGCGCAGCGTCGTCGATACGGCGTTGCTCGCGTCGATCTGCAAGCGCCGGGGTCTGCCGTCGCCTACGGGTCGCTTGGTGGGCCGCGGCAAGGGCGCGGTGCGCGCGACGCTGCCGTTGTTGCAGGCGCGCGGCTGGTTCGACCCGCGCATCGATCGCCGTCCGCCGCCGGAGCTGCTGCGGCTCATCGACGCGCTGCGCGCCGACCCGGGCCTCGACGCGCGTCTGGTGCCGGTGCAGGTGTTCTGGGGGCGTGCGCCGCAGAAAGAGGGGTCATGGCTGCGGCTGTGGCTCACCGAGGGCTGGGTGCTCGGCGGCGGCCTGCGCAAGATGCTGCAGGTGCTGTTCAACGGCCGCTTCACCATGGTCGAGCTGGGCGAGCCGGTGAGCCTGCGCAGCATGCTCGACGACGACGGGCCGATCGAACCGCAGGCCGCGCGCATCGCCCGCGCTTGGCGCGCCACCTTCCGCCGCCAGCGCGCTGCACGCATCGGTCCCGACCTCTCGCACCGCCGCACCATACTCGCGCGCGTGCTGAACACCCGCGCGGTGCGCGCCGCCGCCGCGCAGGAGGCGAAGGTCAAGAAGGTCACGCGCCGCAAGGCGCTGCTCACGGCGCGCGGCTACGGCGAGGAGATCGCCGCGAACTATTCCCACGCCTTCGTCAACTTCATGGAGGCCTTCCTGCGCCGGCTATGGACGCGGCTCTACGACGGCGTCGATTTCAACCATGTGGACACGCTGCGCGGCGTGGCGCGCGAGCACGAGATCGTCTTCGTGCCCTGTCATCGCAGCCACATGGACTATCTGCTGCTCTCGTACGCCATCTATGTGCAGGGCTACGCGGTGCCGCACATCGCAGCCGGCATCAACCTCGACATCCCGGTGGTCGGCCGTCTGCTGCGCAAGGGCGGCGCGTTCTTCATACGCCGCAGCTTCGCGGGCAACGCGCTCTACACCGCGGTGCTCATGAAGTACCTCGGCGCGATCATGGCGCGCGGCCACTCCATCGAATATTTCATCGAGGGCGGCCGTTCGCGCACCGGCCGCCTGCTGCAGCCCAAGACCGGCATGCTGGCGATGACGGTGCGCAGCTATCTGCGCGACCCGCGCCGTCCGGTCGTGTTCCTGCCCGTGTACTTCGGCTACGAGCGCATCGTCGAGGGCGACACCTACATCGGCGAGCTGTCGGGCCGTCCGAAACGCAAGGAAGGCATCGGCGACCTGCTGCGCGCGCCGCGGATGCTGCGCAAGAAGTACGGCCGCGTCAGCGTGAACATCGGCTCGCCGATCCATCTCGATGCGCTGCTCGGGCGTCACGCGCCGGACTGGCGCGAGCAGCCCCTCGAGGACGAGACGCGCGTGCCCTGGCTCGCGCCGGCGGTCGACGACCTCTCGCAGCGCATCATGCGGCACATCAACGCCGCCGCCGCGGTGACGCCGATCAACCTGCTGGCGCTGACGCTGCTCGCCATGCCGCGGCAGACCATGCCGGCGGCGGATCTCGCGCGGCAGATCGACCTCTACATCGGGCTGCTGCGCGAAGCGCCCTACGACCCGCGCGTGACCGTGACCGCGACCGGCGGCGAAGCGGCCATCGTCCACGGCGAGGCGCTCGGCGTGCTGCAGCGCCAGCCGCACAAGCTCGGCGAGCTGGTGCGCAGCAGCGACGAGGTCGCGGTGCTGATGACCTACTACCGCAACAACATCCAACATCTCTTCGCGCTGCCCTCGCTGATCGCCTGCGCGTTCATCGCCAACCCCATCGTCCCGACCGCGGACCTGCAGCGCCTCGCGTGGCGGGTCTACCCGTATGTCGCTGCGGAGCTCTTCCTGAAGTGGTCGGAGGACGAGCTCGCGGCGCAGGTCGACGCGCAACTCGCGGCGCTCGCCAAGCTCGGCGTGCTCGAGCGTCTCACGCTGCCCGATGGTGCCGAGGGCTGGCGCCGGCCGGCGTCCAGCACGCCGACGGCGGTGCAGCTCTCGTTGCTCGCGGAGTCCTCGGTGCAGACCATCGAGCGCTATTACCTCGCCATCTCGGCGCTCACCCACGCCGCTCCCGGCACCTACACCGCCAAGGAGCTTTCGGAGCGTTGCCAGTTGATGGCGCAGCGCATCGAGATGGTCTACGGCTTCGATTCGCCCGAGTTCGCCGACAGGGCGCTTTTCGACCAGTTCATCGCGCTGCTTCAGCGCCGCGGCGTGGTGCGCAGCGACGAGGCGGGGCGGCTGCTGCACGATGAGGTGCTGCAGCGGGTGGCGCAGGACGCGGAGTTCGTGCTCTCCGAGCAGATCCGCCACAGCATCCTGCAGGTGACGCGCGGCTGACGCGCCACGGGCGCCGCGCGCGCCGCCGCCGATGGCCTTGCGCGTCAGTCGTCCCCGCCCGGTCGCCCCCGTCCACGCTTCACCGCGCCGCGCCGCGACTTCGATTCCATGCGCCGTTCACGCGAGGCGCGGGTCGGCTTGGTGGCGCGCCGCGTCTTGGGTTCCACCAACGCACGTGTCACGAGGTCGATGAGCCGGTCCTCGGCCGCGCGGCGGTTCTGTTCCTGGCTGCGGTGCTCACGGGCGATGATCAGCAGCGCGCCTTCGTCGGTGACGCGGCGGCCGGCGAGGGCGCGCAGGCGCTGCTTGGCGGCGTACGGTAGGACCGCGGTGCCCGCCAGATCGAAACGCAGCGCCGCCGCCGAGGCGACCTTGTTTACGTTCTGGCCTCCGGGACCGCCGCCGCGCACGAAACTGACCTCGAGGTCGCCGTCGGGTATCTCGACCCTACCCGCGCGCAGGGCCATCTTCGGCTCCGCCGAGGTGCGGCGGCCGCACGACGACCGCATCCGGCTCGAGGACGCGCACCTCCTGCTGGGCCACCGGGATCTTGACGCCGGCGTCCTTGAACAGCCGCCAGATGCGGCGGTTCACATCGGAGCGCACGTTGTTGACGCCGTTCATCGGGTCGCGGATCCAGAAGCGCGCTTCGAGCTTCATGCCATAGTTCTCGAACGAGATCAGCCGCGACACCGGCGCCGGATCGCGCAGGATGCGCGGGTGGCCTTCGGTGGCGCGGATCAGCAGGTCGAGCGCGACCTCGGGGTCGTCGTCGTAGGAGACCATCACCGGCAGCCGCAGCCGCACCCGCTGGTCCGAATACGACCAGTTGATCACCGAGTTGGTGATCAGGCTCTGGTTGGGCACCAACGACTCCACGCCGTCGCGGTCGCGGACCACCACATAGCGCCCGCGCAGCTCCTGCACCCAGCCGAAGTTGTCGGAGGTGGTGCCGGTGTGCTGGTGGAAGCTGATCACATCGCCCGGCTTGATGGACTTGTCCATCAGCAGCACGAAGCCGCTGACGAAGTTGCTGGTGATGTCGCGGATACCGAAGCCGAGACCGAACACGATGGCGCCGGTGAGCACCGTGAGCGCGGTGAGGTCGACACCGGCGGAATTGACGCCGAGCAGCACGCCGAGTCCGATGAGCAGGAAATAAGCCGACTTGCTGATGCCGACCCGCGTGGCGGGCGCCAGTGACTCCATGGCCATCACCCGCCGCTCGATGGCGCGCGCGAGCAGCGTCATGGCGAGCACGAACACCGTCACCACGACCAGGCCCTTCATGAGGTCCCAGAGGCTGAACACCGACTTGCCGGGCAACAGGTCCACCTGCCCGAGCACGCGCTCCAGCCAGTCGAAGCCGCCCAGGACCTCGAGGCCGAGCGCGAGCCAGACGAGCAGCGTGACGCGGGTCTCGTGGCGCGCGAGCCAGCTGCCGTCGCCGAGCAGCAGCCGCACGGCATAGACCGCGAGCCGCACCGCGCCGAGCGCGGCGACGAGCCGCAGCGCGAACACCAGCACGACATCGGATACGCCGAGCATCTCCGCGATCTCGCGCGCGGCGCCGATCAGCAGCACGGCGATGGCGTAGGGCGCGGCTATCGTGCCGGCCTCGATGAGGCGCCACTGCCAACCGGTCGAGACGCCGCCGTCCGCGGCCTGCACCCGGCCTGCGGCGCGGCGTAGCAGGCGGCCGCCGACATAGGCCACCGCAACCGCGATCAGCACCGCCAGCGCCTCGTTGAGGCCGGTGGGCGTCAGCAGCTCGCGGACCAGCTTCCCGATCGAGATGTAGTTGGGTTCCATCGCGGCGTCCTCAGGCGTTGAGATCGGGGATCAGCTGGCTGACGTAGCGCTCGATCTGGTCCTTGAGCATGAGCTTGCGCTTCTTGAGGCGCTTGAGCTGCAGCTGGTCGACATGGATGTCCATCGACAGCCTCGCGATGACCTCGTCCAGATCGCGGTGCTCGATGCGCAGTTGCCGCAGCTTCTCGATGTTGCGGAACAGTTCGCGGTCGATGTTGTCTTGGTCCTGGTCCGACATCAGAGGATCGCCGCGACATGATCGAGGTCGGCCGGTAGCTTATCGAAGCGACCCGGCGGATTCCACGGCAGCGCCGGGTCGTGGAAATCCGATCCTGTGGAGGCCAGCATGGCGTGGCCGCGTGCGAGCGTGGCGAGCCGATCGCGGTCGCGCGGGCTCATGCCCGCCATGCTCACCTCGAGACCTTGGCCGCCCGCATCACGGAACGCGCCCACCAACCGCCGCAGCGCGCCGCCGGACGCCCCGTAGCGGTGCGGATGCGCGAGCACCGCGACGCCGCCTGCGGCGCGCAGCGCGGCGATCGCCCGGTCGATGCCGGGCCACGCCATCGGCACATGGCCCGGCGTGCCGCGGCCCAAGAATTTCTTGAACGATTCGGCCTCGTCGCGCGCGTGCCCGAGCGCGACCAGCGCCCGTGCGAGATGCAGCCGCGTCGGTACGGCGGTGCCCGCGCAGACGCCGGCCACCAGTTCCCGCCCGGGCAGCCCCGCACGGCGTTCGAGCCGTTCGCCGATCTCGGCGAGGCGCTCGCGGCGCAGCGCACGCACCTCGGCGAGGTGCGCATCGAGCGCCGGCGAGCCGACATCCACTCCGAGCCCGAGCACATGCAGCGACAGGCCGTCCCAGCCTGCTGAGACCTCCACGCCGGGCACGAAGCGCAGTCCGATCGCGGCGCAGGCCGTGGCCGCTTCAGCGCAGCCTGCCGTGGTGTCGTGGTCGGTGAGCGCCGCCGTGCCGACGCCGCGCTCGGCGGCGAGGCGCATCAACGCGGCCGGCGAGAGCAGGCCATCGGAATGATGGCTGTGCAGGTGCAGGTCGGCGACGGCGGAGCGGGCGGGCGCGGTCATGACGGCGGTATCATAGGCCGATGCCGGAAACCCCGCCCCCTCCCGTCGCCGCCGCGCCCGATTGGTCCACGGTCGACACCGTGCTGCTCGACCTCGACGGCACGCTGCTCGACCTCGCCTACGACAACTTCATCTGGCTCGGTCGCATCCCCGAGATCTACGCCGAGCAGAACGGGTTGTCGCTAGCCGAGGCGCATGCCGAGCTCATGCCGCACTTCGTGCGGCTGCAGGGCACGATGGAGTGGTACTGCATCGATCATTGGACGCGCATGCTGCGCATCGACGTGGCGCGGGTCCACCACGAGGAGGCGGCGCGGGTGGCATGGCTGCCGGGCGCGCGCGGGTTCCTGGAGCGCATGCGCGCCGCCGGCAAGCGTCTGGTGCTGCTCACCAATTCGCATCCGCGGATCGTCGAGATCAAGCACGCCCGCACGGGCGTGCTCGACCTGCTCGACGCCGCGCACTCCTCGCATGAGTTCCGCACCCCGAAGGAGACGCCGGAGTTCTGGGATGCGGCGCGCGAGAAGGTCGGCTTCGACCCGGCGCGCAGCGTGTTCGTGGACGACAGCGCGGCCGTGCTGCGATCCGCCATCGCAGCGGGCATCCGCCATGTCTACGGCGTGCGGCGCCCGGATTCGTCACGGGACCCGCATGTGCACGAGGAGTTCGCGGCGATCGATGCGGTGACCGATCTCGCCTGACGTGTCATCCGTCGGGGTCTGGGCGGAGCGTCACGCCCCG
>Ga0172376_10008719_pt1 | contig 10562 bp, 7 predicted proteins | sample Lak35m_FD_121114 | JGI IMG/M metagenome (GOLD analysis project Ga0172376, IMG submission 121114) | Freshwater microbial communities from Kabuno Bay, South-Kivu, Congo - kab_092012_35m | ecosystem: Environmental > Aquatic > Freshwater > Lake | place: Democratic Republic of the Congo: South-Kivu... | reverse complement strand
GGTCATCGGCCTCGCCAACGGCCGCCACGGCTACCTGCCCACGCCCGAGCAGCACAAGCTGGGCGGCTACGAGACCTGGCTCGGCACCAACGTCGTGCAGGAGGACACCTCGGTCATCCTCACGCGGCACCTGCTGGAGATGCTGGCTGAATTGCACCGGGCCAAATGAGTCTTTTCCCTGACACCATGAAATCCCACGCTTCCCTGCTTGCTTCGCTCGCCGTCGCCTCGGGTTCGGCCTTCGCCGCCGACACGCCGGCCATCAAGCCCACCGCCGCCAACGTCCCCTACGCCACGCCCGCGCACGAGCGGCAGGTGCTGGACATTTACGCGCCGCCCGGCGCGAAAAGCCTGCCCGTCATCTTTTGGATTCACGGCGGCGGCTGGCAGGCGGGCGACAAGACCAGCGTGCAGCTCAAGCCGCAAACGTTCGTCGAGAAGGGCTTCGTCTTCGTCTCGACCAACTACCGCCTGCTCCCGCACGTCGAGATGCTCACGATCTTTCAGGATGTCGCAAAGTCCCTCGGCTGGGTGCATAAGAACATCGCCAAGCACGGCGGCGATCCGACGCGCATCATCGTCGGCGGCCACTCGGCCGGCGCGCAGCTCGCCGCGCTGATCTGCGTGGATGACCGCTACGCAAAGGCCGAGGGCGTGCCGTTCGCCGCGCTCAAGGGCTGCGTGCCCGTGGATGGCGACACCTACGACATCCCCGCGATGATCGAGACCGCCGAGACACGCCTGCGCGTCCACGGGATGCCGATGCCCAAATACGGCCACCGCCTCAAGTTCGGCAACGACCCCGCCAAGCACCGCGATTACTCCGCCGTCACCCACGCGACCAAGGGCAAGGGCATCCCGCCGTTCCTCCTCCTCTACGTCGCCGACCATCCGGACACCAGCATCCAGGCCCGGCGCTTCGAGGGCGCGCTCAAGGAGGCCGGAGTTCCGGCGAAGGCCTTCGGCGCGCGGGAATCCAACCACAACAAGCTCAACAACAACCTCGGCATGCCGGAGGATCCGGCGACGAACGAGCTGTTTGCGTTTGTGGCCGGGGCGCTGAAAAAGTGAGCGGGCCGGGGCGGTTCCGCCTGCGGATCGCGTGCGTGGCGAGGTGGAAGATCGTTCGGCTTCCGAGGAGCCAGCGGACGGCCCCGCCGCCTCATGTTCGGGGGAAGGCTCGCTTATACCTTGGCCCGACCCGTTGACGGTTGTGCCTCTCAGCCCTTTAATCCGCTTCCATCGGAAAAGCGGCTGTGTGTCAGCCGCGCTTTGCAATGAACATCATTGACCGGATTTGGAACTCCTCGCTGGGGAAAAAATACCTCATGGCGCTGACGGGGGCGGCGTTGTTCGTCTTCCTCATCGGCCATCTCGTGGGCAACCTGCAAGTCTTCGGCCCGCCTGAGCTGATCAACGGCTACGCGCACTTCCTCAAGAGCAAGCCGCTCCTGCTGTGGGGCGCGCGGCTCGGCCTGCTGGCCTGTGTCGGCCTGCACATCGCCTCTGCCATCACGCTCGCGCAGCTCAACGCCGCCGCCCGCCCACAGGCTTATGCGACCAAGGGCGCTTATGGCGCGGGCGTGGCGTCGCAATACATGCTGCCCACGGGCATCGTCATCGCGGCGTTTATCGTGTATCACCTCGCGCACTTCACGGTGCTGCTGCCGGGCGTCAATGGCACTGGGCAGGACTTCACCAATCTCAAGGCTCAGTGCAACCACGAGACGGTTCCCGACGTGTATGGCATGATGCTCATCGGGTTTGATGTGGGATGGGTGGTGCTGTTCTACCTCGTGGCCCAGGTGTTGTTGTTCATGCACTTGAACCACGGGCTGGCTGCAATGTTTCAATCCCTCGGCCTCCGCGACCACGTCTGGTGGCCGCGCATTGAGTGCTTCGCAAAGGTCGTGAGCATCGCGCTGCTCATTGGCTATTGCAGTATTCCGATAGCAATTTACCTGCGCTTGGTGGGCGCTGACTACGCGGAGCGCATCCGCAAGCCCAAGGCCGCCATCACCCAACCCGCGTTCGCTGCGACTCAGGCAAAGGAGGCGAAGTAACATGGCCACGCTGAATTCCAACATCCCGTCCGGCCCGCTCGCGGAGAAGTGGGAGCACCACAAGTTCTACACGAAGCTCATCAACCCGGCGAACAAGCGGAAATACAAGGTGCTCGTCGTCGGTGCGGGCCTCGCGGGTGCGTCCGCTTCCGCCACGCTCGCGGAGCTGGGCTACGAGGTTCACAATTTTGTCTTCCACGATTCGCCCCGGCGCGCGCACTCGGTCGCGGCCCAGGGCGGCATCAACGCGGCGAAGAACTACCAGAACGACGGCGACTCGGTTCACCGCCTCTTCTACGACACGATCAAGGGCGGCGACTTCCGGGCGCGCGAGGCGAACGTTCATCGGCTCGCCGAGGTGTCGGTGAACATCATTGACCAGTGCGCGGCGCAGGGCGTGCCGTTCGCGCGCGAGTATGGCGGTCTGCTCGACAACCGCTCCTTCGGCGGCGCGCAGGTTTCGCGCACGTTCTACGCGCGCGGGCAGACGGGGCAGCAGTTGCTGCTGGGCGCTTACTCCGCGCTCTGCCGCAACATCGCCAACGGCGGCGTGAAGTCCCACACGCACGCCGAGATGCTCGACCTCGTGGTCGTGGACGGCCACGCGAAGGGCATCATCGTCCGCGATCTCCAAACGGGTGCGATCACGCGGCACAACGGCGACGCCGTGGTGCTCGCGACCGGCGGCTACGGGAACGTCTATAACCTCTCGACCTACGCGCGCGGCGCGAACGTCACGGCGAGTTGGCGCGCTTACAAGCGCGGCGCGTGCTTCGGGAATCCCTGCTACACGCAGATCCACCCGACGTGCATCCCGGTCAGCGGCGATTACCAGTCGAAGCTCACGCTGATGAGCGAATCGCTCCGCAACGACGGCCGCGTGTGGGTGCCGAAGCGGAAGGAAGACTGCGGCAAGAAGCCGGCGGACATCGCCGAGGGCGACCGCGATTACTACCTGGAGCGGATGTATTCCGCGTTCGGCAACCTTGCGCCGCGCGACATCGCCTCACGCGCCGCGAAGACGGTTTGCGACGAGGGCCGTGGCGTCGGCGAGACCGGGCTGGGCGTTTATCTGGACTTCTCCGCGGCCATCCAGCGGCTCGGCGAGGGCAAGGTGCGCGAGCGTTACGGCAACTTGTTCGCGATGTATCAGGAAATCACGAACGAGAACGCCTACCAGACGCCGATGCGGATTTATCCCGCCGTGCATTACACGATGGGCGGGCTGTGGGTGGACTACAACCTGATGAGCAACGTCCCCGGCCTGTTCGTGCTGGGCGAGGCGAACTTCTCCGACCACGGCGCGAACCGCCTCGGCGCGAGCGCGCTGATGCAGGGCTTGAGCGACGGCTACTTCGTGCTGCCGGCGACGATTTCCGGCTACCTCGCCGGTCAGAATCCCGGCAAGCGCCCGACGACGGACAACGCGTCGTTCAAGGAAGCCGAGGAGAACGTGCAGACGATGACGAAGCGCCTGCTCGGCAACAAAGGGAAGCGCACGCCCGACAGCTTCCACAAGGAACTCGGCAAACTCATGTGGGAGCACTGCGGCATGGCGCGCAATGAAGCCAGCTTGCAAAAGGGCATCAAAGCCATCGCCAACCTGCGCGAGTCCTACTGGAAGGAAGTCAACGTCCTCGGCGAATCGAACGACTGGAACCAGTCGCTCGAACGGGCCGGACGCATTGCCGACTTCATCGAACTCGGCGAACTCATGTGCCGCGACGCGCTGATGCGCGAGGAAAGCTGCGGCGGCCATTTCCGCGAGGAGTATCAATACACGCCCGACGACTCCGAGACGAAGGAGGGCCTCGTGAACCCCGGCGACGTGAAGCGCCGCGACGACCAGTTCGCCTTCGTGGCCGGCTGGGAATACGCCGGCGCGCCGGACAAGGCTCCGATCCTGAACAGGGAGCCGCTGGTTTACGAAGAAGTGAAGATGAGCACGCGGAGCTACAAGTGACCACCGATGAACCGGTCACAAACTGTGACCGGTTCGGGCGATCAAACCAGCCATGCCTCAAACCAGCCTCATCCCCGCCGAGCGCATTGAGCGCCGGATTCTGCTCATTCGTGGGCAGAAGGTGATGCTGGATTTTCACTTGGCCGAACTTTACGAGGTGGAGACCAAGGCGCTGAATCAGGCCGTGAAGCGGAATGCCGAGCGGTTCCCAAGCGATTTCATGTTCCAGCTCACGGAGGAAGAGTCTGAGGAGCTGCTAAGGTCACAAATTGTGATCTTAAACGCAGGCGGAGCCGTGGACGCCCCGGGAACAGGCTCCGTTTTGAGGTCACAAGTTGTGACCTCAAAACCAAAAAACACTTCTAACCCATTGGGTGACAATGAGATTTTGAGGTCACAATCTGTGACCTCAAAACCCGTGGAAGGCTCCGGGGGGCGTCGCTACCGCCCCTACGCCTTCACCGAGCAGGGCGTGGCCATGCTCTCCAGCGTCCTGCGCAGCCCGCGCGCGGTGGCCGTCAACATCGCGATCATCCGCACGTTCGTGAAGCTGCGGCAGATGCTCGCCGAGCACGTCGAGCTGGCCAGGCAAGTGGCGGCGTTGGAGCGCAAGTTTGACGCCCAATTCAAGGTCGTCTTTGACGCCATCAACGAGCTGATAAAGCCCGTGCCCCCGTCGGGGCCACGGCGCGAAATTGGCTTTCACACGCAGATGCCCGGTCGCACGGCCAAGTCCCGCGCGCGGGCCAAGTCGAAAGTTTCCGCATGAAAGTCACCCTGAAAGTCTGGCGGCAGAAAAACCGGAACACCCCCGGCTCGTTCAAAACCTACGAGTCGCCCGAGCTGAACGAGAACATGTCGTTCCTAGAGATGCTCGACGTGGTCAACGAGCAACTCGCCAATCGCGGCGAAGAGCCGATTGCCTTCGACCACGACTGCCGCGAGGGCATCTGCGGCACCTGCTCGCTGGTCATTGACGGCAAGCCGCACGGGCCGCACAAGGGCATCGCGACCTGCCAAACTTATATGCGCAGCTTCAAGGACGGCGATGAGATTGTCGTCGAGCCGTTTCGCGCGAAGGCGTTTCCGCTCATCAAGGATCTCGTCTGCGACCGCAAAAGCTTCGACCGCATCCAGCACGCCGGCGGCTTCATCACCGTCCGCACCGGGGCCGCGCCGGACGCGAACTCGATTCCCGTTCCGAAGCCCGACGCCGATCTCGCCATGGACGCGGCGCAGTGCATCGGCTGCGGCGCGTGCGTGGCCGCGTGCAAGAACGCCAGCGCGATGCTCTTCGTGGCCGCGAAAATTTCGCACCTCGGTCTCATGCCGCAGGGCCAGCCCGAGCGCTACAAGCGCGCGAAGGCGATGGTGGACCAGATGGACGCCGAAGGCTTCGGTGCCTGCACGGTGACTGGAAGTTGCGAGGCGGTCTGCCCCAAGGAAATCTCCCTCGACTTCATCGCCCGCATGAACCGCGACTACGGCGTGGCCCTGCTCAAGGGCGATGCGAAGGCCATCAAGGGCGGCGGCGCGGGCTGAACGTCGTCGGAGCGCAGGTTGAACGCTTGCGCTCCGCCACTCACACCACCAGCGCCTTCGCCCGCTTGCGCATCTCCTCGATGAGTGACAGTGCCACGGGCGGCAGGTTCGGATGCCGCAGCACGGCGACGGTGATGGGCTTGAGTCCTTCGACGGGCAGCACGCGCAGGCGCTTGTCGAGCGTCTTGCCGGGGATGGCGACGGACAGGCCGATGCCGAAGCCATTCGCGGCGTAAGTCTCCACCAGTTCCAGCGAATTCACCTCCACGCCGGACGGCCACACCACGCCGCGCCGCGCGAGGCTGTCGGAAAAACTCTTCGTGATCGTCTCGCTGGCTGGCGGACTGATGAGCGTCTGGTCAATCCGGTCGCGCTTCAGCAAGTCCTCCAGGCTGGTGATCTTGAGCGCCTTCGGCACGAGCAGCACGATGGGCACCTGCAGCAACGGTTCCGACTGCACACCGAGCGGCGGCGTGCCGTCGAGCACGGTGACGGCGAGATCCACCTCCTGTTCTGCCAGCCATTTTTCGATCTGCGGCTGCACGCCCTCGCGCAGCAGGACTTTCAGCTTGGGGAACTTGGGCCGCAGCGTTTGCAGCATCTCGGGCAGGTGGTCGCGCAGGATGATGGACGAGGCGGCGAGCCGGACGACTTGGGTTGCGCCACCGCGGACCTTTTCCTCGACCCCTTCGAGGCCGTCGAAAAACGGCTTGATGAAGGCGAAAAGTTCCTCGCCCGCGTGCGTGAGCGAGAAGGGGCGGCGCTGGAAAAGCGGCCCGCCCAGGTAGTCCTCCAGCGCGAGGATCTGCCCGCTGATGGCCGGCTGCTGGATGCCGTAGGGCATATTACGCGCGGCGGCGCTGACGCCTTGGTGCTTGGCGACGTAGTAGAACAGTTCGAGGTGGTGGATGTTCAGCATGGCGCGGAGTGGCTTGGTGGCGGGAAGTTGAAGGCAACTTTTCCCGCCGCGCAAGCCCGCAGGCGATGCAGTTGGTTGATGTTTCACCTGCTGAACGGGTCGCAACGGGTCGGGGAGGGGGAGCATGGATCAGGCAGTCGTTTCGCCCGCCTCTCCCCGGCCCTCCTCCCTCCGATGGTGGAGGGGGAGCGGGCTGGCCCGGCCGGAGGGCACTCGCGCCCCGCTTGCGACGCCGCTCCGTCGCCACTACACTGCGGCGGTTGTCCGCGTCGCGCCGTGAACCGCACTGTCTCTCTCCTCATTTGGCTGGAGGTGGCCTGTGTGGTGACAAAGCCGGCGCGCGGCGCGGAGGCGGTGCTTAACTTCGACCGCGACATCCGGCCCATTCTCTCCGAGCACTGTTTCGCCTGCCACGGGCCGGATGGCGGCAAGCGCAAGGCGAACCTGCGGCTCGACACGCGCGAGGGATTGTTCGGCGCGACCAAGGCCGGCGCGCGGGTTGTCACGGCGGGCCGGCCGGGCGAGAGCGCGTTGCTCAAGCGCATCGCCGCGAGCGATCCCGACGAAATCATGCCGCCGCCGGCCACGGCCAAGCAGCTCTCCGCCGCGCAACGGGCGGCGTTGCATCGCTGGGTCGAGGCGGGCGCGCCGTGGTCGCCGGGCTGGGCGTGGACCGCGCCGCAATTGCCCGCGCTGCCGCCGGTCAAGCTCACCAACTGGCCGCGCAGCGCGATTGACCGCTTCGTTCTCGCCGCGCTCGAAGCGCGCGGCTGGCGGCCCGCGCCGGAGGCGGATCGCATCACCCTGCTGCGGCGCGTGAGCTACGATCTCATCGGGCTGCCGCCGACGCCGGTGGAAGTGGACGCCTTCCTCGCGGACACTTCGCCGCAGGCCTACGAGCGCGTGGTGGACCGGCTGCTGGCCTCGAAGCATTTCGGCGAGCGCATGGCGCAGCACTGGCTTGACCTCGCGCGCTACGCGGATTCGGACGGCTACCACGATGACTTCACGCGCGAGATGCACGGCTATCGCGATTACGTGATCGCCGCGTTCAACCGGAACCTGCCCTTCGACCAGTTCACCCTCGAACAACTCGCGGGCGACCTGCTGCCGAACCCGACGCGCGGGCAATTGGTCGCGACTGCCTTCAACCGCAACGGCCCGACGACCTCCGAAAACGGCGCGGACGCCGAGGAATACCGCGCGCGCTACGCCGCCGAGCGCGTGAACACGACCGCGACCGTCTGGCTGGGGCTGTCGCTCGCGTGCGCGGAATGCCACGACCACAAATACGACCCGCTCACCACGCGCGATTACTACCGGATGTTCGCGTTTTTCAACCAGGTGCCCGGCCATCCGCTCGCCAACGGCGGCGGGGCGGAACCCATCCTGCGGCTGGTTCCGCCCGGCGCGCACGAGCGCCTCATGGCCGCCGAGGCCGGGCTGAAATCCGCGCAGGCCGCGTTGCGCAAGCTGTATTACGACCCGCATCCGAGCTGGGACAAGGCGCAGGCGTTATGGGAGCAGCGGATGCGGGAGACCAAGCTGGAGCCGCTCCACCTGCGCGCCTGGCGCGTGGCCGGGCCGCTCGCCGGCGACGCCGGCGCGGAGGACGCGCCGGCGGCGACGCGCCGGCTCAAGTGGTTCCCGGTGGCCACCGGCGGCACCAACGAGGTGCGGCTGCCGGCGGCCGAGGGCGTTCGCTTCGTGCAATGCGACGTGACGGCGTCCGCGCCGAGCATCGTGCGCTGCCGGGTCAGCACCAACGCGACCGCGCGCGTCTGGCTCGACGACCGGCTGATGCACGTCTCCGGCCGCGACGCGGAGTGGCCGGGGCGGACGCGGTTCTTCAACGTGCGCGTGCCGGCGGGGCGGCATCGGCTGTTGTTCCGGCTGGCCGCCGCCGGGCCGGGCGACCTCGTGTGCGGGGCCGACGAACTGGCCGCGCACCGGGTGCGGATTGAGAATTACCAGTCGAACAAGACGCTGGAAATTCCCCCGGCCCGGCGTTCGACCAACGACGTGACGGCGGTGCGGCGCACCTTCCGCGAGCTGCATGTGCCGGAGATTGATGCCGCGCAGGTCGTCGTCGAGGACGCGGTGGCTGAACACGCGGTGGCCGCGCGCGGCAGTTCGCAGATCCGCATCATGGCCGACAGCACGAACGCGATGCCCGCGCATGTCCTGCTGCGCGGCGACTACCGGCGCAAGGGCGAGCGCGTCACGGCCGGCGTGCCGGCAGCGCTGGGCAGTCTGCCGGCCGAGGCCAAGGCGGACCGGCTGGCGCTGGCGCGCTGGCTGGTGGCGCGGGAAAACCCGCTGACGGCGCGCGTCACGGTGAACCGTTTTTGGCAGATGATCTTCGGCACGGGGCTGGTGAAGACGGGCGAGGACTTCGGCGCGCAGGGCGAGCCGCCGTCGCATCCCGAACTACTCGACTGGCTGGCGGCGCGCTTCCGCGACGGCGGGTGGGACGTGAAGGCGGCGCTGCGGGAGATGGTGATGAGTGCGACGTATCGGCAGGCGTCAGCCAATGCGGAACGCGGAATGCGGAATGCGGAATCGGGGTCCGCCTCGGCCATTCCGCACTCCGCACTCCGCCCTCCGCATTCGGAGGATCCGGAGAACCGCTGGCTCGCGCGCGGTCCGCGCTTCCGTCTGCCCGCCGAGTTCATCCGCGACACGGCGCTGGCGGCGAGCGGCCTGCTGGACCGCGAGCGGGCCGTCGAGGGCCGCAGCGTGCTGCCGTATCAGCCGGGGCCGGACTTGTGGCGCGAATTCGCGTTTGGCGAGAGCCTGAAATACATCCAGGACCACGACGGCGAGCTGTATCGGCGCGGGGTCTATCTGTTTTGGAAGCGGTCGGTGCTGCACCCGTATCTGGCCGTGATGGACGCGCCGACGCGCGACACCTGCACCGTGCGCCGGCCGGTGACGAACACGCCGACGCAGGCGCTCGCGCTGCTGAACGAGACATTGCTGGTCGAGTGCGCGCGCGTGCTGGGGCAGCGGGTCTTGCTGGCGGGCGAGCCGGATGACGCGGCCCGCGTGCGGCTGGCGTTCCGGCTCGTGCTGGCGCGGCCCCCGACGGAGGCCGAGGCGCGCACGCTGCTCGCACTGCACGCGGACGCCTTGCGGCACTATCAGGCCGACGCGGCGGCGGCGCTCAAGCTGGTCTCCGTCGGCGAGTCGGTCGTGCCCGCGCAACTCGACACGGCCCAGCTCGCCGCGTGGCTCTGCGTGGGCAACGCGCTGCTGAACCTGGACGAAACCCTCACGAAGGAATGAAAGACGCGGTGAAAGAGCAGCCACACGAATTGAGGGCGGAACACGAAGAGGGGGCGGGTTTGTCTCAATTCGAAATCCGAAATCCGAGTTCCCGAAACCCGAAAGAAGCTCGAAATCCGAAGGCCGAATCTGGTTTTAGCCGGCCGCATGACTCAGTTCTGGTCGGCCACCAATCCCAACTCAACGCTTCGGACTTCGGGCTTCGGAATTCTTTCGGAACTCGGATTTCGGATTTCGGACTTCAGTCTCAACCCGTGTGGCTCAGTCGGCGGCGGTTTCTGCAATTCGGCGCGTATGGCTTGGGTGGGCTGGGCTTGATGGCAGCGGCGGGCGGCGGCGGGTTGCCCCAACTGCACCACGCGGCGCGGGCGAAGCGGGTCATCTTTCTCTTCATGGGCGGCGGGCCGTCGCAGTTCGAGACCTTCGATCCCAAGCCGCGCCTGAACAAGCTCTGGGGCGAGCCGATGCCGCACAGCCTCACGCGCGGGGAGCGGGTGGCGCAGTTGCAGGGCGCGCCGCTGTTCATCCTGGGCACGCACCGGAAATTCGCGAAGAGCGGGCGCGCGGGCATCGAGGTCAGCGACCTGCTGCCGCACATGAGGAAGGTCATGGACGAGGTCACGCTCATCCGCTCGCTGCAGACCGACGCCGTCAACCACGATCCCGGCGTGGCGTTCATGCAGACGGGGCATCAACAGCCGGGCCGGCCCGCGATGGGCGCGTGGCTGTCGTATGGGCTGGGCGGTGAGAACGCCAACCTGCCCGCGTATCTCGTGCTGCTCTCCGG
>Ga0172376_10008717_pt1 | contig 10562 bp, 11 predicted proteins | sample Lak35m_FD_121114 | JGI IMG/M metagenome (GOLD analysis project Ga0172376, IMG submission 121114) | Freshwater microbial communities from Kabuno Bay, South-Kivu, Congo - kab_092012_35m | ecosystem: Environmental > Aquatic > Freshwater > Lake | place: Democratic Republic of the Congo: South-Kivu... | reverse complement strand
CTCTGATCTACATATCGCCCCGTGGCAGAAGCGCAAACTCGATGACCTTCGCGAACTTTCTACCTACGAGGTTGATTTCACTATCGTCACCGGAGACTTCCTCGCACATCATGATTCCGTTCCCCTCGTCTTCGATGTGTTATCCGGGCTCCTTACTCGCCCCGGTGCATTCGTCTTTGGTTCTAACGATTACTACGCGCCTAAATTAAAAAATCCACTCTCCTATTTATTTCCCGATAAAGGCGTGCGCAAGTTAGGTGATGAGTTGCCATGGCGCGAGTTGCGCGATGGATTAGTAAGTCGCGGCTGGATAGATCTCAATCACAGCAAAGTGCTCGTGGATATCAAGGGGCATTCGATTGAACTTCGCGGCACCGATGATGCGCACCTTAATCGTGATGATTATTCATTAGTTGCGGGCGCTAAGGATGCGCGTGCTGAGCTTTCGATTGGTGTGACCCATGCTCCTTATATGCGTGTGCTCGATGCGATGGCTGCTGATGGAGTGGATTTAATCTTCGCCGGGCATACCCATGGTGGTCAGGTTAGGTTGCCGTTGCCGGCGGTTATGGGTGGGTCGCGGGCGTTGACGACCAATTGCGATCTGCCAACCTGGCGTTCTCGTGGGTTAACGGTTGAGGATGGAAGGCCTTGGCTTCATGTCTCGGCCGGGATTGGGACGAGCCCTTATGCGCCGATTCGGGTGGGGACTAGGCCTGAGGCGAGTTTGGTGAATCTGGAACCTGCCAACTCTTAAACATTCTTGAGTCGCTAAGGGACTAGCTTACAGATAGTAAAAGGTTGATAATTTGAGTCAAATGGGTTCGCCCTTGGCCCAAATGAGCCTGTTTTTGTTGGTGCGTTATGGGGCCGCCACGAACTCTTCAATTGATTTGTTTGAAATCCTGAAACCCTTGTCATTCCAATACTCGACCCAGCGGATCGTATCGATGTGAATGTTTGGTGCCACAAAAATTGTATCCACATCCGAATGACTTCGCTTGTAATCATCCTGATGCCGTGTAATCGGAGCCATTTCAGCCTTTACCTGAGCGGCACCTTTTATAAGTGTCACCTCATATAGGTGTAGTGCTGAATCTTGATACAGCTCAATATCTGCACTGTTCCCTGGCGCATGTGAAATTGGTAGTCCGTCATCTCCACGTTTGTAATTAGCGACAACTCTCGAATTTGCATACGTATGCTTAAGAAGCAATGCCGATAGGAATTCCAATCGAAGGGGCTCAGGTGTAATCCTAAGAACATCATCTTTCGAACTGCTTCCCTTGCTTAGGTTCATAAGTTCTTTTTTTATATTTTCAACTCCAAAATATTCAACCCAAGTCTGGAGTGCTACCTGATCCTCGTAAGAAGATGATTGAGTTTTTGCTATGCCTTGTTTAATTAGAAATGGATCTACAACTGCGGCATAGTCAAAATATTCTCGCTCTGTTGCAAAGGATTCGAGTTTGGTGTAGTTCTTGAGAAGATATTCAGCGACATTTTTTAAATCTCTATTCAAAGAAATAAAACGGCCATTCCCTCGTATCGAAATCAAACCAGTAAGTCTGAATTTACGCAGTACCTCATCAGGAAGTTCCTTTGTAATGGTCGCCATTTTTTCGAGTTTATTCCAACCGCCCTGGATTTGCTCACAGGTATTGAATACAACTTCGCTACTTGGCGTGTACGCCCATTTCTTTCTGAATTCGATAATGAATTTCGCCAATTCTTTAGCATTGTCGTTCTTCCATACAATCAAGAATGGAAGCTCATGTCTAGCCATCCCAGCACTGCCCCATTCTGAATCATTGGAAAGCTCCTCGAGCACTCCAAGTAAAAGTATTAGTGGGCGATTATGGTTAAGAACTCTCTGGAATGGATTTCTCCGATGATAACGCGCAAATGCGTTCAGAAAAATTTGCTGTTCATCATTGGTAAAGAATGATTCTTCATTAATTTCAGTTTGCTGTACGTACAGGTTTCCTAGTTCAGAGAATTCTATCTTCTGACCAATTTGGTAAAAAACAAATCCGAACCACATTCCTAGCTCATAATGTGTATCGAAACGTGATGGCCAGCCGTAATCGAAACCCGCTTCTTTGTGCATTTGTGGATTAAGTTCGATCAGTGATGCTACTTCTTTGTCCGTCAATAAATCTGAGTTGTACCATTTTTCCTCAATTTCAGGTGTTACACCTCTGGTTGGGGTGTACAGGCCCCTTCGAATTAGCTCCCCTTCTACCGTTTCGCAGAGTGCGTTTGTGAGAACCTTCCCATCAAAAGCTTTGAGTACAAGCAAGAAATTTCTTAAGCGTTCGGGATTTCTAATCGTGGTTGTCAGGAGCAAAGGTTTGTATTGTGAGTCACGCTTGCTCATAATTACACACCAATACTTCCTTTAGAGTCTTTCTCCCATTATCAAAATAATTAATGTAATTACTTGTGACTACATGCACCTGATATTTCTGCATCCAATTTTCTAAAAGCGCGTTCACTCGGTTTCCATAGAGTTCCACATTTGAGAGAGCAAACCTCACGCCTATTTCGTTCAATCTATCCAGTATGGCATAAAGTCTGACTTCGCAAGATTCATCCCAACCTTTGTTATACTCGCTTGCGGTTATTAAATAAGGCGGATCCACATAGAGGAAATCTTCCTTTGTAAAGGAAACCGAGTTAAGGAATTCCTCGAACTCCAAATTACTGAATTTCACATCGCGTCCGACAGTTCGATTCGAGTAGCCTTGCAAGGCTTTTACAACATTTGGATTAAAGTCAACATTTCCTACTGGAATATTGAAATCGCCATCTTTGTTAAATCTAAGAATTCGATTGAATCCATAAATCATGAGAGCGTACAGCTCTAACTCACTTCTCTCTTTCGAGCTGTTATATTTTTCTTTAAGGGAATTAAACCCAAGCCGATTGAGATGAGCAAAGTAGGTCTTAGGGAATTTTTTTCTAACATCCGCTGAAACCACGTCACCATCAAATGAACATGTGAGACCATAGCTACGAGCAAGATTGGCAAATTGCAAAATGAATTGATCCATTTTTTCAGCCTGCGAGAGTAACAACTTGTGAATTCCAATAACATTCGAATCTAGATCGTTTGCTAGAACTTCCTGGGCATTAGTATTTAGAAAAACACTACCTCCACCCACGAACGGCTCGATTATCCGCATAAACTCCTTTGGAAATAGCTGGGTAATTTGGGGCAAAAGCTTGTATTTATCACCAACATAGAAAAATGGTGAGCGCATAAAAGAGATCTTTTCTGCTGTCTCCATTTAACGCACCTCCGTAACAAAGAGATATTCAAGGTGATTGTCGAAATCCGTATTTCCAGCTGAGAAATGTTTGTGAGGAATTTTTTTGGTTCGAGTCTTTCCCTTAGCCCTAAGAATTGAAGTTATTTCCTCGAGGCTAATTTTATTGCGACTAGAAGAGCTCTTTGATGCATAAGTGTTGTTGTAAGAAACGACGATGAGGCTTGTATCTAGATTTGAAATGAGATCTTCGAATGCCTCTGCTGCTCCGACTTTGCAATATTCACTCACATTTTCGGTTGGCGGTTTAAGTGCAACACCCTCAAGAATCGGTTTGTCCCATTTCGTTAAAGTCTCTAATACATGATAAAAGCGACTGTACTGACGAGAATTGTATGGTGGATCGATATACACAACGTCAGACTTGATTTCTCTCGCAAGTTGATTTGCATCCTTGCGATGAATTTCAGCTCTTCGGTGGCGAGAGGGCGAGATAAGCCGAAACTCAAAATTTTTAAAGTCATTCACACCTTTGCGATATGCCTCGTAATGGCCAACAGTGTTAGCAATCCGATCAGAACTGTACAGAAGGGAAGAAAGGACTATCGCCCTTTCGCGTGGATTGAAGTCATAGGAGTTTTCTTCGATGGTCTCTCGAATCATTCCAATCGCTTTAGCTGATTCTACCGAGAAGTACTTTCCGGAAAAATTCTTCGAAAAATAATTATGTTTGATCGGTTTAGACGCTCTAATCAACATATCGTTCCTAAATACTTCTAGCTTAGTATGAGAAAAAGTGCCCTTTCCAAAGAAACCTTTGTATATGATTTCATTCGAGTATAGCAGGTCATTAAATGTAACAGACTCGAAATCAGAAAATGCGGCAGCACCAACTACGCCAGTTCCCGCAAAAATGTCGCAGAATGAGCGTCTCGAAATGTGATCAGGAATTGATTCCATAATTGCTTTGAGGAGCAAGGACTTACCCCCGATGTAGCGGCGATTGCCAATTTTGAAAGGGGCTACTTTCATATTGGTTGCGGGCAGATCAATAGACGACACCTTTATCCGTTCGATAGCTTTTTACGTGTGCTTAGAATGTCAGACACAACTGACACTTATGAGGATTCTTGGTCAATCTTTCTGAAATATCCTCCTGATCTACGTATTTTCGAAAGATGACCACGCCTCCCTATGTTGGTAGCCGAGGATTTCAGCAATTTGGAAGGTATCTAGCGCCTTCGAAAATGGGATTACTCTGTACTTAGAGGCTGGGCCAACTTGGTTCAGTAGTATCTTTTCCATAGAAGTCATTGATTTTTCAATGAATATCGATGAATCGCTAAACATTTCATGTGTTGCACCACCAGTTAAGAACATTTGAATTCCTTCTCCACGAATTCTTTCATGTAATTCGGACTCTTCAAAAGGAAATAGTGTTCTTACGTATAAGTCTTTGGAGATTTCGCCTGGCTTGTAATCATTAATATAGGGACCGATTACATCAAATTCATAAGTTGGATTACAAAGAGCAAAAGTTAGTCCTTTACGTGGAAAAGAAGATCGAACCTCGAGGGTTTTATTATCGTCTGTAACTAAATCAATTTGTTCGTAGGTGTGAGTGAAATTTGTTGATGAAAGAGTTTCTTTCTTCGTCAGGCCATTTACCGCAAGGCGCCAAGCACGTTCTGACAGCAACCCCGCAAGCGCATTTCTAACTAGTCTCTCTTGGGGTCTCACAAAGCTGGCGTTGTTAGCGGAGTTTTTAGTAACTTGACTAGCCAGGGTCTCGGCTTGAGTAAGCATGCCTTTTATAAGATTTCCATCCTGGAGATTAGTGGCGGGTAGAACTTCTACTTTTATGTATCGAAATCGGGCCACTCTGTTTGTATTGGGGTAGTGATCTGAACAATTGAGGACGCCCGGCGTGAACCTCATGACTCCCTCTCGTAAAATTTCTTCACGTTTCCTAAGTTTTCAGTATGGGTAAAATGGTAAAAGGAAGTTATATTTCTCTCTCGAATGAAATTTTGAATTTTAATCAATTCGATCTTACCTGTGATTAAAAGTGAATTTTTATTAAAAAACATAAATACTTTTTTTCTGAATCATTCGTTTGAATCTCTTAACCGTTCGCCCCTATCCCAAATTGTTTCGCCTTCAAATTCCCAATATGCAGCACCATGTGCTGACTTCCAGTTGTAACCGAGAGACCTGAGTGCAAGCAGGGCTGCCGGTGAAAGCGCCATCGACTCACCCTCGAACAGGACTGTTCTCTCACTATCCACAGTTGCGGTAATCGAAGAATCTTTCGTAAAATTTAAAACGGATCCAATCGGAATTTGATACTGAGTGAATGTTGTCGATCCTCTTCTTCGAGTTTCCTTTATGAGTCCTTTTTCGGCATCGTCGGGAAATTCATCGATAATTTCCTCACGAGGCGTGACATCTTCTAACGCTGCTAGCTCCAGCGCAGCTTGCGCTCGCTGAGGACTAAGTCTAAAAAATTCACGTCGCTCACGAATTCGGTGATCGCCAAAAGCTTCATGTAACTTTCTCTCTACTTTCACGCAATCTTCTACACGTGCAGCGTAATAACAAGTGAATGGCAGCGGTATTCCAGCTGGGTAATTCAATTCAGCAATTCTCTGTTGGACTGACGTTGTAGTTCTGCCGATTTTGATAAGACCTGGCATGGCTTCATTAGTTAAAATGTAAACGAAACTCATATCACCCGCTCCATCCTCAAGTTTCTAGCCCTCAGTTTAGATGGCCGATGAATTTTGACCAGGTCTCAGGCGTTTTCGAATCTGGAAGGTAGCCCCCGGCACCACCAATTAAAATAGGTAGATGTCCGAAATGTTCCTTTAGTAGTTTGGCGGCTTTCTCGTAGCCAACATCTGAGTATTTCAAGCCAGTGAGTGGATCCTCCGCATGTCCATCCGCCCCAGCCGCAACGAAAAGCATGTCCGGCTGCCACCCGAAATCCCAACGCAAGTACTCCAGTTTACGAATGAAGTAATTGATACCTGAGAGGAGTCGGTCATCTCCCTCGCCCGCTTCGAGAGGAAAGTTGTAGAAATCGCCCTCGTGCATGTTTAGCCCCGTACCCGGAAAGATGCCCATTTGGTGCACCGAACATGTAATCACCCGAGAGTTTTCGCGCATGAGATATTCAGTGCCATCGCCATGGTGTCCGTCGATATCGATGATCAATACTTTTTTCCCATGATCCATATCCGCGATATCGGCTGCAATTGCAAAATCGTTGAAGACACAGAAACCAGAGGCATGGTCATAATGCGCATGGTGTTTTGCTCCCGGAAGATTAACTGCAAGATGTGAATCGCCACTGAGGAGAAGTTCTAGAGCAGTGAGAGTGCCACCAACGAATAACTGGGCAAGGTGAGAGAGATCTGGACGTTCTCCTTGCCACTCGGAGGTCACATGATGATCCAGCACATCGTGGATATACCCCTGGGCATGAACTCGGGCCAACTCCTTTCGGGTTGCCAACCGCGGTTCTACTTCAATGAGTTCAACCTCTCCTCTGTCACTTGCTGCGCGCAATAAATTGCGAGCATTTGTGAAGCGACGCCCCTGCGTGGGGTGGGTTTTATCGAAGACCCAGTTTTCATACTCCTCTGAATGGACTAGGTGGATTTTCTTATTCATTTTTGCCTCCTGTGCAATGTGAAACTATTTCTCGGATGATTTCTTTTGATTTCTTCCTCTCCTCCTTCACGTCGAGCGCGAAAGTTCTCTCCCACTGCCGCACCGGTATAAACCGGATATTGAGCCATTTAGTCTCGGTGAGATACAAGGTGATCGCGCGTTTTTTCGAGAGCGCACTCAAGAGCGTCATCACATTGACGAAGCCGACCATCTCTCCTGCTAACTCTTCGAAGCGCTCCTGGGAGACCTTAAAAGGGATAGCTAGGCCATTCATGACGCTGTGGCGCCCGAGTGGCAGTCGGATTCCCTCTTTGGCTAGTGAGGTATTTGCATCAAGGCAGATCGCACAAGCTTCATGTGACCACCGGCTGGTTCCCCCTGCGACTCGGATGGAGCAGATGTAGCAGAGGTGAAAGCCACTGGGGCAGTCCAGGCCAGGGATGGTTTGTTGTGGTTCGCATGTGCAGCGTTGAGTGGTGGCGCCTTTTGAAGTGAGGCTAAAGCAGGTGGTGCAGAGGAATAGTTTGTCGAGTGGTGCGTCGTTGGGCGTGCTCATAGTTGGTCCTTCTTCTGGACCCCGATGCAATTGCTGGAGATCCGCTCTTCCATAGTGGGCGGATTTCGCCCCTAGGCGGGTCTTCCTTTAGGACCACCGTGCGCGGTGCGCGGTTGGTGCCGAACTAGCTAAAGGGCTAGAGCGTTCGGCGTCTTTGACCTGAGATAAGGATACATCAAGGGGGTGACAAACGATTAGGTATGGAGCTTTAGAAATTTTTTCAAGAATCATCGCTCTCCGAGCTTTAAAAATCAGTTGCGCAGTTAATGCAGCGAAAATCTGGCGAATCTGGCGTAACGCAACATCCACCTACGACAAACTCAGTAGGGTCTGGCTCCTCTAATGGGAGTCCATAAAGGAATTCGCGTACACCCTCAGAAGTGCCACAAACTGGACAATCCTTTTTCATGCGAAACACCTTAGCCACTGCGCCCGACATAATGCCCAATTTGCCTTATCCGCATGGAAGTTCGGATGTGCACTCTCCGCTAACCTCAAGATGTGCGAACACGAGTCACGATACCGATTCTCATAGTTGTCTCAGTGGTTTTCTCCCAAAGCCCATCTGAATCAGCGACCCCGCCGAAAGTGGGTGCAATCTGCATCAAAGCAGGAAACATTAAAAATTTCCAAGGAAAGAAGTACACCTGTATCAAGAGTGGAAAGAATCTTGTTTGGAACAAGGGTGTTGTGGTCTCCAAAAAGAAACCCGCACTTACACCTACCCCAACTCCCACACCGACCGCACCTGAAACTTCCCCGCCCACCCCAGCAGCAACTCCAACTCCCACACCAATGAAAGATCTTTCTTCACATGAATCAATTACGCTCTCATCTAAATTAAGTGACTTATCAGTCTGTAAGACCGCTGATTTAACAAATCAATCACGCGGATCTAATGGTTTTCCACGACCTGCATCAGCAAAAACTGGCAAGACCAATATTCGTATTCTCTTCCTGCCAATTAGCTTTACTGATTTTCCATTCCAAATGCGGGACTTAAACCTCAACAAACAAGTGGCCACTGAAGTGCAACTATTTTATAGTGAAACTTCCTATGGGAATGTTTCACTTACTTTTGACTTTCTAGAGAAGGAATATTGGGTAGAGATGGGGCGTTCAGCCGCTTCGTACAACTTGATTGAGAACAAACCTCAGCAAAACAACACTCAGGTCGTTGAAGATGCATTAAGGCTTGCAGATGCAAGTATAAATTTCAATTTGTATGATGGCGTAATAGTGGAGTCAACACGGTTTCAATCGACAGGTGGCGGCCAAGGATTCCCCGGCGAAACGTTCAGGACTAAGTCGGGTCTTGCTAAAGGAGTTTCCCTTGAGTTTGGAACCGCTGTAGCAAATTTCAACACGATTGCACATGAGCTTGGCCATTCACTTTTTAGCCTCGAAGATCTTTACGTTTTCTTAAATGCTAACCGTCCCTCGGTACCAGATCCGACTCCTGCGGGAAGTTGGGACATGATGAGTAACTCATCACGTGAGTTTTTTGGTTGGAACAAGTTACTTAATGGTTGGCTTTTGCCGAATCAAGTCCGGTGCGTGACTAGTCAAGATTCCACAGTTCACTATCTTGAAAACATTCAATTTACAAGCGAGAAACCAAAGTTAACGCTTATCAATCTACAACTTGGAGTGACTATTGCAATTGAGACTCGGTCTGACTTTTCTGATCTAGGAGTTTTGGTGTACAAGATTGACTCCCGCATCCCTCATGGTGAGGGGCCAATCACCGCTCAAAAAACACTATTGCGAGCAGGTAAGAGCCTTTCCATGGATGGGTGGCGGATTGAAGTACAAGATGTAGATTCCATGGGTGCTCTTGTGAAGGTCAGTCGAGGGTAGAAAAAACTCCTTGTTACTTCATCCCCGCTGCAAATCAAGGGTGTCTGTTGCCTCCGGACTTAACGCCAAGTAGCCACCATCCACTGCTAAATCAGCACCTGTGATAAAACTTGCATCAGGACTTGCTAACCAGGTAACAGCTGCGGCTACTTCATCGGGTTCACCGCACCGACTCATCATGGAGTAGCGCCCCCAAATCGGTTCCCACTTTGCACGGTCACCCTCTGCCGCTTGATCGAGAGTTTCAGTCCAGATCCATCCCGGACTTACCGAGTTGACACGAACGCGGTCATTGGAAAGATCTAGCGCTTGGCATTTTGTTAATTCGAGAAGCGCACCCTTCATCGCGTTATATGTCCACCGACCGGTTTGCGCGCGATGTGCCGAGATACTTGCGATATTCACTACCGCTGGGTGAACGCTCTTACGTAGTTGCGGGAGAGATTCGACAACGAGATTTGCCCCGGCAAGGAGATTTACCTCGAAGGTCTTCTGCCATTGCTCGCGACTTGCATCAACTCCAGAGAGTAAGAAGACGGCAGCATTGTTGACCAAAATATCGAGAGAGCCGGTTTTGCTGATGGCGACTTCGATGGCTTTGGCTCGGACCTTCTCGTCGCAGATATCTCCGGCGACAATGTGGAAATTGGGGTTGTTGAGATCGCTCGTTACTTTGTTGAGTAGCTCCTCATTAAGGTCGACAGCGACAACGGATATTCCATCTTTGAGGAAACGTCGGACGCATGCGGCGCCAATACCGGAGGCACCTCCGGTGACTATCGCAGTTCGCTTGCCGCTCATCTCGACTATCTCCCTTAGTTTAGAAAGCCCCTAAATTAAAATATGCGGTGAGTTCGGTGAACTTATCTTTCTTCCGCTTCATAATATTTACACCGCTGAGATGGAGCACGCGCCCATCTGGTGCGGTTAACTTCGCGCTCCACTCGACAGTGCCTTCATGCTTATCGCCGTAAGAACGCATCACATCGACCGAGAGTCCGGGGTAGGCGGCGGCGCTGTTCTCGTAGAAGGTGCGGATTTGATCGTGCCCGACGAGCACCACTCCATCTGGCCCGGTCCAGCGCGCATCTTTGGAGAAGAAGGAGAGGATCGCATTGATATCCCGACTCTCCTCGGCGGTCCAATATGCCCGAGCAAGTCGGGTTAATTTGTTATCCATGAGGGTGCTCCCATTCTCG
>Ga0172376_10008714_pt1 | contig 10566 bp, 8 predicted proteins | sample Lak35m_FD_121114 | JGI IMG/M metagenome (GOLD analysis project Ga0172376, IMG submission 121114) | Freshwater microbial communities from Kabuno Bay, South-Kivu, Congo - kab_092012_35m | ecosystem: Environmental > Aquatic > Freshwater > Lake | place: Democratic Republic of the Congo: South-Kivu... | reverse complement strand
TCGACAGCAGATTTGAGCCCGGGGTATGGGGTCCGACGCCATCGGAGTTCGCGACATCCGACTCATTTGCGGGGACTGTCCCCGTTGGGCGAATCAACCGATTGCAACGGTTGCACGGCTCGCTGGGATTTTGACAAATTTGAAGGACGTCGCGATTGTAGCGGCCCACCGGCAAAGAACCCATCTGTCCCCGCAGCCGTCCGATCCCGCTGCGGGGACAGTCCCCGTTGGGCCTGCGGGGACTGTCCCTGGCCGGCTTGAAACGGGAGCTCGGCAGGGATACTGCTTTAAGGTGCATGGCACCGGAAGCGTGTGAAATCGGAATGCGGGCGGGACACTGCTGGGCGTTTGATATCCCATCAGCGGTGAGTGGATGTCAACTGGCAGCCGGAGCTGAACCCTCAAAAAAACTGAAATTGCCGCGGGATTGCTCGGATTCCCCTTGCAATAGGTCACGTCTTCTGAAAGGAGAGTTATTGCTGGGTTGCTCCAATCCGGGAACTGCCGCATCGGAGACACTTAGGGGAGTCCCAATGGCAGCTGCCAAAAGTCAGACGGAATTATTCGAAGACCCTGCTGATCCGCCTGGATATCAGGGGTGTCTGTCCGCGATTGACCATTTCGGTTTCCGTACAGCGCGTGATTGGCTTTCCGATCAGTTTTTTCCGGGTTTCGCGTCGCGGCTGACACGAGCCCGCTATTTTTACCTCGTCCCGTGGCTGTTGCAGGGCCTGGAACGCCGCAAATTTTCCGGACGCCGGTTTCTTGAGGAACTGCGACGGTGCGAAGTGCAATTGATTCATGATCTTGTCACAGCAAACCCCGATGCCGAGGGCATTATTGGACGCGAGGCCCGAGGACAGCTGCGCGTGATGCCCAGTGCGCTTTACTGGCGCGGTTTGAGGACCCTTGGAATCTGTCATTTCCAGGGATCTCTTGAGGACTTTGCGCAGCGACTTCGTCGGCAGAGCGAAACGAGCAGTCTGCCGCTGTTTGTGGAGGAAGAGCCGCTGCTCTACGGAGCGGCAAACTTGTTATGGTGTCCCGGCTTGCCGCCGGCTCCGTCCGATTTTCCTCGTTCGCCAGCTCTTATGCTGTCCCCGATTGAGGCGGCGGATCTCGCTGAACGCATTCAAACGCAGCTTCCATATTCGCTCGCTGCAGTTCTGCTGCGGTCCACTGTTGTTCTGCGGGCGGATAAACTCTGGTCTCCCTCCATCCTGAATTTACTTGACGAGCGTTTGCAGGGACTTGTTCGAGCAGCGGGTGTGCTGAGCCACTGCCGTCGTGGTTGTGCACTGCTGGCCGCTGTGCATGGACCTGTCAGCACACAAACCTTGCTTGAGGAACTCAGCCAATCGCTTGAAAAATGGCAGCATCAGGCAGCCGTTGAAATGCCTGAGCAGCCCGGGGATGGTATTCTTGGCGGCCTGTTGAAGTCAGCGGGAGTTCCTGTTGCTCAAAGATCGGTTCTGGAAACGTGGTTTGCGTGCCTCTCGGCCATTGCCAAGGGGGAAACCTGCTGGAAGAGCGTCGACGTCGGACGGCTGTTTCAGCACGTTTCTCAGGCCGCAGCGTCGCTCCCAGTTCGCACTCGAGTTTCAGGCAACCCCGGGCGCGATGATTTGGGCGATTACCGCTGGCATTCTGTGCGTGGGATTTTGAATGAGATCATCGAAGTGCGCAGTTCTCCGGTGTTATGACTTTCGAGGGGGTATTCGATGCGTTTGAACAGGATTTCAAATTCATTCTGTCGATCATTGACGATTGCCGGCCTGTTTTTGCTGCTGCTGTTCTGTGGCCTTCATCCGGCGGCGGCTCAGGATGACGCCCGCGAGCGTTTTCTGAGCTGGATTCGACGTGAAGCGGAACGGCTGCAAGCGGGGCCTGCAGGACAATTGCCAGGGACGCTGGAGGCATGGACCGGACATCGGGCACTGCTGAGAGGGCGTCTGGAGGCGGCGTGGGGTGGGTTTCCGGAACAAGCGGTGCCGCTGGAACCGCGAATTCTGGGCGTTCTCGATCGCCCCGATTATCGCATCGAGAAAATCACTTTTCAGACGTTCCCCGGAGTCTGGATGACGGCCAACGCATGGGTTCCCAAACGTTCCGGAAAACTCCCCGCAGTACTTTGCGTCCACGGCCACTGGCAAGGCGCCAAGCAGGACCCCCACGTGCAGGCTCGCTGTGCCGGACTGGCAAAGCTCGGGTTCTTCGTCCTTGCAGTGGACGCATTCGGGGCGGGCGAACGCGGTATTGGCAAGGCGCTGGGTGAGTATCACGGTGAGATGACGGGGGCAACGCTCTTTCCGATCGGCCGACCCCTCAGTGGCGTTCAGGTCTATGAAAACATGCGGGCTGTGGATTACCTGATCACTCGTCCGGAAGTCGATGCTCAGAAACTCGGGATCACGGGTGCCAGCGGTGGCGGGAATCAGTCGATGTATGCAGGGGCGTGGGACGAGCGGCTGAAGGCTGCGGTGCCGGTCTGCTCTGTCGGCACGTACCATGCTTACCTCGGGGCTGCCTGCTGCATGTGTGAAGTCGTTCCGGGGGCGATCACGTTCACCGAAGAATCCGGCGTGCTGGCACTCACTGCTCCCCGCGCCCTGATGGTCATCAGTGCCACTCAGGATGCCTTTCAGTTCTCAGTAGGAGAGGCTCAGAAGTCACTGGCAGGTGCTCGGTCCATTTTCGAGCTTTACAATCGCGGCGAGGCACTGCGACATGTGATCATCGAGTCTCCGCACGACTACAATCAGCCGATGCGCGAGGCAATGTATGGCTTCATGACACAGCATCTTGTCGGCAGCGGTGACGGCAGTCCGATCGCGGAACCTGCAATCACTCTCGAAGAACCCGAAGCTCTCCGCTGCTATCCCGGCGACACTCGCCCGGATGACTGGCTGACACTCCCGCAATTCGCTGCCCTCGAAGCGGCCAGTCTGGCAAGTCAGCGAAACTTTCCCGACACAGCGGCAGCGATGCGCGTTGCTGACGGCGTTCTCCGGGCGAAGCTTCAACGGACGCTTGGAGGGATTGCGATTCCCGATGCCGCACCCGCCGCTTCGGCCGACTCGACGACTTCAGAACTGAAAATCACCCCAGAGCCCGGAATCACGCTCACCGTCCAGTTGCCGTCTGCCGAACATCGCGGGGCGTCAGAGTGGACGCTGATCGTAACAGCCGACGGTCTGTCTGCAGACTCAACAACTCAGCTCTTCGATGCCATTCAGAAACGCCTGGAGCAGACAGCCGGCCTTGAACTGAGGGCCACCGCCGGGCAGGGCTGGGCATCTGACCGCATCGGCAGGGCTCCCGATCATAACTCGGCCGAATGGTCACTCTGGATCGGACGACCGCTGCTGGGGCAGTGGGTCAGCGACATTCGAGCGGCTGTGGCGGCGTTGGAGGGCAACGGCCTTGACGACGCCGATCGACTGCACGTCGCTGGGTCTGGCCCCGCAGCACTGGCGGTCCTGTGCGCCGCCGCCCTCGACCGCCGAATCAACAGCGTTACAGTCCAGCATCTGCCGACGACGTGGGTGACCGACCCTCCCTGGGAAAAGCAGCGACTGGGAATGCTGCCGTCCGGAATTCTCCGCGAAGTGGGAGACATCGAACACATCGCCGCGATGATTGCGCCAGTTCCCCTGCAGATTCTGGCCCCCACCGACGGGCAGGGCAATCCGCTGCCGATGTCCGCGTTGAATACGGCCTTCATGGCGACTCGACGACTTTATCAGGACTCGGGAAACAAAGCAGTGCTTCGCATTGAGGGGGGTAGGACCGTCAGGTAGGATCGCTTGCAGAGCATCCACACAGACCAAGGGGTTTCGTAAGAATCCACCCGAAATCCCTCAGATTTCCGGCATGGTTAAACTGAAGACAACCGCCGGCGAACAGATTCCGGGAGCTGATGCGGTGTCAGCTCGAAGCCGGGACGCAAAAACCGGACAACGCCGCTGGAAGCTGCTGCCACCGGCTGTCGGTGTCTGAAGCACGCCCACACCAGTCCTGGTGGGAGAGCGACTGCCTGCAGTCTCTAAGGGCGATGGTGCCCGGTTGTACGATTACTTTTGACTGGTGGTCCCTGGATGCCTCTACGTCCGTCTCAACCGCACGCTCGCCCGCATGGACCTGCGTTGATCACGTTCCAGTTTTCCTCGCTGCTGCGTACTCCATTTCCCTGTTCGGGCTGTTTTTTTTTTCGTTGCACCGCTAAAAAACGGTCCCGCAGTGTTGGAAGGCTGCGGTTTTCCCAGGGATCAGGGAGCAGCCTGCGGTGGGGCGATTCGATTTTTGCGAAGCAATGACAGCGCTGTGCGAAGACATCTGCGGGCGTCATCCGGAATTTGGGCACGTGCAGATGGCCCGAGTGGCCGTAACGTTCGCCCAGACGCGTTCTCCGGTGGAATGGGGTGTTCAGGCACGGCTCACGCCGCTGCGATTTCAGGGCGGCGCCACAGTGGAACGTCGAAAAGGTCGGCTCTGGACCGTGCAAAAAGTCGTTCATCGTGGTCAGGAAGCTTTGTATCTGCTGACGTTTCTGCTGCCTCGATTCCTGAATCTGCCATTCGACGAGAAGCTGGTGACGATTTTTCACGAGCTGTACCACATCAGCCCGGAGTTCAATGGTGACATCCGCCGTTTTGGCGGGGCCTGCTACGTACACACTGGCAGCCAGAAGAACTATGACCGCCAGATGGCGGTATTTGCGCGACAGTACCTGGCACAACAGCCCCCGGAAAAACTTTACGCCTTCCTGCGGCTGGATTTTTCTGAGCTGCGGCGGACGGCGGGAGAAGTTGTGGGGCTCAGGATCGCCATCCCCAGACTGATTCCGCTGGACAAGGTGGCATAAATGAAAAACGCCTGACCGGCGGGGGGTTCGGTCAGGCGCAGATTGCGGAGCCCTGGAACAGGCCGTCAGCGGGGCATACTCGATTAAAAGTCACCGACGACTTCGCCACCGTTCAGCGTGATCACGCCGACCAGAACTGCGGCCGACATGTTCTCGGAGAGGAAACGCACCGAACCATCACCCATGACGGTCTGCACGCCACCGGTGTGGAAAGAGAACATTTCGCTGTCGTTGGTGCAGTTCATCGTGCAGCGGCCAACGATTGTGGTGTTTCCGGAACCACTGGTGTCGTTCTGCAGACCGGCTGTGTTCGCACCATCAACGCTGAAACCGTTGTTGATGTCTGCCCAGCCCCAGCCGTCCGCTGTGAATTGAGTGCCGAAGGCGATGTTACCAACACGCGGATTGACTCCGGGCTGGCGTCCGATGTACTGGCGGGGACGACCGGCATCTTCGGCGATCATCATCGTGTTGGAAGTACCGTCGGTGATGTCACGAACTCGAGTGCCACCCGGGCCGCGCCCCATCGCGCCCATGGCATCCTTCGTGTTGATCGACGGCAGTCCAGCCATCACAATAAAGGCATTGCGCACAGCATTGACTGAGCCGTAATCGTTGTAGCCCCAAATCGGAGTGTCTGTACGCAGACCACCTGAGATGTCTGAGTACAGAGCGGCTGTCGGCAGCGGTCGGCTGCCAGGAGTCGATGGGCAGACGAACGCTGGCAGCTGGGTGAGCGTTATCGGGTCGTTAATGGGATCGAACCAGTTGCGATTGAAGTTGTACTGGCTGTACATGTTGGCCTGTTCGAGGTACGGGAGAACCATCGTGTTCCACGATACCTGAAACGTGGGATTGCGCAGGTTAATTCGGCTGGGCGGGAACATGTTGAACGTGCTCTCGTAGTTGTACAGCGCCAGACCGATCTGTTTGAGGTTGTTTTTGCACTGCGTTCTGCGGGCGGCTTCGCGTGCCTGCTGAACAGCCGGAAGCAACAGCGCCACCAGAATTGCAATAATGGCGATTACCACCAGCAGCTCAATCAGCGTAAAGCCTCGCTGCTTACGTCCTGAAACCAAACTCTGCATCTTTGTCAACTCCTGATAAATGCCCGCAGACAGCCGACAATCGACGGATCTGCATCAAAAAAAGAACAGTCAAATTCACTATTTGCTTTTGAGTTCCAGCACCACCGCGTCCCGCAAATCCTCGCTGGACGACAGAACCAGACCAGACTTGTTGGGATCCTGATATTTCGACGGCAGACGCTCACGTCCGTATTCAGGATCGCTGCCTCCGCCGGGAAGAATCTCCGGCCAGGACACTGTGACTGACCATGAACCTTCAGGGGCGCCGTCTTTGGGCTGGTAGGAGGAAATCTGGAACATCCCGTTTTCGTCGGTGACTCCGATTGGAGTGATGTCGCCAGGTTTAGAACCCTCGATCGCGTGCAGAACAACCTTCGCGCCAGCAATGGGCTTGCCGTCCAGACTGACTGTGCCCGACACAGGATGGAGCGGTGTGGTGGGAGCGTCGGGAGGAGCGCCGCCGCAGCCAGCGGCCGCAAACAACACCCCCACCACAAGCAAATTAGAGGCAATCATCCCCCGGTTTCGCTGGCAAGCCATTCCCCGAATCACTCCTCAGCAAAGGTCGCGTTAACACCGCGGTCACGGGATCTCTCTCCGCGATCACTGTTTGGAGGTTTTCGTTCACAATTGTTAAGAAATCATGAAACGCACTGCTCTTTTTCAAAAATCGACGTTTTTGCAGGGAACATCCAGTCACAGGGACTGATGGGAGAATGGCATTGAGCCCGCTCATGAATGGGTACTGAATGAGGTCCCGGCGACATTGTCTGCTGAGCGCGGTCGCACCGGGACTATGAGATGTTCCACCACTGCGGACACTTTGCAACGATTTTTCCTGTTGTTTTCCAGCGTCCGCCCTGGTTTACAGATTTCCCGAATTCCACTCCATTTTTTTGACCCTCGCAGCCGCGCGTGCGTTTGAGTAGGTCAGGAGAAGAGTTGGAAGGTTGAGAACATCCTCACATTGAACGCGTCTCGGTTTTGTTAAGCAGGAGTCGGCTGATGTCGGAAGTTGTGCGATTCGATCGACGCTCAGGGGGTAGCCGTGGGCCTTCCTCAGCAGCCTCGGTGTTCAAAGCGATTGGGTTGCTCCTGATTGTCGTGCTGGCCGTTGCCACCTATCAACTGACGCTGATTGATGTGGGCAGTGGCCAGATCGCCGTGCTGACTCGCAAGATCGGCAGGGATCTGGCCAACAGTGACGAAGTCGCGCCGACGCCTGAGTACAAAGGAGTGCAGCGAGCGGTGCTCACGGAGGGACGGTACTTTCGCAACCCGTACGTCTGGTCCTGGGAAGTGGTTCCACAAATAGAAATTGCATCCGGCGAAATGGGCGTGAAGGTCAGCCTGACCGGAGACGATCCGGGCTACGGAGAATTTCTTGCAAAAGTGGATGCTCAGGGTGAAGCGACAACCAAGGGAATTGTCCCCGGAGTGCTCAACCCGGGTCGTTATCCAATCAACCCCTTCCTGTACATCGTTGAAAAACACAAGCCCACAACGATCCCTGCCGGCTACCAGGGAGTCGTGACCAGCCTCGCTGCACCGCTGGCGAAGGAACCCAATACATTACTGGTGGAGCCCAACGAGCGGGGCGTCCAGAAGAAAACGCTTGAGTCAGGCACCCACTACCTTAACCCCTACGTCACTCGAGTGGACCTTGTGGACTGCCGTAGCCAGCGTTTCAATCTTGGGCAGGAAGACGACATGGGATTCCCGTCGAAGGACGGGTTCTGGGTGAGTCTCGATGGAGTGATTGAATTTCGAGTGAACCCCGAGAAGGCTGCGGACGTTTACGTGGTGTTTAATCGATCTGAGAACGGTCCGCAGATCGACGAGGAGATTGTCCAGACTGTGATCATGCCAAACGCCCGCAGTTTCTGCCGGCTGCAGGGGTCGAATTCGTCCGGTCGCGAGTTCATTCAGGGGGAAACGCGGTCAGCGTTTCAGAAGGCATTCGAGGAAGAGATGCGGCAGGCGTGCGAACCGCTGGGAATCGAAATCATTCAGGCACTGATCACCACCATCCGACCGCCGGAAAAAATCGCGGATCCTGTGCGAAAACGCGAGATCGCCAAGCAGGAAGAACTGCAGTATCAGCAGCAGACACTGCAGCAGGCATCTGAACAGAAGCTGGCAGTGGAAAAAGCCATGGTCGCTCAGAAACAGGCGCTCGTGACTGCCGATCAGGACATTGTCAAGACCACCACCAAGGCCGAGGAAGAACAGCAGGTTGCATTGACTTTGGCCAACCAGCAGCTCGCAGTCGCTCAACTGAAACTCGATGCGTCGCTCGACGAGTCTCAGGCCATCGCAGCGCGGGGACAGGCTGCTGCAGACGTGGTTCGATTTGACAATGAAGCCGAGGCGGCCGGATGGCAGACGGCCGTTCAGGCCTTCAGCGGAGACGGCCGCGCCTACGCTCGATATGTGCTGTACCAGAAACTCAGCACTGCATGGCGAAGGATGATGGTCAATACGGCCGACAGTCCGATGATGAAAATCCTCGACAGTTTCACAGAATTGTCGGGGGCAGCCGGCGTGGCATCGCCGGGACTCCCGAACACCGCTCCACCACCCGCCGCGGCTTCCACGGCCGCCGATTCAGCACCGCCCGCGCCCGCAGCAGCTGTGGGTGGGCAGGAATAGAGCGACTCAAGAAATATCTGCCGGCTCCCCCACGACAATCAGCAGACAACAAACAACAAACAACAAACGACAACCGTTGACCATAAAGTGAGGCCGTATGAACTTGTCAGAACGTATGGGCGAGGGGCTGCGAGGTCGGCTGCTGGCCGCCGGTGCAGCATTCTTTCTGCTGGCCGCCGCATTGACCGCGTTTGAATGGACATTCAATCGACACTACGTCCCCGACGGCCACAGTCTTGTGCTCCGATACAAAGGCCCTCCGCTGCCCTTCCTGCCGGGTGATCGCCCGGTTTCTGCGGCGGGCGAGTTCGCAAAAGTGGACGACCGCGGCCGGCCACTCGAAAAAGGCGTCCTCAGGGATATGCTGGGCCCAGGCCGACACTTCCTCTGGTACGGCTGGTGGGAAACCGACCTTGTGCAGGACACCCTCGTCAATCCCGGTGAAGTTGCAGTTGTCACCAGCCGCATGGGCAAAGATCTTCCCGATGGTCGCTTTCTGGTGGACGGTGACCTCGACGCCACCACTGAAAAAGGAATCCTTCGCAAGGTTCTCGGCCCGGGTCGCTATCGCATTAACGAATACGCCTATACGGTCAGGATCGTGAAGCAGGAAGTCATTCAGAACGGTCAGCAGGAAAAGCACGTTGGCTGGGTTTCAATTCCAGCAGGCTATGCAGGTGTCGTCACCAACCTCGCTGATAATCCGCAGGCCGGACTTCAGGCGGGAATTCAGGCCAATGTGCTGCAACCCGGGTTGTATCCGGTCAACCCCAACGAGCAGCATGTGGATATCATTGGCATTGGCTACGAGCCGTTGTCTGTGAGATCAAATTTCGTCAGCGAGGATGGCAAACCGGTACTGGATGAGAGTGGCGAGCCGCTGGTGGCGGATGACGAGAGCGGCATCACTTTTCCGTCAACGGACGGCTTCCGTATCCACATGGACTTCACGGCCGTCTGGGGCATCATGCCGGATCAGGCAGCTGATGTGATTCGCAAATTCGGCAGCCTTGAAGCCGTACAGACAAAGGTGGTGATACCACAGATTGAGAGCATCTGTCGCAACGAAGGCTCGTCACTGGGCGCTGTTGATCTCCTTGTTGGCGATACGCGACAGAAGTTCCAGGACGTGGTCTCTGCATCCTTCCAGAAAATTCTTGAGGAAAAGGGACTCACTCTGCTGCATGGCTTTGTCCGCAATATTCATATTCCCCAAAACGTGCGTAAGCCAATTCAGGAAAAATTTGTTGCCGACGAACTCAAACTCACCCGCGATCAGGAACAACTCACCGCCCGAACCGAAGCTGAACTGCGGGAAGCGGAAAAGAAGGTGGAACTGGAAACCGAACGCATTGGCGCCGAAACGAAAAAACTTGTTGCCGAAGCCATCGCCGAAGGCCAGAAAACCGCCGAAGAAACACGCGCTGAAACGCTCAAACTGGTCGCCGCCATTGAACGACAAACGGCCGAACTTGAAGCCGAAGCCACCGTCAACCTCGGTCGCGCAAAGGCTGATGCGAAGAAGCTCGAAGCTGAAGCCAAATCGGAACTGTTCGGTCTGGCCGTCAAAGCCTTTGGCTCAGGCGAAGCCTACAACCAGTGGGTCTTCGCCACAGGACTTCCTGCCGATATTCGGCTGGATCTGTTTTACGCCGGTTCTGGTACGCTCTGGACAGACCTTTCCAAATTCACCGACATAGCCGTCGGTTCGGAACTGCGCGATCGACTGCAGCCGGCCCCGGCCCCGGCGAAAAAGTAAGGCGTGAAGGTGCATGGCACTTTATTACTGCCATTGGGCGGCAGCCACGCGGCTGAGCGGCTGGGCGGAAGCCCCCGGCTGTGTTTTGCACCGAAGGTGCGCGCGCGAGGGCGGTACCGGGGCGTTGGGATGGCCTTTTGCCCGCAGGCTGCCGCCATGCGGCTGGAATCGCTGGCAAGAGGAGGTGCCGGGAGGGCGAAGCT
>Ga0172376_10008713_pt1 | contig 10566 bp, 5 predicted proteins | sample Lak35m_FD_121114 | JGI IMG/M metagenome (GOLD analysis project Ga0172376, IMG submission 121114) | Freshwater microbial communities from Kabuno Bay, South-Kivu, Congo - kab_092012_35m | ecosystem: Environmental > Aquatic > Freshwater > Lake | place: Democratic Republic of the Congo: South-Kivu... | reverse complement strand
CCAGCAGATGGCAGAGTGACCGTGCGGTTTTCAGCAAGGGATCACGGGGATTTTCCTGCAACAGGGTCTGGAGTCGGGCTTGGGGCCTGAAGTGTCTTTGAATGTCGCTGGCAGGAATGCCGTGCAGCCGGGCATCCAGTCGTGTGGAGTCATACAGATAATCGGCCCGGTGGCGGGCCAGCCAGTCGTTGGCCTGGCCGGTGTCCAGCTTGTGATAAACACCGTCCAGTCGAACGTATCGCAGGAAGCCCAGCACCCGGTCGGCTTCGAGATGATGAGACATCACGGCGAAGATCAGGTCATCGTGAGTCGCTACGAAATCGCGGGGCAAACAGGGGTTGATCAGTGTCATGCGGGGATTTCCGGAACAGGGGGGGCAGATGGCAGGTACTCTATCATGAATGCAGGCCCTGACAATCAGGTGGTTTGAACGCGGTGTCTGATCCACCGGAATACCGCCACGACACCGGCGACCGCCGCAAGGCTCATCCACCACGCCTCACTGCTCAGGGGTACCACACCGGGCAGGGATTGCAGGGGCGGAATCGTAACGAAACCAACCAGCAGCAACGCGCTGAACAGCACGATGCCGTTCAGGCGGTCGTGGTTGCAACACGGAATCAGGGTGAGGGTCACGACAACGAGGCTCATGGCTTCAATCAGGGGGCGACCGTTCCTGAGAGCCCAGAGGAAGAGGCCGAACTGGATCAGCACCATCATCAGTGCGCCCACCCACAGCAAGCGGGTGATGGCCGGGGTGATGAGGCCTTCTCCCAACGGGCGGGGTGCTTGCGGCATCCGGTCGTCTTCGCCGGGTGCTTCGGCCAGTACCACGGCCTGTAGCCGGTTCACCACCAGGCCGAGGTATAAAACCTGAACGGTGTCGAGCGGCAGCGGCAGGCCCGACAGCGTGGTTGCAGCCATGAGACCGATGAGGCCTAGAGGAACCGGCAGCGGGTATATCAGGCCTTTGCGGAGGGCACTGAAGGTTCGGTGTCCTTCCTCGATGCCTGCCATGATCGAAGCAAACGGCTCATCGGTCACGAGCAGGTCGGCGGCTTCGCAGGCGGCATCGCAACTGCCACCCGGTGCAATGCCGATGTCGGCCTGTTTCAGGGCGGGCACGTCATGGAGGCTACGGCCGGTGAGGCCGACAACCTGTCCCTGCGCTTGCAGTCGCTCGACGATGCGTAATTTTTGCTCCGGCGAAATCCGGGCATACACCTCGATGTGATCAACGGCGGCATCCAGATCGTCATCATTCAGTGCGGCGAGTTCATCGCCCGTGATCAGTATCCCCTTGCGTAATATGCCCAGTTCGCGGGCCATGGCCCGAACCGTGGCGGGATGATCGCCACTCATCATCACCACCTTGATGCCCGCATCGGCACAACGGGCTACGGCAGGGGCCGATTCGAGGCGGGGCGGGTTCATCATGCCGATCAATCCCAGAAAACACAGCCCACTCCCGGTATCGCTCAGGGCACCTTGCGGACGATGGGCAATGGCCAGCACCCGGAAGGCATCGGCGGCCAGGGTTTCGGCTGCCATCAGGATGCGCGTTTTGACCGCCTCGTTCAGGGGTTCTTCTCCCTCCGGCCCCTCCCAACCGGAGCAGGCACTCAGTATGACATCCACGGCTCCCTTGGCACAGACCAGGTCTTGTCCTGCCGAACCCCGGTGCAGGGTGGCCATCTGCCGGGTTTGTGGCGTAAAGGCGATTTCCCCTGATCGTGGCCAGTCTGCCCTGAGCCTGGCCGGAACCAGTCCTGCCTTGAGCGCGGCTACAATGAGGGCTCCTTCGGTGGCCGTGCCCCTGACCCGCCATTGGCTGCTGCGGATGCGTTCGAGTTCGGCATCATTGCAGAGCAAACCGGCCCTGAGCAGGTCAGTGATGACCGGTGTCGGCGTTATGGCCTGGCCTTGCTGAAGCAATCGCCCTACCGGCTCATAACCGACCCCGCTCACACTGACGGTTTCACCGGCAACCCAGATTTTTCTCACGGTCATCTCGTCCCGGGTCAGGGTGGCGGTCTTGTTCACACAGAGGACGGAGAGACACCCCAGGGTTTCAATGGCACTCGAGCGGCGACCGAACACAGGATGCCCGATCAGGCGGTGTGCCCCCCGGGCCAGGAAAATCGTTGCCATGGCGGGCAGTGTCACCGGCGGCAGGCTGGCCAACAGGGCGATGCCAGGCAGCAGCAGATCCATGAGGGGCATACCCCGCAGCATACCGCCCGCTACCATCAGCACCACGACCAGCCCGGTTGAAAGGGTCAGGGTCTGACCCACCCGCTCCAGGTCTTTTTGCAGTCGTGTGCGGGTCTGACGGGGTTCGGTATCCCGCAACAGACCTGCGGCATGTCCCGATGCCGTTCTCATGCCGGCACTGAACACCACGCCGGTTCCCCGGCCACAAACGACCGTCGTGCCGGCGAAACCCAGATTATGACGCTCACCCAGGGAAGCCATTTGCACCCCATCCGCCAGCGGCAAGGCCGTTTTCTCCGTAGTCGGCGATTCGCCGGTCAGGGACACTTCATTGACCTTGAGCGCGACGGTTTCAATCCAGCGCAGATCAGCCGGAACCCGATCACCAACACCGAGTTGAACGATATCGCCCGCGACCAGTTGATCGGCGGGGATGATTTTCAAAGAGCCGTTACGCCGCACCCCGGCCTTTGGTGCCATGCGTGCCTCGAGCGAGACCTGACACTGTTCGGCCCGGTATTCCTGCAGGACGCTCAGTCCGGTGGCAAAGAACAGGAGGATCGCCATGACCGCCGGTTCCGCACCGTGATCGAGGACGAGGGACAGACCGATACCGGCCAGGAGGATCAGGACGGAAGCCTGGCGGAACTGCGAACGAATCAGTACCGGGATGGAGACCTTTCGCGCAGCAGAAACCGCCTGTGGCGGAACCTGTTCGAACCGTCGTCTGGCTTCATCCTCGCTCAGTCCCTCCGGGCGGGTTTCCAGCAACCTGAAAACAGCCTCCAGTTCCAGCGTATGCCAGCGGATATCGGCATGATTTTGGGAAGCGCGGGGTGTTTGCATGATTGCCTGGTTTATTCGATAGGCCATTTTGAAATCGGTAAACGCGACCATTATTTGTCTGCGGCCCGGTTACGCATGATTTTATCAAACAACGGCCCGATGGGTGGTTTGCTCTCCTTCGCATCGCTTTGTATCCTTAAGGGCATGGCTTGCAACGACTTACCGGTTTCCTGATACGATACTTTGTTATTCCGGGCCATATCCTTCAAGCCCATTTTTTAGACCCGACCGCAACTGCAAGCATAACGACCGATGGAAGACACCTACCAGCCCCAAACCATAGAACCTGCCGTCCAGACCTGGTGGCATACCCACCAGACTTTCCGGGCCACCGAAGACCCGATGCGGGAAAAATACTACTGCCTGTCGATGTTTCCCTACCCCAGTGGCCGGTTGCATATCGGTCATGTGCGCAATTACACATTGGGCGATGTCATGGCCCGTTACCAACGCTTGCTGGGCAAAAACGTCCTGCAACCGATGGGGTGGGATGCCTTTGGTTTGCCGGCAGAAAATGCCGCCCTGCAACACGGGGTCGCTCCGGCCGCCTGGACTTATGCCAATGCCGATACCATGCGGGCCCAACTCAAATCACTGGGACTGGCCATCGACTGGGAGCGGGAGCTGGCCACCTGCAAACCCGATTATTATCGCTGGGAACAGTGGCTGTTCACGCAGTTATTCGAAAGGGGCGTGATCTACAAGAAGACGGCACCGGTCAACTGGGATCCGGTCGATCACACCGTGCTGGCCAATGAGCAGGTGATCGATGGCCGGGGCTGGCGTTCCGGGGCACTGGTCGAGAAACGCGACATCCCCATGTATTTCATGCGCATCACCGCCTATGCCGATGAACTGCTCTCAGCCCTCGACGATCTGCCAGGCTGGCCGGATCAGGTCAAGGCCATGCAGCGCAACTGGATCGGCAGGAGTGAAGGCTGTGAGGTGCATTTTCCGGTGCTGGAAGCAACCGATGACCCGGCCATGGCCGTGGTCAAGGTCTACACCACCCGCCCCGACACCCTGATGGGGGCGACTTATGTAGCGGTGGCAGCAGAACACCCGCTGGCCCGGGCGGCCGCCCTCGATCAACCCGCGTTGGCGGTTTTCCTCGACGCATGTCGCCGGGGCGGCACGGCGGAAGCCGATCTCGCTACCCAGGAAAAAAAGGGCATGCCAACCGGTCGCCATGTCATTCATCCATTGACCGGCGAACACCTGCCGGTCTGGGTCGCCAATTACGTGCTGTGGGGCTACGGCGAAGGGGCGGTGATGGCGGTACCGGCTCATGATGCGCGGGATTTTGCCTTTGCCCGTCAGTACGGCCTGCCGGTGAAGACGGTGATTGCTTCGGTGCGCGGGGCTTACACCACGGTGGAGGCTGACGGTGACTGGCACGAAGCCTATGCCGAACACGGCCTTTGTGTGGCTTCCGGAGCCTACGACGGCCTGGATTTTCAAACCGCTTTCGACCGCATTGCCGCTGACCTTGAAGCCCTGAAGCGGGGTCAAAAACGGGTACAGTACCGGCTGCGTGACTGGGGCATTTCCCGCCAGCGTTACTGGGGCTGTCCCATCCCCATCATCCATTGCCCCGATTGTGGCGACGTACCGGTGCCGGCCGGGCAGTTGCCGGTGGTATTGCCGGAGGACGTAACCCTCGATATCGGTTCACCACTGAAGAAAATGCCGGCCTGGTATCAAACCACCTGCCCGGTGTGCGGCGCGGCCGCCGAACGCGAGACCGATACCCTCGATACCTTCGTGGAATCCTCCTGGTATTACGCCCGCTACACCTGCCCCGACAACGATCAGGCCATGCTGGACGAACGGGCCCGCTACTGGCTGCCGGTGGATCAATACATAGGCGGCATCGAACACGCCATCCTGCACCTGCTCTACGCCCGCTTCTTCCACAAACTCATGCGGGATGTCGGGCTGGTGGCCTGTGACGAACCGTTCCGCCATCTGCTGACTCAGGGCATGGTGGTTGCCCCCACCTTCTACCGGGAGGTTCAGGGCAAGAAACACTACTACAGCCCAATGGAAGTGGATGTCCGTCATGACGAACGCGGTCGACCGGTGGGAGCGATTCACCGCACAGATGGCGAAACCGTGACGGTGGGTGCCATCGAAAAAATGTCCAAGTCGAAAAACAACGGCATCGACCCGGAAACCCTGATTGCCCAGTACGGGGCCGACACCGTGCGCCTGTTCACCCTGTTTGCTGCCCCGCCCGAGCTGTCGCTGGAATGGTCGGACAGCGGCGTGGAAGGGGCTTCCCGCTTTCTCAAACGGCTATGGAACCGCCTGAGTACCGCCCCCTGGCTGAATCATCTGCCCCGGATCGCCCAACCGTCCGACTGGGCGGCCTTCCCGCTCGAACCGGCCCACCGCGAAGCCCGCCGCCTGCTTCAGGCCAGCCTCAAACAGGCCCTGTTCGATTATGAAAAGCATCAGTTCAATACCGTGGTGTCGGCCTGCATGAAAATGCTCAACATCCTGACCGACGACAAGACCTACTGGAGCGCAGGGACTACGGCCAGCGCGGCCTGGACAGCCAGTGCCGAAGCCGTACAGCGCGAAGGCTTTTCTCTCCTGCTGCGTCTGCTGTATCCGATAGCCCCTCATATCTGTCACACCTTATGGGACACGCTGGCGAGTGGAACTCCCCTGCTGGCCGCAGGCTGGCCTACCGTGGATGAATCGGCCCTGGTGCAGGATGTCATCGAACTGGTGGTGCAGGTGAACGGCAAATTGCGAGGCAAGATAGCCGTACCGTCTGAAGCCTCCCGTGACGACATCGAAGCCACTGCCCTGGCCGATGCCCAGGTGCAGCGTTTCCTCGACGGCAAGCCGGTCAGAAAGTGCATCGTGGTGCCGCATAAACTCATCAACCTGGTGGTATGAAGCCTGTGTACAAGCCTGGCGTGATGATCTCTCTGGGGTTGGCCCTGCTGTTGTCGGCCTGCGGTTTTCATTTTCGTGGCCGCATTGCCGCCGATTCCCTGGCCCGCACCGTTTTCGTGGCAGGCGATACCCGCTTCGAGTCCTTCAATGGCGAATTCAGTCAATTACTGGCGAACTCCGGGGGCCAGGTCGCCAAAACCCCGACCGAGGCCGGGGCGGTCGTCCATATTGTCCGGGCCCGACAGGAACGCCGTCCCATCACCTTAAGCCGTCAGGGCCGCGCCAACACCTACGACCTGGTGTTTGGTCTGGAATATGATGTCACCACCCCGCAGGGCGAGGTGCTGTTACCCCGCCAGGTCATTGAAATCCGCCGCGACTACTTCAACGACCAAACCTCCCCCCTGGGGCAGGCCGCAGAAGAAAACCTGATCCGGCAGGAAATGCAGAGGGAAGCCGCCCAGTTGCTGCTGCGTCGTATCGTATATGGCTTGCGCAATACCGCGTCCTGATCCATGAAACTGGCAAGCGACAAACTGTCCGGGCATTTGAAACAGACGCTGGCCCCGGTTTATCTGTTGAGTGGTGATGAGCCCTTGCAGCTCACCGAGGCACTGGATGCGGTGCGTGAGGCCGCCCGGGCCCGCGCTTATACCGGGCATGAATTGTTTTATGCCGATACCCACTTCGACTGGGGCACTTTCGAAGAAGCCGGACAATCGGCCTCATTATTTGGCGAACCCCGGATACTCGACCTGCGACTGCCCGCCAAACCCGACAAGCGGGCTGCGGCCCTGCTGGAGCGTTATGCGGCAGAACCCGCCGGGGATGCGCTGCTGGTGATCAGCCTGATGAAAATGACGGCCGCCGACCAGAAAGTCCGCTGGTTTCAGGCCCTCGACAAAATCGGCGTATTCGTACAATTCTGGCCTGTCGAGGGCGAAGCCCTGGTGCGCTGGCTGGATCACCGCATGAGTCAGCGGGGTATGCTGGCTGAACATTCCGGCATTGCCCTGCTGGCGAGACGGGTCGAAGGCAATTTGCTGGCTGCCGCCCAGGAAGTCGAAAAATTGCACATTCTCTACGGCAGCGGGCGTTTGACCGATCAGCAGATCATGAAGGCCGTGGCGGACAGTGCCCGCTATGATGTGTTCGACCTGACCGATGCCCTGTTGCCGGGACAGGCTGATCGCATGGTGCGTATCCTGACAGGACTGCGGGCGGAAGGCATTGCCCCGGCGGTAGTGCTCTGGAGCATCACCCGGGAATTGCGTCTACTGAACGGCATACGCAACAAGCTGGCGGAGGGTGCCTCCCCTGAAAGCGTGTTCAGCCAGTTTCAGGTATGGGACAAGCGTAAATCGGCGGTCAATGCCGCCCTGCGTCGCCTGAAAGAGGAGGATATCCAGCAGGCCTTGCTCGACAGTGCAAGGATCGACCGGGCCATCAAGGGACTGGAAAACGGGGATCCCTGGGAAGGGTTGCTGGCGGTTTGCCTGCACCTGGCGGTTCAGCCAGCCCGTTGAGGGCGACATGAGCCGGGCCATCGTTTTCCGTCATCCCGGGCGGAATAACGGCGGCATCCAGGCAAGATACTTGTCCCGCACTCACGCCAGACTCGCCAGTCGCAGGCATTCATTTAAGGATTCGGGCCGGTACTGCCCGCTACAAGCGGCAACCAGACTTCAAGCACCGGATCACCGGCATCGATCCGGTCCGGGATATGAATATGGCCGTTGTGCAGGCGGGCCAGATGCCGGGCCAGTGTCAGGGCAACGCTCAATCGTCCCTTCAACCCGTTGAAAAGGTCGCCCGGGAGCGCGTCGCTCTCCTGATCTCCTCCCAGTTGGTTCATTCTTCCACTGCTAAAGCCCATGATGCGGATAACGCACCAATCGCCCTGGCGTTCTGCCTCGAAATAAACCTCTTGCCGGGATTCATTCAAACCGATGGCAACCTGAAGCAGGCACTCCATCATCTGTACACAGTGCGCCGGATCGACGTACAGCCACAGGGGGGAGGCGTGAGACACCGGATCGCCTGAATGTCCTTTCATAACCTTTTCCAGCACGGTTTGAACCAATACCGGTTCAGGCGTGATCGTCAAGCGTCCCATGCCTATCCGGGATATCTCCAATAATTGCCTGAGCATGCTGGCTATATGGTTTCCCTGATTTTTGATGGTCTGGCAACCCCAGGCCAGCATGGCCGGATCCTCCTTCCCCTTGCGTTTGATGACCTCCAGCGCGTTGAACATCGCGCCCAGTGGATTTTGTAATTCATGGGTCAGCATCGTCATAAAATCATGGCGTTGCTGCAAAAAGGCTTCGGCTGAGGGACTTGAATACGCGGGCGAAGACGGGAATGAAACCGGAAAAGCCAGAGGGGCATGATCGAGAATGATCACTTTACGATACAGTTGCTGTAGCCGTTTTTGCCTCAGGGCAGGAAACAGCAGAATTTGCAGACAGAGCAAATCCCCCCGGCTACTGATCAGGCCAAAGTTTTCCATTCTGGGTTGGGTTGCCTGTCGTGAATCGGAAAAATACCTGAGAAACCGTTCGCGATCACTCCTGATCAGAAAGGAACTCAACTTTCTACCCTTCAGATGATCCTTGTCACATTTCAGGATCATACCTGTTTTTTCGTTTGCCAACCGGATAAAACCCATTCTGTCAAGCAGGAGTAAACCTAAAAAATCATGCTCCAGAATGTAGTTTTCAAACTCTGATTTGATATCAAAAAAAACCGACATGTTATACCTCCATCAGTTATTGGTTTTAATGCTGAACCTCACCTCTTCCGGTCTGATACACGACCCCTGGCCAAAAAACAGGGGCCTTGACCATCGAACAGCCCACTCGTAGCCTCGATGTAGCGAAGCGCAATCGAGGAATTACGGTGGGGAGCCAGACTGGCCATTCAGCCGCGCGTATTTTTTGGCTGAAGGATGGCCAAGGCCAACAAAAAGGCAAGGGGTTGGCCGGTAACGGATGAGTGAGGCCTATAAAACATAGCCTGTTGCGAAGATATAATCAGAAAAAATACGCATTGCCAGGACTGGCCTCGAGCACCGCACAACCTATGGCCGGTTCTTCCGGGCCATGGTCCATCACTTGGGGGGCTCCACAGGGCCCCTCCGACCATGGTGAGTCTGTCGAGCCACAGGCTCAGGGCGAACGGGGTGGGTCTCTGCCTTTGTCCGGCAAGGGCTTTCCAGTAGACTAACCGGTTTGGCAATACCCACTCAAAAAGCGCCTGCCCATGTTTGAACAAGCCTTCAAGAATATCGATGCCGACCTGCGCAACGAGGTCGGTTGCACCACGGAACTCGACTACACCGAGCAGACCTCCTGGCTGCTGTTCCTCAAGTATCTCGACGGACTTGAGCAGGACAAGGCGATGGAGGCGGAACTGGAAGGCAGGCCGTATGCCTTCATCCTCGACGAACCCTACCGCTGGTCAGCCTGGGCCGCGCCCAAGGACAAGGACGGCAAGCTCGACCACAACAAGGCGCAAACCGGCGATGACCTGCGCGAGTTCGCGGATCGCAAGCTGTTCCCCTACCTGCAAGGCTTCAAGCTCAAGGCCACAGGCCCCAACACCATCGAATACAAGATTGGCGAGATTTTCGGCGAGATCAAGAACAAGATTCAGAGCGGCTACACCCTGCGCGAGATCATCGACCACATCGACGAACTGCGCTTCCGCTCGCAGGCCGAGAAGCACGAACTCTCGCACCTGTACGAAGCCAAGATCAAGAACATGGGCAACGCCGGGCGCAACGGCGGCGAGTATTACACCCCGCGCCCGCTGATCCGGGCGATGGTGCAGGTCATTCAACCCAAGGTCGGCGAGCGCATATACGACGGCGCTTGCGGCTCGGCAGGCTTTCTTTGTGAGTCCTTCGACTACCTGCGCCAACAGCCCAGGCTGACCGCCGACAACCTCAAGACGCTTCAGGAGCGCACCTTCTACGGCAAGGAAAAGAAACCGCTGGCCTATGTGATTGCGATCATGAACATGATCCTGCATGGCATCGAAGCACCGAACATCATCCACACCAACACGCTGACCGAGAGCCTCGCGGATATTCAGGACAAGAACCGGATGGACGTGATCCTCGCCAATCCACCGTTCGGCGGCGGCGAGCGCAAGGAAGTGCAGCAGAACTTTCCCATCCGCACCGGCGAAACGGCTTTCCTGTTCCTGCAACACTTCATCAAGATGCTCAAGGCCGGTGGCCGGGCCGGCGTGGTCATCAAGAACACCTTTCTATCGAACACCGACAACGCTTCGGTTTCCTTGCGTAAGCTGCTGCTGGAATCGTGCAACCTGCACACCGTCCTCGACTGCCCCGGCGGCACGTTTCAGGGCGCGGGCGTCAAGACCGTGGTGCTGTTCTTCGACAAGGGAACGCCGACCCTTCGGCACGGCTCGGGGCAGGCGCGCAAGGTCTGGTACTACCAACTCGACCCCGGTCGCAACCTGGGCAAAACCAACCCGCTCAATGACGCCGACCTCGCCGAGTTTGTCGAACTGCAAAAGACCCAGGCCGACACCGGGAAAAGCTGGAGTGTCGATGCCGCCTCGATT
>Ga0172376_10008712_pt1 | contig 10567 bp, 10 predicted proteins | sample Lak35m_FD_121114 | JGI IMG/M metagenome (GOLD analysis project Ga0172376, IMG submission 121114) | Freshwater microbial communities from Kabuno Bay, South-Kivu, Congo - kab_092012_35m | ecosystem: Environmental > Aquatic > Freshwater > Lake | place: Democratic Republic of the Congo: South-Kivu... | reverse complement strand
CGTCGAAGGCGAGCTCTCGAATCATGAAGATCTTGGGTAGGAGCGTCCTTGTTATGGAGGCGATCACACTTGGCTTCGCTCTATTACTTGTCCGACTTGAGAACGATCGCAATGACTTGATCATCGGGATTGTGATCATGGTCTTGTTGCTACTCAATTCTGGATTACTGCGAAAGCCTTATGGATGGTGGCTTGGCTGGATCTTGCAGGTAGCGACCATCCTCTACGGATTGATCATTCCCTCGATGTTCTTCATGGGAGCGATATTCGCACTGCTCTGGATTTCAGCGATCTACTTCGGTCGTAAGGGTGAGGCGATTCGAGCTTCGCTGATAGCCGAGCAGGAAGCCGATCAGGCTAAGGGCAAGGAATAACCCTTTCTCTCTCAGGATTTAGCGGGTGTTGCCCGCACGACTACAATCACGCCTTGTGACTTCTCCTATGCAGCGCACACTTGTCTTGGTCAAACCCGATGGCGTCAAGCGACGCCTCATCGGCGAGATCATCGCGCGCATCGAGAGAAAAGGTTATGAGGTCGTCGCGCTCAAGACGATGCGTGCAGATCGCTCCATCTTGGAAGCGCATTACGGTGAACATAAGGGCAAGCCCTTCTATGAGCCGCTTCTTGAGTTCATGCTCTCCGGACCGATCGTTGCGATGATCGTGGAAGGTCAGCGGGTAATCGAGGGCTTCCGTTCCATCGCAGGCGCCACAGATCCAACCGTTGCGGCACCGGGATCGATTCGGGGGGACTTGGCGAGAGATCAAGGCACGAAGGTGGTCCAGAACCTCGTCCATGGTTCGGATTCTGAGGAGTCGGCTGCGAGAGAGATGGCGATCTTCTTTCCTGAATTTCGCTAGAGATTGAATAGGACTGAAGATAACAACAAACAACAATAGGTAAGCGAGAAGAGTAAGCGAGAAGAGTAAGCGAGATAGATAGGGAAGAGATGAGCACATCGAATAAGTTCAGTTTCGTCGGTCGCGACATGGCCGTCGACCTCGGTACCGCAAATACCTTGGTCTATGTCCGTGGTCGAGGCATCGTGCTCAACGAACCCTCAGTCGTCGCCGTCAACCAAGACAACGGCGCCATCCTCGCCGTCGGTGCTGAAGCGAAGAAGATGATCGGTCGCACCCCCGGCAACATCGTTGCGATCCGTCCATTGAAGGATGGCGTCATCGCTGACTTCGATACCACGGAGCGGATGCTCCGTTACTTCATCCAGAAGGTTCACCGCCGCAGATACCTTGCAAAGCCTCGCATCGTCGTCTGTGTCCCATCCGGTATCACCGGTGTGGAACAGCGCGCAGTCAAGGATGCTGGCTACGCCGCAGGAGCGAGAAAGGTCTACATCATCGAAGAGCCGATGGCAGCAGCGATCGGTGCTGGTCTTCCGATTCATGAGCCGACTGGAAACATGGTCGTGGATATCGGTGGTGGAACCACTGAGGTTGCGGTCATCTCTCTCGGTGGAATCGTGGTCGCACAGTCGATTCGCACCGGTGGCGATGAGTTGGATCAGGAGATCATCAACTGGGTCAAGCGTGAATTCTCACTCCTCCTTGGCGAGCGAACCGCAGAAGAGATCAAGATGGCAATCGGATCAGCATGTCGACTCCCTGATGATGTCGATGCAGAGATCCGTGGCCGTGACCTCGCAACTGGACTACCCAAGACCATCCTGGTTTCGGCTGATGACATTCGTAAAGCGTTGGAAGAGCCAGTCAATGCGATCATCAACGCGATCAAGAGCACTCTCGATAAGACTCCGCCAGAGCTTGCAAGTGACCTGATGGATCGTGGCATCGTGCTTACCGGTGGTGGCGCACTCCTTCGCGGTCTCGACGAGCGACTTCGACAAGAGACGAACATGCCGATTCATATCGCAGAGCAACCACTCAATGCGGTTGCGATCGGATCCGGAAAGTGCATCGAAGAGTTCGAAGCGCTTGAGAAGGTCTTGATCTCGGAACCACGACGCTAGCAAGAAGCAGACTTACAGGAACTAGAGGAAGATCGAGAGTAAGAACTAGAGGTAGGTAGAGGCGATGGCGCAACGCGGTTCAGGTAGAACACGTCTGCTCCTGGTCTCGCTCTTGGTAACAGCGCTCTTTCTCATCACGCTCGACCTTCGTGGTGTCAGCCTCCTCGCTACCGCTCGTTCTGCGATGCAGACTGTTGCCAAACCCTTCCAGAGCGCAGCCAACTTCCTCTTCTCCCCAGTCGGCGACTTCTTCGGAGATATCGCGAACATCGGACAGGCGAATGAGAAACTCGATCGCTTGAAGGAGAGGAACAAATCCCTTCAAGAGCAGATCGCAACGCTCAAGGATATGCGTGGTGAACTTCGCCAACTCAAATCAGTTCTCGACCTTGCCGGACGTGCGCAGTACGAGGTCGTCGCAGCACGCGTGATCGCCTTCGGTCCAGAGTCGAGTTTCGAACGTACCGTCACACTCGATATCGGAAGCACCAGTGGAATCTCGCGAGATATGGCAGTGATTTCGGGCGCGGGAGTAGTGGGTGTCGTGAAGACAGTGACCGCTCGCTCTGCGATCGTTCAACTCGTCAGTGATCCTGCATTCCGAATGGGAGTGCGAATCGCCGGTCGACAGACGATGGGAATCCTCTCCGGCAAGGGTTCTAATTACTTCGATCTCGAACTTCTCGATGCGGGTGGCAATATCAAGCAAGGCGATGTCCTCCTCTCACGGGGGAGTAGCGGCAATCGGCCATTCGCGCCAGGAATCCCGGTCGGAACTGTCGTCTCAGTCGATAACTCGATCGGAGCGCTCACCAAGCGGGCAGTGGTTCGTCCATTCTCAGAGCTCAGTAGTTTGGGAGTCGTCGCAGTGATCGTGACCGAGAAGGCGAGTGATCCAAGGGACTCACTCATCCCGAAGGCTCCGGTTGCGACACCGACGCCGACTGTGACTGTCTTCGTCACTCCGACGCCATCGCCTAAAGCGAAGAATTCAAACGTGAAGTCCGCTGGCGAATAGTTCGATTGGTTAGTTGATGAGCATCTTCCGAACCTCAGTGACGATCTCGTTCTTCCTTGCCATTTTCCTGATTCAAGAGTCGATCGTCAATCGGATCGATTTCTTCATCGGAGGATTCTCGCTCTATCTTGCGCTCCTCTTTAGTTGGCTTGCGACGGAAGATAAAGGTGAGGCTTTCCTCTCCGCATTCATCGCAGGGATCATCCTTGATCTCACGCCCTCTTTCGATACGCCGGTCGGGCTCTGGACTGCCACGCTGCTCTTCTTCTCCTATCTGGTTTCGACCTATCGCGAGAGCCTTGGTGATCTCGATGAGCGACCGATCACAGCTGCTCTCTACCTCGTCGTCGCAACATCGCTCTCGATCTTGCTCTTTGTGATCCTCTCCGGGGTTCTCGGTAACGCGATCCCGCCCTTCTTCACAGTCGTCCGTGAGATATCGGGCAATGCGCTCTGGACCTTGCTCTTCTCACCGATCTACTTCCCAGTGGTCAATCGCATCAAGGTGCGCCTCTTCGAAGTTCGGAGCGCTAGGTGAAGGATCGCTCGCGCCTGACCATGATCGTGGTTCAGGTTCTCATCGCATCGGTGATGATCGCTCTCCTTGGTCGTCTCTATTACATGCAGGTCGTCGATGGTGAGCGGTATCGAGAGGCAGCGCTCAATGTGCAGAGCCGAGATATCGTCACATCGGCCAATCGCGGTCTCATTGTAGATAACACCGGCCTGCCACTTGCGATCAATCGTGCAGGGCTCGAGATCACTGTGGATCGAAGCATCATCGATAAGTTGCCGGATCGCGGTGCATCAGTGCTTCGTAGGGTCGCCGCCATCCTGAAATTGGAGTACCAAGATGTCTTCAATCGAACCCGCCTCTGTCCAGAGCTCGAGGTAGGGGAGCGGGCAGGTTGTTGGAACGGAACTCGCTATCAACCGATTCCCATCACCAAATCTGCGAGCGAACGTCAGGCATTTGCGATCATCGAACGTTCCGATCAATTCCCAGGGGTCGATGCATCACCGGTTTCGATCCGGTACTACCCATCGATCGCGGGTGAGAACGCTGCCCATCTCCTGGGCTATATCGGTCCAGTGACTGAGGAGGACCTCACTCGAATCTCCACTGAGTCGAGTGATGCGTCGAACGAGGGACCGAAGTTCTATCGCAATGAGTTGATCGGTAAGTCAGGGATCGAGTTGCAGTATGACGATCAATTGCGTGGCACACCCGGAGTGCGAACGGTGATCGTCGATCGACGCGAGTCGGTGACTCGGCAATCTCGAGATCTCGCTCCCAGAGCGGGGAACAATCTCGTCCTCAATATCAATGCGAAGATCCAGGCAGCGGTAGAACGCGAACTCGCAGCCTCGATCCAACGTGGAAAGTCTCTCGGAAGACGCTCTGACTCGGGCGCTGGGATCGTGATGGATATGCAAGGTCGCATCATCGCGATCGCTTCGTATCCAACGTACGATCCGAATATTTGGGAGAACGGAATCACACTCGCTCAGGCGAAGCGCCTCTATAGCGAGGCGGCCGCAGTTCCTGCTCTCTCACGAGCGACGCAAGGTGCATATGCACCAGCCTCCACATTCAAAGTCGTCTCCACCGCCGCTGCGATCCGCGCCGGTTATCGACTCGATCAACGATTCAACTGCCCCTCCGAAGTTCAGATCGGAACCAGGACATTCCGTAACTTCGATAGTAAAGCGCTTGGCGTGATCGGCTTCGAGCGTTCACTCGCTCTCTCCTGTGACTCGATGTGGTACCAGATCGCTTACGACGAATGGGTACGTGATGGCGGTTTGAGACCGAAGGAGAATCCCAATGATCACTTCTTCACCACCGCGCGTCTCTTTGGATTCGGTCAACGGACCGGAATCGACCTTCCCTCAGAATCCTCTGGACGGTTACCCGACCGTGATTGGAAGAAGGCTTGGTATGAGGAGAACAAGGAGTTCTACTGCAACTATCGAGAGCGAGCGAAGAAGTCACAGTTGACCCCGCTCTTGATCGAGATCGCCCGAGAGAATTGTCTTGATGGTGACAAGGTGCGCGCTGGTGATGCAGTCAACCTCTCCATCGGACAAGGTGACCTTCTAGCGACGCCGTTGCAGATGGCCATGATCTATACCGCGCTCGGTAACGGCGGCACCCTTTATCGACCACAGATTGCACGAGCGATTGTGGATCCCGAAGGCAATCCGGTCCGTCAATTCCAACCCGAAGCGATCGGCACCTTGCCCGTTGATAAGCGCACCTTGCGAGTGATCAAGAATGGTCTGCGACAAGTTGTGACGGGTGGAACTGCGACCGGAGCATTCTCAGGACTTCGCACTGAAGTGAGTGGAAAGACTGGTACCGGACAGGTCTTTGGTCGAAACCTTGATGGATCTGCGAAAGATGACACCTCATGGTTCGCTTCCTACGCCCCGACGAAGAAGCCGGTCTACACCGTGGTGATGATGGTGAGCCAAGGTGGATTCGGTAGCAGTACTTCCGGCGTTGGTGTCCGCCGCATCTACGAACAGATCTTCGGCGAGGCGGGAAAGCGCGCCGTCACTCCGCGAGGTGTGCCGGTTAGGCTTCCAAAGATCGCTGTCACACGATCACTCAAGCAAGTGACATCCGATGGCGAAGTGAGCGATACGGGAGGTGCGAATGACGACTGACTTCGCATTCCGTCGACAGGCGCGTCGTTCCTCGATCCGAGATTGGGATTTGATGCTCACCTTCGCGGTTGCATGCCTCCTCGTCCTTGGAATCCTCCTCGTCTATGCAGCGACGCGAGATTGGTTCGCAGCCAATAACCTCGATCCCGAGTATTACTTGAAGCGCCACACCATCAATGTCCTGATCGGCATCCTCTTAGCTTGGGCAGCGACGCTCATCGATTACCGCATCATCCGAGCGTTCGCTCCCATCGTCTGGGGGCTTGGCGTACTTGGACTCTTCTTGGTTCTGGTGCCTGGTATCGGTGCTACCGTCAACGGTGCGCGTGCATGGATCGCTCTTCCTGGGGGCTTTCAGATTCAGCCAGCGGAGTTGGCGAAGATCTCGATCATCGTCGGTATGGCTCTGATTCTTTCTGAGCTCCATGGCAATCAAAAGCATCCGGAGCATCAAGATGTCCTCAAAGCTCTCGCTGTCGCAGCGGTGCCGATCTTGCTCATCGTCGCGCAGCCAGACCTTGGCACCATCCTCATCATCTCCGCTTCGATCGTCACCATCATCGCAGTCTCGGGAGCGGCGAGTAGATGGGTCTTCGGGTTGATCGCTCTCGCGATCCTCGGTGGATTCGTCGCGGTGCAGACCGGAGTAGTGAGCGACTATCAAGTCAAGCGATTGGAATCTTTCATCGATCCCAATGCGGATCCCCTCTACACCGGATACCAATTGAGACAGTCGCGCATCACTATTGGATCCGGTGGTCTTACCGGTACCGGGCTCTTCGATGGACCTCAGACCAGCGGTCGTTTCGTACCTGAGCAACAGACTGACTTCATCTTCACCGTGGCGGGAGAACAACTCGGCTTCCTTGGATCAGGTTCGATCATCTTGCTCTACACCATCATCATCTTCCGAGGTTTCGCGATCGCACGGCGAAGCGAGGATATGTACGGTCGACTCGTCTCCATCGGCGTTGTCTCGTGGTTCGCATTCCAGACATTCGAAAATATCGGGATGACGATGGGGTTGATGCCGATGACTGGTGTGCCGCTTCCGTTCCTTTCCTACGGGGGATCGAGCATGTTCGCCTGCCTCATCGGTTTTGGTCTCTTGCAGAACGTCCACCTCAGATCGAGCCGATAACACGCGTGTTTTCTGCGGGATTGGGCAACCTCGCCCACCCTCTGCCATAATTGCGCCAGCGCTGATGCGCACAGGTTTTCTGGATTCGATTCCTTCCATCGATGGATGAAGCGATCTCTAGATGAAGCTGGTACCGCTCTTGGAATGTGCGGTCGCTTCAAGTTTGTGCATATCGCAGCTAGCGAGATCAGTCACTGGACCGATCCTTACGAGATTTTTTTGAGATTAGAGGTTTGAGAGATGGCTACAGAGCCAACTGAGAAGAAAGTTCGCGTGCGCCGAAAGAAGGCAGCCGCAAGCGAAGAGACAAGCGCACCTGCTGCGACAACGAGCGAGAAGCCCAAGCGCGCAACCAAGGCCATTCCGGTTCCGATGTTCCAAGCTCCCGCAGTCACCAAGACCAGCGTCAGCGATAGTGATGAGCGCAAGCCATCTCCCCGCGGAAAGCGCCGGGATGAGAGTGAGAGCGATTCAGAGAGCCGAGATCCTCGCAGGCGCCGTCGTAGGCGAGGTGGCCGCAATCGCCATCGTGATGGAGAGTCTTCACAATCCGATGGTGGCAACGACTCAGCTGATGAGAACGAGTCGCCAAGTGAAGGCAAAGATGGTTCCGAGCCGAAGCTAAGGAAGCGTCGCAAGCGGGTCCGTCCTGGCCAAGAGAGCGTCGCACCGGGTGAGGTCGTCGATGAGGATGGTGTGGTCACAGTTGTGAAGGTCCGTGAGAGTCGTCCGACGACATCTCGCAGCCGAGAGAAGCGCGATGACTTCCGCCGCCGTGGTTCACGACCACAAAGAGGTTTCCGGGATGGACACCGGGAGGGTTATCGAGAGAACCGTCGTCGTGGCGTCATTCTCACTGAAGGTGAATTCCTTGCCCGCCGTGAATCGGTCGAGCGCGAGATGATCGTGCGCCAGAAGGGCGATCGCACTCAGATCGCAGTCCTCGAGGACAAGATCTTGGTGGAGCATTACGTCAACAAGAACAGCAACGTCTCCTATGTCGGCAACGTCTATCTCGGCAAAGTGCAGAACGTCCTTCCTTCGATGGAAGCTGCGTTCGTCGATATCGGCAAGGGAAGGAATGCAGTCCTCTATGCCGGTGAAGTGAATTGGGACGAAGCAGGTCTTGCTGAGAACAAGGACAAGCGGATCGAACATGTCCTCAAGTCAGGTCAGATGGTGATGGTCCAAGTGACCAAGGATCCGATCGGACAAAAGGGCGCTCGCCTCACCTCTCAGGTCTCTCTCCCTGGACGCTATGTCGTCTTCGTCCCTGGTGGCGAGATGAGTGGCATCAGTCGAAAACTTCCGGAGAACGAGCGCGCTCGTTTGAAGCAGATCCTTGGCAATCTCATCTCGGAAGATGAGGGCGTCATCGTCCGCACCGCAGCAGAAGGTGCGAGTGAAGAGGAACTCACCCGCGATGTGGCGCGCCTGAAGGCGCAATGGGATGACATCAAGAAGAAGTCAGAGAAGAAGGAGATCAACACTCCGACTCAGCTCTATGGCGAGCCAGACCTCACTGTTCGAGTCATCCGCGACCTCTTCAATGCAGACTTCAAGAAACTTCAGATCCAAGGGGCTGATGCCTTCGATGAAATCAATAACTACCTTGGCCATGTTGCACCAGAGTTGATGGAGCGAGTTGAGAAGTACACCGGCACCTCGGATATCTTCGCTGAGTACGACATTGATGAGCAGCTCTCGAAGGCGCTCGATCGCAAGGTCTATCTTCCCTCCGGAGGTTCGCTCGTCATCGATCGCACCGAAGCGATGGTCGTGATCGATGTCAATACAGGAAAGTTCATTGGAAAGGGCGGAAACCTCGAAGAGACCGTCACCAAGAACAACATTGAGGCAGCAGAAGAGATCGCACGTCAGCTTCGACTTCGTGACCTTGGCGGCATCATTGTCATCGACTTCATCGATATGGTCCTGGAGTCCAATCGCGAGCAGGTCTTGCGTCGCCTCGTCGAGTGTCTCGGTCGAGATCGCACCAAACATCAGGTTGCTGAAGTGACGTCACTTGGTTTGGTCCAGATGACGAGAAAGCGCGTCGGTCAAGGTCTGATCGAAGCCTTCTCCACCACGTGTGACAGTTGTTCCGGTCGTGGAATCCACATTCACGCAGATCCGGTCAACAAAAAGACCGTTGATCGTGAAGTCGGCGATCAAGAGGATGACGCACCACGAGGGCGAAACTCTCAACGCCGTTCCGATAAGAAATCCGAGTCGAAAGCTGAGAAGAAGAGTGAAGAGATTTCCGATGCTGGGGAATCAGAACCAGCGGCGGAGAGTGAAGAATCTAGTCGGCGACCCTTCGGTCGCAGGCGCAGGAGAGCGGTGAGTACCGGGGTCATCACGGCTGAATAGGCCAGTTTGACCCCCTCCGCCGTATCTCCGTATCCTTGCCCGTCGGCCTGGCGGATGGGGATCCAAAGGCAGTCTTGTAGATCAGAAATCGAGGAGAGAACGTGTACGCAATCGTGAAAGCTGGCGGACGCCAAGAGAAGGTGGCCGTTGGCGACACCATCGTCGTCGATCGTATCGATGAGGCCGCAGGTTCGGCCGTCTCCTTCCCAGCACTTCTCGTCGTCGATGGCGAGAAAGTCACCGCTGATCCATCTGCGCTCGCTTCGGTCAAGGTGACTGGCGAAGTACTCGCTGAGGTCAAGGGTCCGAAGATCCACATCCTCCGCTACAAGAACAAGACCGGCTATCGCCGTCGTCAAGGTTTCCGATCCAAGAACACTCGCGTGAAGATCACCGCGATCAACGGTGTGAAGTAGAAGGGGAGGCGAAGAAGAGATGGCAAGTAAAAAGGGTGTCTCCTCGACACGTAACGGTCGCGATTCCAATCCGCAGTATCTCGGGATCAAGCGATTCGGTGGTCAGGTAGTCAACAGCGGCGAGATCCTTGTCCGCCAGCGTGGCACCAAATTCCACCCAGGTAAGAATGTCGGTATCGGTAAGGACGACACGCTCTTCGCTCTCGCAGCAGGAACTGTCGAATTCGGTCACGCACGTGGCCGCAAAGTCGTCAACATCGTCCCGGCTTCGTAACCACGCGGATTTTCCAAGGATCGGGTCCGCGCCGCGGGCCCGATTTTTTTATTGAGTGAAGAGTGAGGCAAGGAGGAGCTAGAGCTATGGCAACCTTCGTTGACCGCGTCATGCTCCACGCCTCTGCCGGTAAGGGCGGTGATGGTTGCGTCTCCGTCCATCGCGAGAAGTTCGTCCCACTCGGCGGTCCTGATGGAGGTGATGGTGGTCGCGGCGGTGATGTGATCCTCGTCGTCGATCCCAATGTAACCACACTCCTTGATTTCCATCACTCACCACATCGCGCTGCAACTTCAGGAAGACAAGGTCAAGGTGCACATTCAAATGGTGCCTCTGGTGACGATCTGATCCTTTCCGTACCTGATGGCACCGTGATCCAGGATGAGAGCGGTGAAGTTCTCGCAGACCTGGTTGGTATCGGAACGACTTTCATCGCAGCGCGCGGTGGTCGTGGCGGTCTTGGTAATGCGACGCTCGCATCACGTAAGCGGAAAGCGCCTGGTTTCGCACTCAAAGGAGAGCCAGGGGAGAAACGTACACTCATCTTGGAACTCAAATCGGTCGCCGATGTCGCTCTCGTCGGTTATCCATCGGCAGGAAAGTCATCACTGATCGCTGCGATCTCATCGGCGCGCCCCAAGATCGCTGACTATCCCTTCACCACGTTGGTGCCGAATCTCGGTG
>Ga0172376_10008708_pt1 | contig 10567 bp, 9 predicted proteins | sample Lak35m_FD_121114 | JGI IMG/M metagenome (GOLD analysis project Ga0172376, IMG submission 121114) | Freshwater microbial communities from Kabuno Bay, South-Kivu, Congo - kab_092012_35m | ecosystem: Environmental > Aquatic > Freshwater > Lake | place: Democratic Republic of the Congo: South-Kivu... | reverse complement strand
CGCCTTCGCCGACGCCATCCTCGCGCTCGATGATTCGATGCCCAACGGCACCTACATCGACATGTGCTCGAAGCTGCCGGTGGTGGACCCGACGAAGATCACCGTGCCCACGGTGGTGCTGCGCGGCCAGTTCGACGGCATCGCCGCGATGGACGACCTGATCGAGTTCTTCAAGCGCCTGCCCTCGCCCGACAAGCAGTTCACGGTGCTCAACGGCATCTCGCACGCGAGCTTCCAGCAGAAGAACTACCTGATGGTCTACCAGATCCTGCACGCGTACTTCACGCAACCGGCGCCGGCCTACACCTGCGCCGATCACTGACCCGGCCGACCCCGCCGCTCCGGGCCCGGCCCCGGGGCGTGGACTCGGGCTCTCAGCGTTCGACGCGCGCCCCGAACAGGGGCTGCGCTGCCGCCTCCGCCCGCGGGTACAGCCGGGCCATCGTCAGCCCGCGCGCCGTGTTCAGCAGCATCAGCGCGGCCCACAGGCCGTGGTTGCCGAAGGCCGGCAGCAGCAACAGCAGGCCGGCCATGTAGATCGCCACCGACAGCATCATCGTCCGGCGCATCTCCCGCGTCAGCGTGGCGCCGATGAAGATGCCGTCGAACATCCACGACGCGACGCCGACCAGCGGCGCCGCGGCCATCCACGGCAGGAACAGCCGCGCCTGCGCGCGTACCTGCGCACCGGTGGCCATCAGGTCGATGAGCGCGCCGCCGGCCAGTGCGAACGTGGCGCCCAGCATCACCGCCGCGCCCGCCGCCCAGCCCGAGGCGAGCACGGCGGCGCGGCGCACGCCACGCGGATCGCGCGCGCCGACGGCCTGCCCGACCAGCGACTCTGCGGCGAAGGCAAAGCCGTCCAGCGCGTAGGCCGTGATCGCCAGGAACTGCAGCAGCACCTGGTTGGCCGCCAGCGTCACGTCGCCCTGGCCGGCGCCAAGGAAGGTGAAGGTGGTGAAGGCCGCCTGCAGCAGCACCGAGCGGATCATGATGTCGGTGTTGACCGACAGCATGCGCTTCAGCGGTGCGGCCGCCAGCAGGCGTGCGCGGTCGCGCAGGGCAGTGGAGGCGAAGGCGCTGCGGCACAGCCATAGCTCCAGCGCGAGGCCCGAGACCTCGGCGATCAGCGTGGCCACCGCCACGCCTTGCACGCCCCAGCCCAGGCCGAGGACGAACAGCAGGTCCAGCGCGATGTTCAGACCGTTGATCCACAGCTGCAGGCCCAGCACGGCGCGCGCGCGCTCCACCGCGATGAGCCAGCCCGTGACGGCGTACAGCGCGATCGTCGCCGGCGCACCCCAGATCCGGATCGCCAAGTAGTCGCGCGCCAGCGATTCCACTTCGGCCGACGCCGGTGCGAGCCAGAACGCGGCCTGGAAGATCGCCACCTGCCCCGCGATCATCAGCAGCCCTGCGGCCAGCCCGATGGCCAGCGCGCGGATGAGGATCGCGCCGCGCTCGGCGGCGTCGCCCGCGCCGTGGGCCTGCGCCGCCAGCCCCGAAGTGCCCATGCGCAGGAAGCCGAAGACCCAGTAGACCGACGCCAGGATGATCGCGCCCACCCCGACCGCGCCAATGGGCGCGGCCTGCCCGAGCTGCCCGACCACACCGGTGTCCACCGCGCCCAGCAGCGGCACCGTGGCGTTGGACAGCACGATGGGCCCGGCGATGTGCAGCACCCGCGCGTGGGTCAGGCGGGGTGTGGCGGGGGTGGCCGCTGAAGGCGTGCCACGGTCGGGGTTTGACGGATGCTCGAGCGTCACACCGTCATCATCGCAGCCTCAGGCGGGAAGGGGGCCGGGCCGGTCGGGTGCGCGGCGGACGCGCGACACCCCTTTGCGGCCGCCTTGGAGGCCGCTGGCCTCCAAGGCATGCCACATCACTGCAGCTTGATGCCGGCGTCGCGGATCAGTTTGCCAAAGCGCTCGAACTCCTGACGGTTCAGGTCGGCGAACTGTGCCGGGGTGATGTTGCCGGGCTCGCCGCCCAGGCCCTTGAGCCGGGCCTGGACGTCCGGCAGCGCGAGCACGCGCTTGAGCTCGGCCTGCAGCTTCGCCACGACATCGGCCGGCGTGCCTGCGGTGACATACAGCGCGTACCAGGTGCTCATGTCCGCACCCTTGACGCCAGCTTCTGCCAACGTGGGGACATCGGGCAGTTGGGGCGAACGCTCGGGCGTGGTGACGGCCAGCGCCCGGAACTTGCCACCCTTGATCTGCCCCATCGCCGAGGAGGTGGTGTCGAACATGATCTGAACGCTGCCGCCGATGATGTCCAGGTGCGCCTGACTGCTGCCGCGATAGGGGATGTGCAGGCTCTTGGTGCCCGCGGCGGCGTCGAAGGCCTCGCCGGCGATGTGCTGGGTGCTGCCAATGCCCGAGGAGGCGTACTTGAACTCACCCGGGCGTGCCTTCATCGCCGCGACCAGCTCGCCCACATTGTTCACCGGCACCTGCGCGCCGACGACCAGCACGTTGGGCACGGTGACGATCAGGCCCACCGGCGCCAGATCCTTCAGTGGGTCGAAGCTAAGTTTGAGCAGGTGCGGCGCGATGGCCTGCCCGGTGTTGGTGGCCACCAGCAGCGTGTGGCCGTCGGCCGGCGCCTTGGCGGCCAGGTCGGCGGCGATGGTGTTGGATGCGCCCGGGCGGTTCTCGACGATGAAGTTGCCCTTCAGGCCGTCGGCGAACTTCTCCGCCAGCATGCGGGCGATGATGTCGGTGCCGCCGCCGGCGTTGGCCCCGACCATCAGCCGCACCGTCTTGGTGGGGAAGGCCGTCTGCGCCGCCACCGCCATCGGGGCCAGCAGCGCGCCGGCGATCAGGGCGGCATTGAGGATGCGTCGTTTCATCGGAGGATCTCCTTGCGGTTGGGAAAAGGGACAGGGACTGGGGCGTCCAGGCTGCGAGCCGGCTGTCTCGGCATTGCGCGTGATCAGCCGGCCGCAGGCCGCGACGAGCGCCGGCTCGTGCCCATGCGGCAGGCCAGGTCGAAGGCATTGGCCATCGCGCCGGGGTTGGCACGGCCCTGCCCGGCGATGTCGTAGGCGGTGCCGTGTGCCGGGGTGGTGATCGGGATGGGCAGGCCCCCATGCACGGTGACGCCGCGCTCGAAGCCCATCAGCTTCATCGCGATCTGGCCCTGGTCGTGGTACATCGTGACCACGCCGTCATAGCCGCCTTCCTTGCGGATGGCGCGCACGAAGGCCGTGTCGGCCGGGAAGGGCCCGTCGGCCGCATGGCCCTGAGCGGCGGCCAGGCGCACGCCGGGCTCGATGATGCGGCCCTCCTCGTCGCCATAGTTGCCGTTGTCGCCGTTGTGCGGGTTCAATCCGCACACCGCCAGGCGCGGGTCGGCTTTGCCGGCGGCGGTGAGCGAGCGGCGGATCATCGCGATGGCCTCGGCGACCTTCTGCGGCGTCAGCAGCGCGCTGACTTCGCGCAGCGCCACGTGCGAGGTCACGCGTGCCGTCCACAGGTTCTCCAGCACGTTGAGCTCGCCGCAGACGCCGTCGAAGCCCAGGAACTCGGCGAACCAGCGCAGTTCGTCCTCCTGGTGCATGCCCCCGGCGCGCAGCGCGGACTTGTTCAGGGGCGCGAAGCACAAGGCGTCGGCCGCACCGCTGTGCGCCAGCGCGGCGCCCGCGGCCAGACCCTGCAGCATGAAGCGGCCGTTGTCCTGCCGCGCCTGCGCGCGCTCGAAGCCCGGCGCGTCCAAGCCCTCCCAGGCATGCCATCGCACGCCCTCGGGCACGCGCAGCGCGCCCCGCTGCGCGATCAGCACGATGTCGGCCTTGGCCAGGGTGGCCGGGTCGGCCAGCAACTTCTCGACGAGTTCCGGGCCGATGCCGGCCGGGTCTCCGGTGAACAGGGCGATGGTGGGTTTCATGGGCTTGGTCAGGCGGTGTGAGGGTCAACCCATGGCCCAGCGGGGCAGCCACAGGGAGATCGCGGGAAAGAAGGTGATGAGCGCCAAGGTCGCCAGGAGCGGGACGTAGTAAGGCACCATCTCGCGCAGTACGTCCTGCATCCTGACCTTGGCAATGTCGGCCACGAGGAACAGCGCCAGCCCCATCGGAGGGGTGACCAGGCCGATCATCAGGTTGAAGACCACGACCAGACCGAGGTGCACCGGATCGACCCCCGCGGCCACCAGCGGCTTGGCCAGGATGGGGGCGATGACGAGGATGGCCGTGGCGCTGTCCAGGAACATCCCCACCACCAGAAGCAGCAGGTTGGCCAGCAGCAGCAGCATCATCGGGTCGGTCGAGATCGATAACATCCAGCGCGTCATCGATTGCGGCACCTGCTCAACCGAGAGGACCCATCCGAAGATGGCGGCCACGGCCACGATCAGCAGGATGGCCGTGGACGCGCGTAGCGTCTCGACAGCTGCATCGAGCAGTCGCCGCCAGGTGAGTTCACGATAGAACAGCGCGCTGATCAGCAATGCGTAGGCCACCGTCACTGCGGCGATTTCGGTGGGTGTGAACCAGCCCAGCAGCATGCCGCCGATCAGGATGACCGGTGCCATCAAGGCAGGCAGCGCGGGAAGGAAGTCCGCCCACAGGCGTGCCAGGGTGGGCCACGCGGCCGCTCGGGGGTAACCCCGTCGCACCGACAGCCACGCGGTCATCGCCATCAGCGAGGCCACGCACAACAAGCCCGGCACGATACCGGCCAGCAGCAACTGGATCACCGACACGCCGGTGACGGTCCCGAAGAGGATCAGCGGGATGCTCGGTGGAAAGATCGGGCCGACCACGGCCGAGGCCGAGGTGATCGCGCCGGCGAAACCTGGCTTGAAGCCCTTGGACCGCATGGCGTCGATCTCGATGCGTCCGATGCCGCCGATGTCGGCCAGGGCCGAGCCCGACATGCCGGCGAAGACCAGGCTGCCGAAGATGTTGACCTGTGCCAGTCCGCCGGGCAGTCGCCCCACTGCGGTGTCGGCGAAGCGGTAGATCACCTTGGAGATCCCGGCGCCGTTCATCAGGCTGCCCACGAAGATGAACACCGGCACAGCCACCAGGGGGAAGGAGTCCAGCGCGTACAGGGTGCGCTGGGCCATCATCTGCAGGGGCAGTTCGTTGAGCAGCAGGTAGATCACGCTCGGGATGCCGATGGCGAGCACCACCGGGAATCCCAGGATGAAGAGGACCAGGAAGGACAGGACGACGATGTATCCGCTCATGGTGCCATCCTCAGACCAGCGCCGTGTGCTTGTCGCCGGCGTGACCGCGGCGGACCGCCTGCACGAGCATCAGCAGATGTTCCAGCGTCAGCATGGCCATGCCCAGTGTCAAGGGGGCCATGAACAACCAGTACGGCATCTCCATCGTGGCCGTCTGGTTCTCAAGGTTCTGGGCGATGGAATCCACCGAGGCCACCGTCATCATGGCGAACAGCAGCACGGCGCAGATCTCGATCAACACCTGCAGCACGAAGCGAGCCCGTACGGGCAGAAGCGCCTGGATCTCTTCCATGCGGATCTGTCCTCCACCGTGCGTCACGAAGGCCGCCCCCAGCATGGTCAGCGCGATGAGGAAGTAGCGCGCCAGTTCTTCGGCACCCGACATCGGGACGTTGAAGACGCCGCGCATCACGATCTGGAGCGCTGGCGCGCCGATCAGCGCGGCCAGCAGCCCCAGGCAGGTGATGAGCCGGATTCGGCGCAGGAGGTTCATCGGGGTGGCGAGCTCTGAGTGGATGGACCCGCGGACGTCGCAGTGACATCCGCGGGCCTGCCTCGGACGGTCAGGCGATCACTTGACGGCCTGGATCTGCTGGATCAGCGATCCCCACTCGGGGAAATCCTTCACCACCTGGTCATTGACCGCCTTGCGGAACGCTGCGAGGTCCAGCCCGTCCTTGTCGCTGACGAAGGTCATCCCCTTGGCTTCGAGATCCTTGCGGTAGCGCTCGAAGGTCTCGTTGTCCCACTGCAGTGTCTTCTGGCCGACCTCGTACATGGTGTCTTCCATGATCTTGCGGTCGCCTGCGGGGATGCGCTGCCATGCGCGTTCGTTGACAAAGACTGACAAAACCGATTGCATGTGGCCGGTCAGCATCACGAACTTCTGCACCTCGTAGAGCTTGAGGTTGAAGATGTTGGGCAGGGGGTTCTCCTGCCCCACGACCAGACCCGTGGCCAGGGCTGTGGCCAGTTCGGAGACCTCCACCGGGGTGGCCACGGCGCCCATGCCGGTGAGCATGGATGACCACAGCTTGACCGGCACACCACGGTACTTCTTGCCCTTCATGTCGGCGGGCGTCAGCACCTTCTCCTTCGAGGTGAGGTGACGGGTGCCCTGGAAGAAGCTGCCGACGATGCGCATGCCACCCTTGTCGACCAACTGCTGGTTGATGACCTTGAGGGCCTCGGAGCCGCGGGCATCAGTGGCCCGCAGAGCGTGCGCGGCGTCCCGGTAGATGAACGGCGCGTTGAAGACCGCCGTGTTGGGCAGGATCTTGCCCAGCGAGGCGAAGTCGTGATGGCCCATCGCAATGGCGCCGGACTTGATGCCGTCCACCATTTCGCCCACGCCGCCAAGCTGCGAGTTGGCGAAGACCTGGATCTCCACCCGGCCTTGCGTGCGTTCCTTGACCAGGCGCGCGACTTCGTCGGCGTAGAGCGTTTGCGGGGCGTTGGCCACACCCACGTGGGCGTAACGCAACTTGATCTGCGCTTGGGCCGCGCTGGCCAACATCATCGCGGCGGCTGCGCCGATCAAGGTCCAGGTCTTCAGCATCTTCATGGGGAGTCTCCTTTTGGGGTGGTCGTCAATCAGTCAGTTTTGGTAGCGGGGAAATCCTGCCCGGGCTCGTAAAGCCTGAGCAGGGCCGATGTATCGAGCTCGGCGTGACCAAGTCGCGCGAGCATGCGGTACAGGGTCTGTGCCTGGGTGGCCATCGGCGTGGGCACCTGCAGCGATTTGGCATAGGCCTGCACCATGTCCAGGTCCTTGAGCAGTTGGCGCACGTAGCCGCGCGGCGCGAAATCCCGCGCGCGCATGCGCGGATAGATCTGCTGAAGCAGCACGCCGTCGGCATGTCCGCCAGCCAGGGCTTCGGGGACTCGGTCTGCCTCGATGCCGGCGGCTTCGGCCAGCATGACCAGCTCGGCCACCGCCGCATGAAGGCACCCCACCATCAACTGGTTGAGCATCTTTGCCACCAGCCCGCTGCCCGGCGGGCCCAGGACGGTGAAGCGTGCAGCCACATCGCGCATCAAGCCCTCGATGCGGGGGAGATCTTCGTCGCGTGCGCCAGCCATCACGGTCAGGGTGCCCGAGCCTGCGGCCACCGGCCCACCTGACACAGGCGCGTCGACCCAGCCACAGCCAGCTTCCGACAGCACGGCAGCAGAGAAGGCCTGCCCGCGGTCGACCGAAATGGTGGAGAAGTCGACGATGCACTGTGGTGGGCGCAGGGCCTTGATCAGGCCCTGCGCTCCGAACACCACGGCCTCGACGGCGTCGGTGGTGGGCAGGTTCAGCACAACGAGTTCGCATCCCTGTGCGGCTTCTGCCGGGTTGGGGTGCACCTGCACCCCCGCGGCGCGCGCCTGGTCCATCTGCCCTGCGCGGATGTCGTGGCCGTGGACGTCCCAGCCGCGACTCACCAGGTGTCGGCTCATCGGTAACCCCATGAGGCCGAGCCCGATGTAGGCGATGCGTATGCGGGGGGCTGTGGAGTCGCTCGAATTCACCGGATCTCCCGATGCGGGTGGGCCGACCCACGCGGTGGGTAGGGCGTCGCGTGTCCCCCTGTGCCGCTGCAGGCCTGGTCGTGCGCCCGCTTCATGTCATAGGTCACGATGGCATTGCGTCGGAACAGGGCGTCCTGCTCGTCGGCACTGAAGTCAGCCACGAGCGTTTCGAAGCCGCGGTAGATCTCATCGAAGCGCCCACACAGGCCATCGACAGGGAAATTGCTCGCGAACATGCATCTCGGCACGCCGAACAGCTCGATCAGCCCCAGCACGATCTCCCGGTTGGCCTGAGGCGTCCACGGCCGGCCGGGCACACCAATACCGGAGATCTTGACACTGACGTTCGGGCACTGCGCCACCGCTGCCATCGCCGCGCGCCAGGCCCTCAGGCCCTCGGCACTGCGGTCGGATGGCAGGCCCGCATGGTTGATGATGATCTGCGTGTCGACGAAGGTATGCGCCAGATCCACGGCCTCTTGCATGTGCCACCAGGGTGTCTGCAGGTCGAACCGCAAGCCCAGCGGCGCCAGTCGCGAGAAACCGGCCCGCCAAGCCGCGTCGGCCATGCCGCCCGGGCCCATCCCGCCAGGGGTGGGATGGGCGCGTGGTTTGTGGCGGATGCTGCGCACAAAGGAGAAACCGGCTTGCCAGTTCAGCAGGTCCGCGGCCTCGGGTGAGTCGAGCCGCGTGTGCGCGACTGCAACGGTTGGCAGCCCTGTGGCCGCGCGCAGTTCGCTGACGTAGGCCATCTCGCCCCGCGGGTCGGCCGGGTCCCATTCAGTCTCGACGTAGACCGTGCCCTGCACCTCGAAGTCGGCGGCGTCGGTCAGATAGTCGGCTTGCAGATAATTCCGTCGCAGGGCCGTGTAGTCGCCATAGCGGAAGGCAATGGGTTTGGCGTCGCACAGCCAGGGATGGTGGTTGCGTCGCAGATCCCAGAAGTGGTGGTGGGCGTCGACGATGGGACGCCGCACGCACGGGGATGCGGGTGCAGGTGCAGGTGCGTGCGTGTCCATCGAGGGTCTGTGGCTCTGGCCAGATCAGGGAAAACGTGATTGGTAATGTGTAATTACAGCTGAGGATAATCGTTCCATCGTTTTGGCCCATCATGGTTTTCCCGAGCCTCATGTCTGAACAGACTCCCCTTCATCTCCCCGCGGACGTCGAGCTGGCGCGCGCGCCGGGCGGGCCTTCCGACATCTCCATCAGCCGGGTTCCATTGCACGAGGAGGTCACTGCCCGCTTGCGCGACCTGATCGTCGAGAACCAGATCCGTCCCGGCGAGCGCGTGCCGGAACTCGAGATCGCGGCCCGGCTGGGGGTGTCGCGCACGCCGATCCGGGAGGCGCTGAAGGTGCTGGCGGCCGAAGGGCTGGTGGAGATGCAGCCGCTGCGCGGGGCCATCGTCAAGGCCTTCAGCGCCAAGGACGCGCAGGACATGCTGCTCGTGATCGCGCTGCTGGAGGACTTCGCCGCGCTGGAGGCGTGCAAGGCGCCACCCGCGCAGGTCGAGGCCGTGCTGGCGCTGCACGAACGCATGCGCGAGCACCACCGGCGCCGCGAGCGGCAACCCTATTTCGTGCTCAACCAGCAGATCCACGCGGCCATCGTGGCCCTGGCCGACAACGCCACGCTGTCAGCCATGCACGCCTCGCTGAGCCAGCGCATGCGGCGCATCCGCTACGTGGGCAACACCGTGCCCGACAACTGGGATGCGGCGATGGCCGAGCACGAGGCGATGGCGCTGGCGCTGGCCGCGCGTGACGGCCCCGGCCTGGCCGCGGCGATGCGCGAGCACCTGCACAACACCTGGCCTCGGATCGAACAGGCGCAGGCGTCGATCCAGGCGGACGCCTACTGATCACGCCGCTGTCGCTCGAGATGGGTGTCGAAGGACGGCCGCACGAGGGCGTCCTTGGGCGTTGCAGGTTCGGTCGGCGGCGACCAGACCGTCAGCGCCGCGCCCCCAGGGGTTGCCGACAGCGTCTTTTGCGTTGAAGGTTCGGTCGGCGTCGACCCGGCCCCTGGTGAGGCCCGCCACGGGGACGGGCTGAGCCGGGGCCCGCCGTCTTCGGGTCAGCCCGCGGCGACGGCCTGCACGGAGGAGTGCCGCGCAGCTTCCAGGGTCTTCAGCGCGGCCTCGAGCGGCTTGACCGTCTCGTCGATGCGCCCGAGCTTCTCCAGCCCGAACAGACCGATGCGGAAGGTGCGGAAGTCCGGGCCTTCGTCGCACTGCAGCGGCACACCCGAAGCGGTTTGCAGACCCAGGGCGAGGAAGGCCTTGCTGCTCTGCATCTCCGGGTCGTCGGTGTAGCTGACGACGACACCTGACGCCTGGTAGCCCGGCGCGGCCACGCTGGGGTAGCCGTGGGCTTCCATCAGGTCGCGCACGCGACGCCCGAGCATCACCTGCTGCTGGCGCAGCGTCTCGAAGCCGCGGTCGCGCGTCTCGAGCATCGCGTCGCGCGTGATGGTCAGCGCATCGGTGGGCATGGTGGTGTGATAGACGTGGCTGCCGGCCTCGTAGGTCTCCATCACCTGCAGCCACTTCTTCAGGTCGATGGCGAAGCTGGCGCTGGTGGTGGCGTCGATGCGCGCGCGTGCCGTTTCCGACAGCATCACGAAGGCGCAGCAGGGCGAGCCTGTCCAGCCCTTTTGCGGTGCGCTGATCAGGATGTCCACGCCGGTGGCCTTCATGTCCACCCACAGCGCGCCCGAGGCGATGCAGTCCAGCACCAGCATGCCGCCGACCGCATGCACCGCGTCGGCCACGGTGCGCAGGTAGTCGTCGGGCAGCACCATGCCGGCCGAGGTCTCGACGTGCGGCGCGAACACCAGTGCGGGGCGCTCG
>Ga0172376_10008706_pt1 | contig 10570 bp, 10 predicted proteins | sample Lak35m_FD_121114 | JGI IMG/M metagenome (GOLD analysis project Ga0172376, IMG submission 121114) | Freshwater microbial communities from Kabuno Bay, South-Kivu, Congo - kab_092012_35m | ecosystem: Environmental > Aquatic > Freshwater > Lake | place: Democratic Republic of the Congo: South-Kivu... | reverse complement strand
GAGGGTGGGGGTGGGGGTGGGGGGTTGAGGTTGAGATTGAGAACGAGATTGAGATTGAGAGCGAGTTTGAGTTTGAGGTTGAGATTGAGAGCGAGATTGAGGTTGAGAGATTGAGATTGAGGTTGAGATTGAGGTTGAGGTTGAGATTGAGTTTGAGAGGACGAGATTGAGTTTGAGAGGACGAGTTTGAGTTTGAGGACGAGTTTGAGATTGAGCGATTGAGGTTGGGGGACGGGAGGGGGTGGGTTGTGGATAAAAAGGGCGGGGGGCGCGCGGGTTTGGGGAGTAAATTCACCGCCATGCATTTGGCCATCGCAGGGAATATCGGATCGGGCAAGACGACGCTTACGACGCTGCTCGCGAAGCACTACAAGTACACCGCGCATTTTGAGCAGGTGGACGACAACCCGTATTTGAACGACTTCTACAAGGATATGCAGCGGTGGTCGTTCAATTTGCAGGTGTTTTTCTTGCGCTCGCGGTTTGGCCAACTCGCTGAGCTCCAAAGAAGTGGCAAGAAGGTCGTGCAAGACCGCACGATCTACGAGGATGCGCACATCTTCGCGCCCAACCTCCACGCCATGGGGCTGATGACGACGCGGGATTTCGAGAACTACCGCTCGCTGTTCGACCTGATGGAGCAGTTCATCACGGCGCCGGACCTGCTGATCTACCTGCGCGCGTCGGTGCCGAAACTCGTCGAGAACATCCAACGCCGCGGCCGGCCCTACGAAGAGGCCATCCGCCTCGACTACCTCAACCGGCTCAACGAGCGCTACGAAGCCTGGGTCAGCACCTACAAAGCTGGTAAGCTCCTCATCATCGACATCGACGCAAACCGCTTCCACGAAGACAAGCGCGACCTCGGCACCATCATCGAAAGCATCGATGCGGAGCTGCACGGGTTGTTTGTGGGGTGAAGTTACAGGTTGAGGGTTGAGGGTTGAGGTTGGGGGTTGAGGTTGGGGGTTGAGTTTGAGGGTTGAGGGTTGAGGGTAAAGTTGGAGATTGAGGTTGAGTTTGAGGGGTTGCAGGGGATGCTGGGATGAGTGGGAGAGGTGAGCTCCCGTTCGCAGCTGCGAGTGCACCCTCTACAAAAGCAAGAACCGAAGAAGCTCTCGCCTCCCCGGTTCTCAATCTCAATCTCAAACTCAAACTCAAACTCAAACTCAATCTCCTCCCGGAGATTGATGCTCAAGGCGTCAGTTCGAAGGAGGTGCAGGTGTTTGCGTTGAAGTTGACGACGCCGGACCACCACATGTAGCCGTCCTCGTCCCAAACTTCGTAGGTGGAGGCGCGGGTCGGGACGGAGCCGAGGTCCTTGGTGACGGTGATGGAGCCGTTTTGGCCGCAGTCGGGCGCGCCGTTCCAGTAGACGGCCGCAGCGGTCGAGCCGACGAGTTGGTCGTCGACGTAGAATTGGAGGCTCTTGCCGGCGTAGTCGATGACCAGTTGGCTGGCGGCTGCGCCGTACCAAAAGACGACCTCGCCCTCGTAGGTGCAGCTTCCGTCGTCCGTGTCGGCGTCGCTGGAATAATTCACCGCATCCGGATTTGTGCAGCCTTCTTGCTTGCAACCGGACAAGGCCACCACGGCGCCAGCGAGCGCCCAAACGGTCAGATTCTGAAGTGTTTTCATGAAAAAAGTGGGTTGAACGCGGCAAGTATAGGCCGGTCCAACCCACGAAAATGTTAAATCAAAAGCAACCCGGTGTTTTTAACATTCGTGTGACCCTATGTGTCACACAATCCGGGATCGCAGGTGCTTACTCCGCCGCGGTTGCAGCCGGAGCGTCGCCGGTGGCGGCCGCAGGGGCCGCGTCCGGTGCGTCGGTTGCATCGATGACGATCACCGGTGCGGTTGCGTCCGTGGCCGTCGCGTCGGCAGCGGTGGCTTCCGTCGCGGCCGGGTCGGCTGCGGGCGCTGCTTCGTGGCCGTGGCCTCCGAGGATGGGGGCGATGACGAGGCCGACGAGGCAGGTCAGCTTGATGAGGATGTTCATCGAGGGGCCGCTGGTGTCCTTGAAGGGGTCGCCCACCGTGTCGCCGGTGACCGCCGCTTTGTGGGCGTCAGAGCCTTTGAACGTCATTTTGCCGTCGATTTCGACCCCGGCTTCGAAGGACTTCTTCGCGTTGTCCCAGGCGCCTCCGGCGTTGTTTTGGAAAATGGCCCAAAGCACGCCGCTGACCGTCACGCCGGCCATGTAACCGCCCAGGGTCTCCGCGGCCCACGCGTGGTCCGCGCCGAGCAGGATCGGGAGCAGGCCGATGACGAGCGGGAAGACGATGGTCATGGCCCCCGGCAGCATCATTTCCCGCAGGGCGGCCTTCGTCGAGATGTCCACGCACTTGCCGTACTCCGGCTTGCCGGTGCCTTCCATGATGCCCGGGATTTCCTTGAATTGGCGGCGGACCTCCTTCACCATGTCCATGGCGGCCTTGCCCACCGAGTTCATGGCAAGGGCCGAGAACACGACCGGGATCATGCCGCCGATGAACAGGGCTGCGAGGACGTTCGCCTTGAAGATGTTGATGCCGTCGATGCCCGTGAACTCCACGTATGCGGCAAAGAGGGCGAGGGCGGTCAGGGCCGCCGAAGCGATGGCGAAGCCCTTGCCGATGGCGGCGGTCGTGTTGCCCACCGAGTCGAGGATGTCCGTGCGTTCGCGCACTTCGTCCGGGAGTTCGCTCATCTCCGCGATGCCGCCGGCGTTGTCGGCGATGGGGCCGAAGGCGTCGATGGCGAGCTGCATGGCCGTGGTGGCCATCATGGAACAGGCGGCGATGGCCACACCGTAGAAGCCGGCGAATTCGTAGGCGATGTAGATGGCGCTGGCAAACAGGAGGATGGGGCCGAAGGTGGAAATCATCCCCGTGGCGAGGCCGGCGATGATGTTCGTGGCGGCGCCGGTGGCGGATTTTTGGACAATGTCAAGCACCGGCTTCTTGCCCAAACCCGTGTAATGCTCCGTGAAGTAGGAAATGATTCCACCCACGAGGAGGCCGACGACCACCGCGTAGAAGACGTTCATCGAGCTGAAGGTCCGCGGGGCTTCCCCGAAGAACTCCATCGTGAGCTCGGCCGGCAGCATGGTGTCGATGAGGAAGTAGCACGCCACCGCCGTGAGGCCGATGGAAATCCAGTTGCCGCGGTTGAGGGCGGCTTGCACCGAGGCTTCTTTCGCGCCTTCGCTGACGCGGACGAAGAAGGAGCCGAGGATGCTGAAGACGATGCCGAGGGCCGAGATGATCAGCGGCAACAGGATGGGGCTCATGCCGCCGTAGTTGTCCGTGATGGAGCCGCCCATGTCGTTGATGACGTAGTTGCCCAGCACCATGGCCGCGAGGACCGTGGCGACGTATGAGCCGAAGAGGTCCGCGCCCATGCCGGCCACGTCGCCCACGTTGTCGCCCACGTTGTCTGCGATGGTGGCGGGGTTCCGCGGATCGTCTTCTGGGATGCCGGCTTCGACCTTGCCCACAAGGTCAGCGCCCACGTCGGCCGCCTTCGTGTAGATGCCGCCGCCGACTCGTGCGAACAGGGCGATGGACTCGGCGCCCAGCGAGAAGCCGGCGAGCGATTCGAGGATGACCGTCATGCGTTCCACCCCGGGCCAACCGCCCGATCCGAGCAGGTAGATGAACAGGACGCTCAAGCCGAAGACCGCGAGGCCCGCGACACCGAGGCCCATGACCATGCCGCCGCTGAAGCTCACTTTCAGGGCTTGGGCGAGGGACGAACGGGCGGCTTGGGTGGTGCGGACGTTCGCTTGGGTCGCGATGCGCATGCCGATGTTGCCGGCCAAGGCGCTGAAGACCGCGCCGATGACAAAGGCGACGACGATGAACGGCTCGGTGGTGGGAACGATGGAGGCGACCAGGCCGAGGAGGGCGCCGGCGATGACCACGAAGATGGCCAGGATGCGGTACTCCGCTTTCAGGAATGCCAAGGCGCCTTCTTGGATGTGGGTGGCGATGGTGGCCATTTTCGCCTCACCGGCGGGTTGACGGCGCACCCAAGCGGCCTGGACGGCCATGTAAATCAGGCCAAGAACAGCAAGGCCGGGGACGAGGTACAGCAGCGTTTCCATAGGATTCAGGTTCGGATTCAAGAGGGCAACCGGAGGGCGGTTGCGGCAAGGAGGTTAGGCGACGTAGGCGACGTCTTTGACGGCCCGGACGATGTCCCCGACTTGCGGCAGGGCCGCGTCGATGAGGGACGTCGCGAAGGCGAAGGGGGTGTCGCTTTGGCACAGCCGGCGCACCGGCGCATCGAGGTAATCGAAGGCGTGGCGCTGCACGCGGTACGAGATTTCCGTTGCAATCGAAGCCACCGGGAAGCTCTCTTCGACGATGATCAGGCGGTTCGTCTTCTTGACGCTTTCGACGATGGTGTCGAGGTCGAGCGGGCGGATGGTGACCAAATCAATGACCTCCACGTCAATGCCTTCCGCCGCGAGCGCGTCGGCCGCCGCGTGGACCGTCTTCAGGATTTTGCCAAACGACACGATGGTGCAATCCGTGCCGGCCCGGCGGATGTTCGCCTTGCCGATGGGCACGAGGTATTCGCCGTCGGGGATGAGGCCCTTGTCGCCGTACATCTTCTCCGACTCCATCACCAGCACGGGGTCGTTGTCGCGGATGGCGGACTTCAGGAGGCCCTTCGCTTCGTAGGGGGTGAAGGGCGTGACCACCTTCAGGCCGGGGATCGAGGCGTACATCGATTCGAAGCTCTGGCTGTGGGTGGCGGCGAGCTGGCCGGCTTGGCCGTTTGGGCCGCGGAACACGATGGGCACGTTGTACTGTCCACCGCTCATTTGGAGCATTTTCGCGGCGTGGTTGATGATTTGGTCCGCCGCAAGGATGGCGAAATTCCACGTCATAAACTCCACGATGGGACGCAACCCGTTCATCGCCGCGCCCACCCCGATGGCGCTGAATCCCAGCTCGGCGATGGGGGTATCGATCACGCGGCGCGGCCCAAACTCGTCGAGCAAGCCCTTCGACGCCTTGTAAGCTCCGTTGTATTCAGCGACTTCTTCGCCCATCAAGAAGACGGACTCGTCGCGGAGCATCTCTTCGCGCATCGCCTCAGCGACGGCTTCCCGGTATTGCACTTCGCGCATGGGTGCTTTTTGATTTGGCCGCGAAGGTAATTCAAGCGGGGGAAGGTGGCGTAATTTCGCGGCATGAACATCCTCGTGTGCATTAGCCAGGCGCCCGACACGACGAGCCGCATCGCCTTCAAAGACGGCGACACGCGGTTCGACGAGGCCGGGGTGACCTTCATCGTGAACCCGTACGACGAATGGTATGCGCTCGTGCGCGGCCTGGAGCTCAAGGAACAGCTGGGCGGAACGGTGACCTGCCTGATGGTGGGGACGGCGGCGGTGGAACCCAGCATCCGCAAGGCGCTGGCCATCGGCGCAGACGAGGCGGTGCGCATCGACCTCGACCCGACGGACGCGATCCAAACCGCAACCGCCATCGCCGACAGCGCCCGCGGCAAAGGCTACGACCTCGTCCTCTGCGGCAAGGAAACCATCGACCACAACGGCGGGGCAGTGCCCGGGATGCTCGCCGAATTGCTGGACCTGCCCTACGTGCCGCTCGCCACGAAGCTCGACCGCGCAGGCGATGCATGGGTCATCGACCGCGATGCCGCAGGCGGAACCGAGACGGTGGAAGTGACCGGAGCGGTGGTCGTCGGGGCCGCAAAGGGCCTGGCCGAGCAACGCATCCCCAACATGCGCGGCATCATGGCCGCCCGCACAAAAACCCTGGCCGTCGAAACTTCCTCCGCAGCACCGGCCACGGCCGTGCGTGCGTTCGCGCTGCCCCCTGCAAAAGGGGCGGTGAAGTTGGTTCCTGCCGACCGCCCTGAAGAACTCGTCCGGCTGCTCCGCGAAGAGGCAAAAGTCATCTGATTCCGCAGTTCCCCATGGCAATTCTCGCAGCAATTCCGGTGAAAGAAGGCCGCGCCACGAAGGCGGGCCTCGAAGCGGCATCCTACGCCGCATCCCTCGCGGCCGCTTCCGGTGCGGAGGCCGTCGCGGTGGTCAGTGGCGACCTCAGCGGCGACGGCGGGCTCGGGGCGGTGGGCATCGCCCGCGTCCTGCACCACGCCGGCACCGGCGTCGACGGCGGCGCGGTCGCCCGGGCCGTCGAAGCCGCAGCACGTGCCGCAGCCGCCACGGCGGTGGTGGCCCCCCACGACGACTTCGGCCGGGCCGTTGCGCCCCGCGCCGCGGTGCGCCTCGGCGCCGGCTGCATCACCGGCGTGACCGCCCTGCCCGACGGCGGTGCGGTCCGGCGCGGCGTGTTCTCCGGCAAGGCCTCCGCAGCCGTCACGGCTTCCACGCCGGTGGTGGTCTACACGGTGTCCCCGAATGCCTTCGGCGTCCGGCAGACCGGTGGCGGCGCGGCCGCCGTCGAGCCGCTCGCCTGCGACACGGGGGCGGACCGCGTGCGGGTGCGGGGTTTCAAAGCCGCCGGAGCCGGCGGCGGGGTGCCGCTGCCCGAGGCCGAGCGCGTGGTCTCGGCGGGCCGCGGGTTGAAGGGGCCGGAGCATTGGGGCATCGTGGAGGATTTGGCCCGCGCCCTCGGCGCGGCGACCGCATGCTCCCGCCCGGTGAGCGACATCGGCTGGCGTCCCCACCACGAGCACGTGGGCCAAACGGGCATCGCCATCCGCCCCACGCTGTACATCGCGGTGGGCATCAGCGGCGCCATCCAGCACCTGGCCGGCGTGAACCAATCGAAGGTCATCGTCGCCATCAACACCGACCCGGAAGCGCTGTTCTTCAAAGCAGCCGATTACGGCATCGTCGGCGACGCGTTCGACGTGTTGCCGAAGCTGACGGAGGCGGTGAAAGCCCTGCACTGAGCCCGCGATGAAGAAGATCGACATGGAGATTGTGGACATCGCGCTGAGCGGTTCCTCGTCCGGTGCGTACGCCATGGTCCTCGGCGAGGTGGGCGGATCGCGCAAACTTCCCATCGTGATCGGAGGGTCGGAGGCCCAAGCGATTGCCATCGAGATGGAGAAGATGAAGGCGAGCCGGCCGCTGACGCACGACCTCTTCCGCAACGCCTTCGAGGTCTTCGGGCTGACGGTGACGGAGGTGTTGATTTACAACATGGTAGAGGGGATTTTCTATGCCAAATTGATTTGCAGCGACGGGGTGCGCGAGGAGGAGGTGGATGCCCGCCCCAGCGACGGGGTGGCGCTGGCATACCGGTTCAACGCGCCCATCCGCTGCTACGAGTCGGTCCTGGACGCGGCCGGCATCCGGACGGAGGACCTCGACCGCGATGACGAGGACTTTGAAGGGGAGGACGAGGAAGAACCGCGCACCCAAGTAGCGCACGTGGGGAGCGGGGACCGTTCGCTCGAGGAGCTCGAAGAGGAGTTGCAAGACGCCATCGAGCGCGAGGACTATGAGCGGGCGTCGCGGTTGCGCGACGAAATCGAGCGGCGCAAGGGAGGCTGAGGCGCCGGGAGCGGGCCGTACCTGCGGGGCATGGAACATCCGTCCACTGTGCGGGTCGGCATCATCATGGGGTCGGCCAGCGATGCGCCCACCATGAACGAAGCGGCCCTCGTTCTCGAAGAGCTCGGCGTGGGGTACGAAATGACGGTCGTCTCGGCGCACCGCACCCCCGACCGCATGGTCCAGTACGCCCGGGAAGCGGAAGGGCGCGGGCTCGACGTCCTCATCGCCGGGGCGGGTGGTGCGGCCCACCTGCCGGGCATGACGGCCTCGCTGACCGTGCTGCCGGTCATCGGGGTGCCCATCCACAGCCGCAACTCGATCGACGGCTGGGACAGCATCCTCAGCATCCTCCAAATGCCCGCCGGCATCCCCGTCGCGACGGTGGCCCTCGACGGCGCCCGCAACGCCGGCATCCTCGCGGCCTCCATCTGCGCCACCTCCGACCCCCTGCTCCGCAAGCGCCTCGCCGCCTTCAAGGAGGCCCTGCGGGCCGCGGTCGAAGCGCGCATCGGCGAAGTCGAACGCAGCCGCCCGGCCTGATGGCACAGCCCGACTTCCTGACGCTGGACCCGGCCGGCATGCCCGTGCTGGAGCTGCACCCGTTCTTGCTCGGCACCGTGTCGCCGCGGCCCATTGCACTTGCCAGCACCGTGGACGCGGAGGGCCGGCCGAACCTCGCGCCCTTCAGCTACTTCAACGTCTTTTCTGCGGCGCCCCCGGTGTTGGTGTTCAGCCCAGCGCGCCGCGGGCGGGACAACACGACGAAGCACACGCTGGACAACGTGCTCGCGGTGCCCGAAGTCGTCATCCACCTCGTGGATTATGCGATTGTGGGGGCGAGTTCGCTGGCGAGCGGCGACTTTGCGGCCGGGGTGAACGAGTTCGCGAAGGCGGGCCTGACGGCGCTGCCGTCCGAGTGCGTGCGGCCGCCGCGGGTGGCGGAATCGCCGGTCGCGTTTGAGTGCCGGGTGGACCGCGTGGAGCCGCTGGGGCCGGGCGCGGGCGCGGGAAATTTGGTCATCTGCGAAGTCGTGCGGATGCACATCCGCCGGGACGTGCTGGGTGCGGACGGGCGGCCGGATCCCGCCCGGCTCGATTTGGTGGGGCGCTGCGGCGGTGAGACGTACGTGCGGGCCGGGGGGGACGCGCTGTTTGTTTGGCCCAAACCGGGCACGACCCCCGGCATGGGCGTCGACGCACTTCCCCAAGACATCCGCACGAGCCGGGTCCTGACCGGCAACCACCTCGCGCTCCTGGCCGGCCTGCCCGCGCCCCCCGACGAGACCGACGTGAACGAGTTCAAGCTCCTCGAACTCGCCGACCTCTTCCTCACCTACGACGGCCGTCCGGCGGAGCTCGAAACGGCGCTCCACCGCGCCGCGGCGGCCCACCTCGACGCCGGCGACCTCGCCAGCGCCTGGAAGTGCCTCCTGGCTTACAACGGCTGATCCGGGGCCTCGAACTCCCGCAGGTACTCGGTGAACCGAAACAACCGGTTCCTGCTGCGGCCCGTGCATTCTTCTAAAATCCCTACGCCTTCCATCCACGCCACCACGCCGGACGTGGCCTTGAAGGTGGTTCCCGTGGCCAAGCGTGCCGATTCGATGGAGAGCACGGGTGTGCGGTAGAGGTGCCTGAGCAGCAAGGCGGCGGCTTCGCGCTTGCGAGGTGGCGCCTGCGCGACCACGGCCTGCAGGCGGGTTGAAAGTGCGAGCAGTCGCTCAATTCGCGCGATGGACTCGTCCGCACATGCCGCAATTCCTGCCAAAAAATGCCGCAGCCAGCCGAGCAAATCGTGCGCTTCCCTGCCGCGCGTGAGCGCCGCGTAATAGGCCGGCCGATCGGCCTCGAATGCCGTGGACAGGTGCAGGAGCGGCAGGCGGAGCAGACCTTTGTCCACGAGGTAGAGCAGGACCAGCAACCGTCCGACCCGGCCGTTTCCGTCGAGGAAGGGGTGGATGGTTTCGAACTGATAATGTGCAATCCCGATGCGGATGAGGTGGGGAACGTGGAGGCGGTCGTCGTGCAGGAGGTGTTCCAAATCCCCCAGCAGCTCGCCGATCAGTCCGTGGGGCGGAGGGATGAAGACCGCGTCGCGCAAACTTGCACCGCCAATCCAATTCGTGCTCGTGCGAAATGCCCCCGGTTGCAGGTGCGCCCCCCGGGTTCCTTGCAGCAACCGCCCGTGGGCCATCCGGATGAGCCGCGCGCCGAGGGGAAGGTCTTCCAGGGTTTCCAATGCGAGCCACGTGGCGGCAAGGTGATTTGCGGTTTCGCGCCAATCTTCCCGCCGGGCAGGGGCAATTTCCTGTTCCGGCAACACCGCTTCCTCGAGCCGCGTGCGGGTGCCTTCGATGCGGCTGGAGGCCACCGATTCCCTCGTCATGTGCAGGTACAAAAACGACGCTGCATCCGGCACGAACCGCCCGATGGCGTCGAGCGCCCCGATGCGGAGGGTGGCGCGTTCCAGTACTTCCGTCAATGCAGGATCGTCCCACACCCACGCCCGGTGAACGCGGCTGGGCACGAAATGCCGAAACCCGATTCCGGGTTCGTGGTGCCCCGCGTGAAAGTCCTCGATGCGGCAGGTTTTCATCGGAAAGTACAATAGGGAATTCCGTAATTTTATCTTAAGGATTAAAAGTACAACAACAGCCTTTCGGGTGTGGAGCATCTGTTCATAAATGTTCGGCGGGAGTTTGTGCCCGTTGCACGAGTTGCTGAAGTACTTTCGAGGTATGGCATTCGAACTGAAAGGCACGGTCAAAAAGGTGTTTGACCAGCAGGATTTTCCGAGTGGGTTCTACAAGCGTGACTTCGTGGTAACCACTGAGGATCAGTATCCCCAGGACATCAAGTTCACCGCGGCGAAGGAGCGGACGGAGCAGCTCATGCGCTTCCGCGAGGGCGACCGCGTGCTGGTGAAGTTCGATTTGCGCGGACGCGAGTACAACGGCAACTTTTACGTCGACCTCAACGCGTGGCGGATCGAGGCGGCGGGCGAAGGCGCATTGGTAGGTGCACCGGCCCAGCAGCCGTCCTACGCTGCGGCGCCGATGCCTTCGGCGCCCGCGG
>Ga0172376_10008702_pt1 | contig 10574 bp, 10 predicted proteins | sample Lak35m_FD_121114 | JGI IMG/M metagenome (GOLD analysis project Ga0172376, IMG submission 121114) | Freshwater microbial communities from Kabuno Bay, South-Kivu, Congo - kab_092012_35m | ecosystem: Environmental > Aquatic > Freshwater > Lake | place: Democratic Republic of the Congo: South-Kivu... | reverse complement strand
TATTCAATAAAACCATTATTGTCTTTTTTTTCAGTAAGAGTTTCATATCTAACCTCGAGTGATGTAAGAAAGGTCGGTAGAGCTTCTGGGAGTGTCTTCTTCGGTGAAACTCCAGATAGTTTTAAATTGTCACGGAATGTACCTTCCCCGAGAGCTATTCTCTGGGTATCTTTAAAAAAAGAAAGCATCGCATCAGGAAATGCTGCTAAGAGACCACAGACTGCTTCCATAGAACATAGATTTTCAGAATTTATAATGGAGTAATCAATCGCTCCTGAAACGGGGAGCCCAATGGGTGATGGAGTTACTGAGAGTGGTGTCAGGCCAAGAATCTTCCGGAAGAAGACTGTATTCTGGTTAAAGACGTCAGTTCCATCTGTGTAGAGAAAATATAACCCCTTGATTTCAGTGATCTCAGAATCACTCCCTCCTTTGAAAAAATCTTTGGATATTTCCACTATTGAACAACTTTCAAAATCGTCTGTTTTTGGACATTCGGCTTTTATGAGAACAAAATGACCTCCTCCAATGGTTACTTTGTATAGTACATTTTTTGATGGTGGGTCTGTTGGTATAATATTTTTACTAGTATTTTCTAAGAACCCTTTAAGAGCCATAGCCTACCTTATGAATGACTTTGTTTCTCTATATCGTTTCACGACACTGAGATTCAATGAGTTTATTATCTTAAGAAAAGGAAATTGTAATCTCATCTTCCGTGCGGTTCAACTGCCGGGTAGCCGAGCGACTAATCTCTCCCCGTCGGCGCCTCCGCCCTGTCCGGGAGCGTTCTCCACTATCAGCCTCATCACGCACCCGAGACGCACTCGTCATATCTGCTTCAATATCCACTGCGTGTTCTACAACATATGCTAACACTTCATTTTGAAGGACCCATCGGAAAAAGTTGGCCTGACCCACCGTTGTTTCCACCTCGTGACCTTCGCTGTCCGTAATCACCGACCTCTCGTGGCGACAAAAGGGGTCAAAGTGGCGCTTATTGTAGGCTTTGAGTTGAGCCTTGTAGTTTAGATACACATTGAATGACCGCATTTCACCAGTATGATATGTGACATTGAACTTTTTAGCATAGTTGGTGACAAACCACTCCATCAAACGCAGGCTCACAGGACCCTCCCCTCGCACCATCCCAGTAAACACACAATGCTTTGCGGGGTCATTAAAATATGCCTCCAAGCTTCTCAACAGAATATCCTGTTTACGAAACATCTTTCCTAGTACATTAAGCATCCGGAATGTTTTAGACCAAAAAAACGCTTAACCTAAAATTAAACATTGAGTGTCAGGAGAGTATCTTCTGTCATTCCTCCCCTCAGGGCAATCTGCCGACGCTCCTTGTCAGTGAGACTTGTCCCATACATTCCATAGTGAACCCACCCAACTCCCACAGCCATTGCGAGGGCAAACAAGGGAGCATCCATCAAGGCTCCCGCCACAAACAACGCCACTCCCAGAGAAACCATCCAGGGACCATAGGTAAAGGTTGTCCGGCAGTAACGGGAGCTGTATCGGTCTCGGGAGCATTCGGGGAGCACTAGCACTCCCGCCAGATAGACCACGACTGCTAGGAGGAGCACCCACGCGTTTGCCTCTTGGAGTTGGCTCACATTGGGAGCAGGGATGTCAAGGAGCTCTCTTAGGGCTACTCCTAGACCAACAACCACGATGAGACCTCCCAAGATTCCATCCGGAAAATGAAGGGACACGATCCACAGAGAAATGACAGCAATGACAAACAGTATCATCCGTTCTAATCTAATCTAATCTACGATTCACTATTCGCAGAAGGATGACAACGATTTCATTTATTACTCGCTGTAGTGATTTGAGCGTGATACTTCATAAGTGTGAGACACGGGAGTTTGCTGGGAAGGATCCATCCGTGTTTCAAGATGCTTGGGTTAGTGAACTCCTTGGGGAGACTGTTCCGTTTTCAGTTAGGATCACATCAGGGGAGGATGCCCCCGATAAGGGTAGTATTGGAGCTACAACTACAGCGATTTGGATATGCCTCCCGTGGAAATATCGGTGGATGATTCAAGACGGAGACCTCCATATTTACAAGGGACTGCTCCCGATTGATGACGCACCGGAACCCGACATCCACCTGAGGAAAATACTCAAAGACACGGAGGATTGGTTTAAACCCCCCACGCATAGTGATATAGTAGACAACCATGAGCGACACTCCTCCCACATCGCGCCCACAATCACAACCACAAAGCCGAAGCAAAAAGAACCGGCGGGCATTAAGCAGCAGTGGAGCAATCCGCTCAACTCTCAAAGCAGAACACGAGACACACTTGTCTGGAGATCACGGGTCATTTGAAACTGAACCTGAACCTGAACCTGAACCTGAACCCGAACCTGTTCCATTTATGGGGGTCGTTGGGTCTGTTGGAGGTGTTCCTGCAGCCAAGGGAAAGGTATCAGTGATTGCCACGGAGGATGCGATGATTGAGGGAGAAGCAATCCGTCTGGAATCCAAGCCGTGGAATCGTCTTGACCGAGGCCTCCGTATTCGCAAAATACGAGATTGGGTGGAAACTCTTACCGAGTATCCCGAAGAACTGCGTACGGAAATCCGTATCTGTCTGGAGAGGTCAATCAAGGCAGGAAAGTTGAATACCAATAGTTCTGTAGACTATGATACAACCAAACGGCAGATTGTTCGTATTCCTGCCCTTCGGTTTGTCAGAGCGGGAGCAAAGGGAGTGGATGATGATGGAGATGTCCTTGACGATGGGGAGGATGGTGGTGAATGTGATGGAGGTGGTGTGGATATGAAGATAAACACAGGTGGACACGAGGGAGTACCAAGGGTGTTTGTTAAGGAGACTGACAAGACAAAGCGTCGTAAGAAGACTTAGACGGACAAATACGTTAATCTAATCCATTGGGGCGGCCTATTCTATAGGTGTCAATGGATGGATATTTGGAGTTAGCACTCGCAGAATATGATTATTCAAAAGGGTATGATGCTACTGAGATTTATCGGTGTATATCCCTCCTTCGAGAACATTTAGAGTTTCTCTGGGGGGTGGATGAAGATGAAAGTGATGATGCTTCCAGGGACGATGACAGGTATGAGGGTGATAATGAAGATATCCCCCTTGATTTCTTTGCGGAAGAGGGATTGGATGCCGAGGATATTGATTTGATTATTGATGAATGCCGTGAAATGATGGAAGTAATGTTGGAAGGGATGTCTCCTGGCACTGTACCAGTACAACCAGACCACCACGTAGAGACACAGGCACAGACACTGACAGAACCAGAGTTACAGTCACAACCAGAACTGATCGATATTGATGAATCTCTCCGGCAACTAGAATGCTACCGAGGAACAGACCAACAGCGCACTCCCGATTGGTATGCTAAGAGACGGCAAATGATTACTGCGAGTTCATCTCACAAGATTCTCAAGGTAGATATCCCCAGCGGAAAGGGAATTGGTGTTCTCAGGGAAAAGATCCTCCCACCCCCCGCCGATAACGGATATATGAACTTGTCGGTTTCCTTGCTGGGGGATGATGACAGAGATGATAAAATCATCGGTATTGTATCCAATGCGATTCCTTCCAATCCTGATGCTCCGAATATTCGGGGTCAGCGATATGAACCCATCATTCGCCGAATGTATGAACGGAAAAATAATGTTGTTGTGGAGGAGTATGATTGTATAACCCATCCTAAATATCCTTTCTTAGGAGCAAGTCCCGATGGAGTCATCACCAAGGGAGCCAATCTCGGGAGAATGACGGAGATTAAATGTCCCAATGAGGCAAGTGCCATCAAAGACGGCCTCCAGGTTCGTGATGAATATTGGTCTCAAATGCAACTCCAGATGGAAGTCTGTAATCTTCCAGAGTGTGATTATGTACGTGCCGTAGTAAGAGATACAGATACAATCAGTGGTATCCAACAAATTATTCAGGGGCAGGTCACTCGAATCCGCACTAGTCATGGGTTTGATGAATCGGCTCCTTTGATTGCTGCAAGTGGAACAATCTGGATGGGAACGGATGGAAAATATGTGGAGGAGGCTGATGGAAAGTTTGTACATGAAAATACGATACATTTACGATACGGCCATCGGGCTGTTTTTATTCGTCATTATGTGATTTTTTGGAAGGATGTTTTCATTAAGACTGTTTACAGAGATCGCTCGTGGTTTCAGCAACGATTTTTGCCAAAGGCTATTGAATGCTGGGCTGAAATCCAGAGAGGCCTCCAAGATCCGGATGCGTGGAATGAAAAGTATCCGTTGAAACGCCGAGGGAAGCGGGCAGGAGCTGGAGGTGGGGGTGGTGCATGGGGGTCAGGGGGAGGAGAAGGGGGTGATGTATGTCTCCTGATGGATGACTGAATAATGTAAAAGGAATAAGATTTGAATGAATGATTTAGATATTGGAACATACTATGCTCCAGTATCACATACATACATACACACATACGCGTAGGCTTACGCATAAAAAGGTGGTTTAGAATGTCAAGGTATACTTGTTGTCAGCACGAGCCCCCGTGTCCGTGAATACAAACTGGATTTCGCGGATGCCAAAGAGAGTTGTAAGGAGACCAGTGGTGGATGCTCCGGGGCCAGCGTGGTAGACCGCATTGATTTCGTCGGCACTCATTGACTTGTTCCGGAAGAAGATACCGCTTACCTGTCCACCAAACACTGTCGGGAGGATTTGAAGAGGAGCACTCCCGGGGCTTGTCAGGGGACCCTCTCCGGGAGGAACAGAGCAAGCCCGGAACAGACGACCATTCAAGTAAACATTCACTCCATTAGACAACACATTCGCCGTGAGATTGACCCACCGCTGTACCGGTACATTGGGGATCTTACAAACAAGCCGACGCGTTGACCCCTTGGCGTGATATCCAAGAGCCAGGCAGAGTGTATTGGTGTCGTTCTCAATATACACTTCAGGATTTACTGTATTCCCACTTCCGCGTCCAAGGAGGATCTTTGGTTGCCCGAAACCGGTCTGGAAATCATTGATGTAAAGCCACATACTGAAGGAATAATCAGAATATCCCGCGAGTTTATCCATACGATTTGCCGGGATGCGAATGTTTGCCGGCTTATGGGAGCCATCCACGTTGGATTTGAGAACATATTCCGTGGCAACGGAAGAGCCGAAGAAGAGATATGACAGATAGTAAATCAGTATCGCTCCCACGAAAATCACCAGGGTTGTAACCAAAAGTGTCATTGCCTCGGCCATTGGATAGAATGGGTATCTACAAGTAGTTGATTAAAAAAAGACCACTCCCCCTCTCTCGCATTTCCCTGCCTTTTCTTTCACTGCCTTTCCTTACTTGTCCTCGGTTATTGTGCCACGCTGGAAGATTAGAGTGAATCATTCGCAGTTTCAACTCCTTTGGAATAACCCAGGAACTGTGACATCATTCGCACATATCCAATCAAACGCTGACTGAATGACATTCCTGCCTGTGTCGGGAGTTGTGTTCCCTGATATGCCACATCATTTGTATACTGGATCATTGCAGATTCATAGTGTTTTTTGAGTGTGAGCGTATTCATCGCTCCCGAGTGAACCTCCATATGATAGACCGCTCCCTCCCGAACAATCCCGTCGGGATTGAAGATGGGGGCCGACATAATCGCCAACGTCGGTGGGAGTTCATCGGTACGAAGGCTCCCACGACGCTCCCCGTTGATGTACACCGTAAACTCCTTCTGTTCCTGAACAACGGCGACCTGTACAAAGCCTTGTAGAGGGAGCTTTCCAAGAGACTGCTCCTTTCCAACAGATGAGATGGACAACACTCCCGTTCCCGAGTCCAGGAGGAGGTCATAATGCTGGTTCTTGGTCATCAAACGCATCTCATCCACTGGTGCTCCCGGGTTGCCCTTGATGTCATTCACGATAAAGTAGTAAATCATCGTGTTTGTGTAGGGGTCAAGTGTCGGGAGTGATACTTTTCCCGGAGCCATCACTCCCACATTATCAATCGGGAGTTTCAGTGTGGATGACGGACAATAGACACATGTCCCTCCGGATGTCTGTACAAAGGAGTATCCAGCGAGAAGGAAGACGACAAGAGACAACACTCCCACAAGGACAATGAGATATGCCCCTCCCTTGACATACCAGGGAGCATCTGGTCCCAACTGAGAAATCACATAGGCCCCCACAAGGACAACTGCGAGGGAAAGAAACCGCAGCCATAAGATGGTTGTTGTTTCAAAATAACGGATTGCTCCGAAAATATTCATTATATTCACGCCGAACATCTCCGTCTATCTACTGGGGGTTCCTGTTTTTCATACAGATATTCGCACATCAACCTCCTTCTTGTCCCTATTTACTTTAAACAAGGAGCCACGTGAGATTGCTTGGAATCAAAGGATGTATTCATTGTTTGTCCCGCAAGAGCACGAATATCTGCCTCCACTAACCCCGACGCATCCGTCCAGAGAGATAATGACTGGATTTCTCCATCTAGTCCATTGCTGGGAACCCTGCGATCTCCCACGGAAACGACAAAGCTCCCTGAACTGGAGAGTTGTGCGGAAACGATACTCTTAGTCAAGGTCAGGAGTCCATCCACATACACCTCCAGCAGAAGCCCATTGCTCCCGAGAACGGGACTGCGATTGGAACGAATGCGGATGAAATAGGACACCTGCTTTTTCACTGGTGGAGTTCCAAGGGGGACAATGTGGGATACTCCCATCATCTCTCCATTTCCATCCCCGAGTGTTGCGTTGGGTTCACTGAAACGGAGGAACAACATTGACCCAATGGGACGATACACGACATCCATTGCTGGAACAGGTTGGGTAAATCCTCCATCACCCGCATGGCGCCTACTTAGTGACCAGACAACGGTTTCATCTTCCACGGATGCTCCCTGGGAGGGTTGGACGGTGTTCATCCCAAACAAAAATGAGAAACCCATATTGGGTGTTAGGGCAGTCATCCACGCTCCCGACGACTGATATTGGATGGTGGATACGGGAGTGTTGATAAACATCTGTGTCGTTGGGGCTACACTCACCGTCGTAACCGGCGATGGCCTCCCCATAATCCAGTAATACAACATTGGGAGTGTAAAGTAAGCGACGACAATCACGGCAATCCCAAGTAGGATATATCCATAGAGTTTCATTGGCTTGATGTCTCCCTCTACTACACTCTATATTGGCTTTTACATTCATCACCACCACCGCACATAGTCCCTTACCATCCCTGGATGCGTTCATCCACGGTTTTTTTACGATGACAATGTGGACACAATGCTCGGAGATTACTAGGGTCATTGGTTCCGCCATAATCCAAGGCAAGTACGTGGTCAACTTCAAATGTTTCGTCCAACATACGGGAGCATCCGGAACATCTCCATTGTTGGCTGGCAGCGATTTTCTTCTTGAGAAGGGCGCTTACATTTCGTTTATGCTTCGTCCTCACTCCCGGATTTCGGTAATCTCCACCACCACCTTCTCCCCTCCGCCCAAGTCCAATCACAGGAGCACCAACTTTATTCAACCGGGGGTCATTATCAATCGCCGCAACGCTCCTGAAAATATCACTCAGGAGATTACGTTGAAAGAAAAACATATACAATACGATCCCTCCAATCAGAAAATACATCCCTCGTTGAGCACCTCCAAAGAGCCTGTCCCACGAAATAGAAATCATATCACGATTTGTTTCATACAAATACCAAACAACGGCCAACGCCAGTAAGAATAACCAGAGTCGTGGTCTCATTCTTACTCTTGTTACTTCTCTATTTTCCCCCGAATAATATGGTAAAGTCCATATAAAAGAAACATCACTGCGATGGTTGTTGCTACCGGAACCGCCGTATCTTGTATCATCTCCCAGGTTGTCGGGAGCCTTCCACGAACTCTACCAAACTCCCGTGCCTTGATTTCTGCACCAATGCGCACGAGACCTTCTTCTTCGGTGAGAATGGGAGCACCAGTCACTTGATTTGCGTGATTGTGTGCCCGAATCGTCCAACGAAGGAGATCTACACGGGTTTTCCATTCCGGAGGATCGCGGGAGAGAAACTGGTGATAATGTTCGGCACAGGCTGGACAAGGGAGAATATCAGCAAGGGATTCATAAAACCGCCGATACGATGCCTTGTCTTTCTCCGTAAAAACGTCCGGGGAAGAGTCTGCGATTACGTGAATCACATACCAAGTATCGGGTCCCCAGAGTTTCGTTCCCATCTAAACATTCCCGGGGGTTTTGAAACAGGAACCAGAAAACGAGAAGAGATGAGCCTCCCACCTGATAAAGATTATGATTTGGAGGCCTACCGATTGGGAGATCCTCCAATAACACCTGAGGTCTTACGGGGGGTTAGTGATATTCCAGATTTACCGGCACTAGTCAATATTCGGCAGGAACCAGAAAACGAAAAGTTCACGACGAGTGAAAGCGATACAAATAGTCTTCCAGATGGATTTCGTAGATTTGGCCGGACACGAGATAGGGGACGACGAGGGATTTACAAGAAGCCAAAGACACGCGACCCTGTGAAATCGTGTGGTGTTTTATGTTTTTTGGAGAGTTCTATTGAACGGAGGGATTTACGGGTTTTAATGGTAAGACGTAAGGATAGTCTCGCATTTGTAGAGTTTCTACGAGGGAAATACAAACCCAGTGATCCTATGTATGTTCGCACACTCCTGCGTGGAATGACCTGTGAAGAGCATACAAAGATTAAAACAATGGGATTTGAGGAGTTGTGGGTGGATATGTGGAAGAGCCGTCCCTCGCGAAATCATCTTCAGGAATATCAAAAAAGCAGAGGGCGGTTTGAGGAGTGTAAAGAGGAGGTTCGCCGGTTCTTGGAAGAGAATCCGGATGTTGGTGAGGTGGAGCCAGAGTGGACATTCCCAAAAGGCCGTCCTAACCGAGGCGAAGATGCTCTGGTATGTGCTCTTCGGGAGTTTCACGAGGAAAGTAATATTCCAGAGGAAAACATTGCTCTACTTAACGACGGAGAACCAATGATTGAAACATATACAGGAACCAATGGAATCGTGTATCAAAATGTCTTTTATATAGGAAAAACACGCACTGAGACAATCTCCTTACATCCAGACAATCCATTCCAGAACCGGGAAATCAGCGGGATTGAGTGGGTAACTCCGGAAGATGGAATGGGGCGTATGCGTCATACATATCCATCACGAGAACATCTCCTGCGAGAAGCGGTTCATCGTATTTTGATGGAGAGAGAGTAGAGGTAATGGAGGTTGAAGTTAATAAATCATCAAAAAGGATACTACAATATATCCCAAGAGTTCATAAAATACCAGACTCAGATGTCCCTTATACGATACAACGAGGTATTATTTTTGAGCCAAGTCCTAATCCCGATAAAGACAACAAAGGGAATGGATTTATTATTTTTGATTTCGGAGATGATGCCGCTGCAAAGTCATCATTGGAAAAGACACGAATTCCAGTTAAAGGAGATTTTTTCTGGAAAAAGGATTCAATCAATCCTAGGCCAGCAAAAAAATTAGCAATTGATCTTCCTTTTAGCGAAACGTTTAATCGTAAATTGGATTTAGATAAAGATAAACAGATACAAATCCCTCAGGAATTCTTAAATGCACTGGGAAATAAAACGGATGATGTAACGGGAATAAAACTTAAGAATCTGGTTGACAAAATTAGTGATTATAACCACGACATCAGTGATTATAATCATTTAAATACTAAAACGAGAACACGTGAAGAAATTTCAATAATAATCGATAAAAAACGAAGATTAAATAAAATCAGAAGAAAGATTCAATGGATCGTTCTTTTTAGTCGTCTAAGTAATGATATTGCTGAATCTTTACAATCAGAAGCAATAAAAAATACTGATCGTGGGAGATTGCTTTCGAAATATCAGAATAAAATTCTTAATACTTTATATACACGACGACGAGTTATTAACGGAATCCGTGCGGGAGGATATGATTTGGAACGAAATGTGGTCGGGGAAGAGGTGATGGTGAGCCCTGATGAACGCCCGTCTCTTACACCGGGGGAACCAAGGGGGGAGCCCTGGCGTTCGCCAGGGCGATCCCAGGCGCCCGAGGGCGCCGTCCCCCTTGCCCCCTCCTTTGTAAGTGCCCCCTCCCCAGTAGGTGCCCCCTCTACAAGTTTAACACCTCAGCCAGCTCCTCCACCACCCAAACCAACATCACTCCCTCAACGCCCAGCACCACAACCCGCTCCTTCCACCGAAATGGAGGCTGTCATTATTGAGACATCTCCAGAGAAAGCCCCTGAAGATACTCCTGAGAAAACTGAAGAGGAAGAAGGGGCTGAGTTTAGTGAGGCTGAAGAGGAAACTGAAGAGGAAGCTGAAGGGGAAGCTGAAAAGGAAGCTGAAGAGGAAGCTGAAGAGGAAACTGAAGAGGAAGCTGAAGAGGAAGCTGAAGAGGAAGCTGAAGAGGAAGCTGAGGAGGAGCCTCCCATAGAAACTGAAGAGGAGGGGGTTAGGGGGAACCTTGGTTCCCCCAAGGAAGCTGAGGAGGAGGGGGTTAGGGGGAACCT
>Ga0172376_10008700_pt1 | contig 10575 bp, 9 predicted proteins | sample Lak35m_FD_121114 | JGI IMG/M metagenome (GOLD analysis project Ga0172376, IMG submission 121114) | Freshwater microbial communities from Kabuno Bay, South-Kivu, Congo - kab_092012_35m | ecosystem: Environmental > Aquatic > Freshwater > Lake | place: Democratic Republic of the Congo: South-Kivu... | reverse complement strand
GTTGGTGATGGAAACGAAAAACCCTCGCAAGTCGATTCCCTGCGAGGGTTTACGTGGAGTCTTGATAACGCCTAATAAAGGGCCATCACTCGGACTTGAACCGAGGACCTACGCTTTACGAAAGCGTCGCTCTACCGACTGAGCTATGATGGCTCGCTGAATGCGGGCGGAAATTTAGTCAGCCCCGTTCAGGCTCGCAAGGTCTTCGAGTTTGTCGGTTCGGTGGCCGATCCGTAGTCGCCGCGTGATCTGCTGCGGCGTGGAGAAGGGAGTTCACGGGCAGCAAACCTGCGAATACGACACTAAAATATCATTTAAAAACAAAAACAGACACAATTACAGCCAGAAGATCGAGTCCACTGTTCGAAACCGTGTTTGACAGCGTCCACTTTGTTCGCGAGCAGCCGGCAGCTTGTCCCATGCATACTCTGACGATTCAGCTCGTTGCTGGCGGCTGACAAATCGGTGCGACGGGCGGAGTCAGACTCGCTGACGCCGGAAGTCTGTGCGGAAACGGAAACGGCTCGACGACTTCTGTCTATCAGGCTACTCTGACCTCAATGCCTCGGGTCGCTCGGTTTCACATCTTCTCTCCCGTCTTAAGTCTGCGACTCCCAATGAGTATGACCATTCCAGAGCTGCTTAAGTCGCTTTCGGACAGCGGGTTACTGTCAGAATCGGCGTTGAGCACCATCCAAGATTCGCCGACTAGCGGACGGCAGTTTAGTTCTGCGGATGACTTTGCTCGGGATCTCGTCAAGCAAGGGCACCTCACCAAATTGCAGGCAGCGGCGGCCTTGCAGGGAAAGACCAAGAATCTGATTTTTGGCGACTATGTGGTGTTGGAAAAACTCGGTTCCGGAGGCATGGGACAAGTCTTCAAGGCACGCCATAACCCCACCGAGAAACTGGTGGCGCTCAAAGTGCTCTCAGCGGAGGCGGTTAAGAATCGGCGATTGGTAGAGCGGTTCAAAAAAGAGGCCAAGGCCGTTGCACGGCTCAAACATCCGAACATCGTGCGTGCTTACGAAGCAGGGAAGATCAATCGCATCCGATACCTCGTGATGGAATTCGTCGACGGCGAGAACATGCTCGACCGTGTCAAACGAAAAGGCCAGTTGTCGGTCGATGAGACGGTCAGTTGCGTTTTGCAAGCGGCGCGAGGTTTGGAATATGCCCACCAAAAAGGGATCGTGCATCGCGACATCAAGCCGTCAAACTTCATGCGCGACCGCAAGGGCCGCGTGAAGATCTTGGATATGGGGCTCGCCCGTGTGGAGGACGGCGAGGAAGAAGATGACGCCATGCGACTGACGATTCCTGGTCAGATGCTGGGCACGGCGAGATTCATGGCTCCCGAGCAAATCGAAGACGCTCGCAAGTCCGACGTGCGTTCCGACATCTACTCACTCGGCTGCACCATGTACTTTTTGTTACGCGGCAAAGCTCCGTACTCGGGTGAGACCGTCGCACACACCTTGATGGCTCATGTGAGCGCGCCAATTCCCGACCTGTGTAAGAAGCGTTCAGACGTCCCTCAATGGCTCGGCAACGTCTTCACCAAGATGCTCGCCAAGAAGCCCACCGAGCGTTTTCAGACGATGGGTGAATTGGTCGAGGACATCCAAAAGCATCTGGGAGAAGAGCTATCGCGTCACGAACCAGAACCGCACGAACGCGACCAAGTCGACGACGAATATGCGGAGCTGGTGGGCGATGAAGAAGGCACGTCGCTGGAAGAACTCTTCAGCGACGATGAAGGACCGGCTCATTCCGAGGAATCTTTCGGAGAGGCGGCTGATCCCGATATTCCGGACGCTGACGACGGTGCATCGGCTCCTCGTGGTTTTCGTTCAGCCTCTCAGAGCCAAGATGAACCTATCGACGACCTCCAGGACGCACTCAGCACCTTACCCAGCGCTCCCAGTATCAAGTCCGCCTCCGCAGTGGCCTCGGTGCAGGAATTCCGGCTTGATGCAGCATCCACCGAGAAGTTTTCGCCAGCAGCGCCAAAGCTTTCGCATGACCCAATCGCTGAAGCAGAGCTAGGTTCGGTACCGATTGCCGAACGCCTCAAGAATCGACGCCTACAAGAGGCCCAATCAATGAAGCGGATGAAGGCCGCCTTGATTGGTGTGGTAGGGTTGATCGCCGTCGTTGTGATCGCAGTGATTGCCCTGCGAAAGTAAGACGTCAAATTCAGCGCTCGTGCCGCCCCGAAGTGATGCCTTCAAGACAAGCCACTGATAGGAGTCCTTCAGATGCAAAGCGCCGCCACAACTGTCGCAAAGTACCTCGAAGAACTACCAGCCGACCGGCGCGCAGCAATTGAAACTGTGCGGCAAGTCATTCTGAAGAATATCGACCCGGTGATTGAAGAGGGAATGCAGTATGGGATGATTGGTTACTACATCCCACACTCCATCTATCCCGCTGGGTATCACTGTGATCCCAAACAGCCGCTGCCATTCGCGTGCTTGGCGTCGCAGAAGAACTACATGTCCCTCTACTGCATGTCGCTGTACGCCGTTGGCGACGAAGAACAACGGTTCCGAGACGACTGGGCCAAAGCCGGCAAAAAACTCGATATGGGCAAGAGTTGTATTCGCTTCAAACGCATCGAGGATCTCGCGCTCGACGTTATCGCTAACGCCCTTCAACGCGTCACCGCGCAGCAGCACATTGCCTTCTATGAAACGGCAATTAAGGCCAATGCCGCCACCAAAGGCGGGCGTTCGACCGCTCAAAAAAAGGCGTCTTCGAAGAAAGCTGCGTCCAGGAAGCCTACCAGCGCAAAACAATCCGCCAAGCGAGCTGTTGCCAGTAAAGCGACCGCAAAGAAGAAGGCTTGAGAAGCCTCATACTCTCCGCTGCTCAGTCTTTGATGGAGATGAGTACGGACTCGATCGTCGCGTGCCCGGACTTGCGAAATGGGCGTGGCAGCGGCTGAGCATGCCCCTTCTCGTCAATGGTCCGACAACGCAACGTGTATTCGCCAGCGGGCAATCCGGGCAGCACCACCGCCCAATGCGCGTTTGTCAATCGCAACGGCCATGACTTTGGACGGCCTTGTTCATCAAAACCCAATGTGCCTGCGGGTACTCGCTCGTTCGGCAAACCTGACCACTTCTGTGGAGCATCCAGAAGTTCGGCATCACGCCATCGACATTGCAAAAAGTGTGGATCGTTCTCAGGACGCGGCTGCGCGTTGGACTCAATCGAAACCTGCACTTTGTGAAGCCCGCCAAGGCCAACCTGTGCATAGCCAGAAACCGCGATCGCTTCGCCCGGCTTAATCTTGCTGGGCACAGCGAGCGTCGCTGCAAACGTCTTGAGCGGACTGTCGACATCGTTGTTCTGCTCACCATAGGTGTCGTTGGCGTAGAAAAGGTTCGTCAGCACGACATGGCTGAGCCACTTAATCGACTTGAATCCATAAGCCTCTGGCACCACCACCCGCACCGGACCACCACGTTCAGCATCGAGCCACTCACCATTGAGCTTGTAACACAGAATGACCGGCGGCAGATCGAACGGATCCTCCAAAACACGGCCAATCGGTAACGAGCTGCGAAACATCTGCTTGGGATCATCGTTGTGATAGCCGTAGTAAAAGACGCGGCGCAGATTCTCTCGTGGTTGCGTCAGCCAGACGACTTCGCGCAACGGCACGCCTTCCCATAGTCCCATCCCGAGTGGGCAACCCAAATTGAGGCAGGTCATCACCTTGGGAAACCGCACCGCGTACTTCTCGGCGATCTTCATCAAGCCTGCGAAGTCGAGCGCCGTACCATCGGCTTTCGTCAGTGGTTTGCCGATCTTTGGTGGATGGTCGGGATCAGCGATGACTTCCAACTTCCACGTGTCACGCGTGAGCCCGACTTCGCGTTTCTTCTCTTCAGGCAATGAATGCGGCACAGGCTTGCCGCGCGAGACATCTCGAAAGTCCGCAACAGGAGTGAAGTACGGCTCCGACATTGCGCCGGCCTTATCGGGTTTCGCCCGAGGCTTCGGCTTCTCGGCCAGCTCCTGAGCTTCGCTCGGCCGCACGAGCGCACGCGCCGCCGTCGCTCCCGCCAGTCCGAGCCCCAAGAAATGACGCCTGGAAAGTTCCAGATGCTCGGTAAGAAACGCGGCATCATTGAGCATGCGGAACCTCGATTCGGATCAAGCCTGTCAACTCACTGCTGCGCAACAGAGCGCAGCGGAATGCTCGGCAGCCTAAATGCAGACAGCTCATTACCGCGACTCAACGTAGACCCAGCGAGTCGTTGCGTGAACTCAACAGCGTTTCCAGCTCACGCACCAGAACCTCAGCGATATCGGTGGTGTTGGCGCGGTTGAAAGCCTGCCAGCCGGGAACAGCGTTAATTTCGACGACGTAGCACATGCCGCTCTCGTCGTAGAGCAAGTCAATGCCGGCAAAAATTGCTCCCGCAACGCGAGCAGCTCGCAAGGCGTAGTCGCATTCGAGCGGCGTCGGCGAGTGAGGCTCAGCTCGTGCGTCTCGAGCGCAATTGGTGCGGAAGTCGCCATTCGCTCCAAAGCGTTTCATGCCTCCGAGTACGCGACCATTCAGAACCAACACGCGGACGTCGAAGCCTGGATGCCGGATGAATTCTTGGGCATAGATCACGCAACCCGTACGTTCGATCGTGCGGAAGGTACGAAAGGCGAGATCTGGATCGGTCACTCGACAGATGCCTCGACCTTCGGCTCCGAAGATCGGCTTAATGACGACATCGCGGCCAAGCTGCTTAAAGGCGGCCATCGCGGAGTCGGTCTCTTGGCACACGATCGTGCGCGGCACAGGCAATCCTGCAGCATCGAGCTTTGCCGTCGCCAGGTACTTATCCGTCGCACATTCAATGGCTTTTGAGGAATTAATGACGAGCACGCCAGCGATCTCCAGTCGCGCCAGGGCGTCCATGCGAAAGACGACTTGCTCCAACGAACCCGGTGGCATCGTGCGCACAACCACGGCATCACACCGCGAGAGATCATGCTCGGCTTGCGTGATGAGTGGTGTCGCGGCACCGCAACCGGCTCGCAATTGAGAGAACTCCAGACGTACGGCGAGATGTCCGCGCGACAGCGCCGCCCGCTCGATCTCGCGCCAGTACCAACTGGACTCGTTTGCCAAGACTCCGATCTTCAACGTCAGCCTTTCATCGCCAAGCAACGCGAAACCACTCTCTTGTGGGATGGCAAGCTCGTCAGGATCAGCAGCAGATCCAGTCGCTCAGGCCCCCCTGCGGCACGGTTTGAACTGAAGCCGTGCGACCTCAACCGCTTACCCACACGAAGTCCGTTGCACATCCCGTTTCTCTTCAGCCGCACTCTTACGCAGGTAGAAAGGTTCCAACGTCATCGGATCGGCGAACTCATGGCGAGCGGCAAGTTGCCTCGCGAGTTCGCACAATACACCGGCACGTGGAGTCCATTGAGTCTCCTCCAGGCGACGGATTGTGGGCGGCACGGCATCCTTGAGTTTCACCAGCCCCGGCCCAGTGACCGCAAAGTGCGACGACGATTCTGCCGCACAGCTCGCAAGCCAATCTTCATTTGATTGAATGAAGATTGGCCCCACTCGTTCCCAATGGCCGTTGGCTCCGCGTTGATAGCGACCGACGAACAACTCGTCGCGCATCGCATCGGCGACTGCGCTGACGTCGGTCACGTCAGCGGGTGCCGCTGCAGCGGCGGCGAGCAGCGTGTCAACGGCCACCAATCGAGCACCGGTGGCGAAGCAAAACGTCTTGGCGAATACGACACCAACACGCAGGCCAGTAAAGCTGCCAGGGCCGATGCTCGTCGCGACGATGTCAACTTCCGACGGTGTGAAGTCATGCCGCCGCAACAACTGCTGCACATCGGCCACGAGCGATTGGGCATGCCGCCGTTTCGTACGATCAAGCGTCATCTCGCTGAGCAGCGCCGCGTCTTTGGTCAGCGCGATGACGCCCTCCAGGCCGGATGTTTCGACTCCCAAGATGAGCGCCACTGCCGTTGCCTTTCGCAGACGAGGCCACCTCAGCAATCAACGCCCGGTACCGGGAACGACTTCGCGAATTGACGCACCTCTTCACGCACGCGCCCGACGATGTCGTAGTTGTCGTGATTGCGGAGCACTTCCAGAATCCACTCGCCGACCTTCTTCATGTCGTCGGCCTTCATACCGCGAGTCGTCAGCGCCGCAGTGCCGATGCGAATGCCGCTCGGGTCCAGTGGCTTACGTTGATCGAACGGGATCATGTTCTTGTTGACCGTGATACCCGCACGGTCGAGAGCTTGCTCGCCGAGCTTGCCGGTCAGCCCGACAGAGGTCATGTCGCACAACATCAAGTGATTGTCGGTGCCACCCGAGGCGAGCCTGATGCCGCCCTTCATGAGTTCTTCAGCCAGCACTCGCGCATTATCGACGACCTGCTGTGCGTAGGTCTTGAAGCTCGGTTGAGCCGCCTCGCCAAAGCAAACGGCCTTCGCCGCGACGATGTGCATGAGCGGGCCGCCCTGCATGCCCGGAAAGACAGTCTTATCGAGTGCGGCTGCATGCTGCTGACGGCACAGTACAAAACCAGAACGCGGGCCTCTTAATGTTTTGTGGGATGTCGACGTCACGAAGTCCGCAACCGGCACCGGGCTATTGTGAATGCCCGCCGCGACCAGTCCCGAATAGTGGGCCATGTCGACCATCAACAACGCGCCGACTTCTTGCGCAATCTCGGCGAACTTCGCATGATCGATCTCGCGCGGATAAGCACTCGCCCCGGCGACGATGAGCTTCGGCTTATGCTCACGAGCCAATGTCGCAACTTGGTCAAAGTCAATGCGATGATCGGACTCGCGCACTCCGTAAGGCACAACTTTGTAGAGCTTGCCTGAGAAGTTGACCGCCGCCCCGTGTGTCAGATGTCCGCCCATCGCAAGATTCATCGCGAGGTAAGTATCTCCCGGTTGCAGCACCGTCATGTAGACCGCTTGATTGGCTTGGGAACCCGAGTGCGGTTGCACGTTGGCATGCTCGGCACCGAAGAGATCACAGGCACGCTGCTGCGCGAGATCCTCAATGACGTCGACGTTCTCGCAACCACCGTAGTACCGCTTCGCCGGATAACCTTCAGCGTACTTATTGGTGAGGATCGTGCCTGCGGCTTCGAGCACGGCGGCACTCGTGTAGTTCTCGGATGCAATGAGTTCGAGCCCTTCCTTTTGGCGGACTCGTTCGTGCTCGATGGCGGACCAAATCTCGGGATCAGCGGTCTTCAGATTCTTCATAGGTCTTGCTCAAAGGGTTGAGAGAGTCGCCCAGTCGGCAGCCAATGTGACGGGCAAGAAGGAGTTGTCAGACGAAGAGAACCGGTCGGACGAATGGCCTTCGATCAGGCTCAAACTGAGCGTCCGGGACGAAAAGGTGAGGCAAGGTACTCAATCACTGGGAGCGGCGGTATTCTCGCCGGAGCCGTTTTCAACGTCGTTCCCACATCTGATTTCACCGATGACAGACGCCCCATCCTCGCTACCGCTTGCCAGTTCTCCACCGCTGCAAGGCGAACGCGTCACGTTCACGGGAACGCTCGCGTCGATGACACATAAGCAGGCCCATGAACTCACCGAGCAACACGGCGGGCAGGCTCAGCAACATCTGGGCAAACAGTCAACGATGGTTGTCGTCGGTGAGGAAGGTTGGCCGCTCGAACCGGATGGCAGGACGTCCGTCAAACTGCAGCAGGCGGTCGAGTTTCTCAACCAAGGTCAGTCGTTGCGGATTGTGAAAGAGTCCGAATGGCTCCGGCTCATCGGCCTAGAACAGCGCGAGCGCGAGACGCAACGACTTCATACTCCAGCGATGTTGCAGCAGTTGTTGGGAGTGCCGGTGAGCCTTGTTCGTCGTTGGGAGCGATTGGGGCTAGTACGTGCGGTGCAGCGAGTCTTCCGATTGCCTTACTTCGATGTGCAAGAAGTCGCGGGCGTGCGCAAGCTGCATCAGTTGCTCGTGGCCGGAGTATCACGATCACAAATTGAAGCAAGCCTGCAAGACCTTCAGGCCATGCTCCCCTCAGCAGAGTTGCCGCTCTCGCAACTTCAGATTTTGGAACGCGATTCCCGCGTTCTAGTCCGCGATGCCAAAGGCTTACTCGACCCGCGCAGTGGGCAACGACTGTTTGACTTCGAACGCACAGCCGATGTTGATACCGCCAGCGCCGAGGAGGCCTCTGACGTCGTCCCGTTTGCGAGTGACGTTGATCCGGCGGTGATCAGAGATCATGCCGACTGGACCACGGAAGATTGGCTCGATCAAGGTTGCCGCTTGCTGGAACAAGATGATCCGCTTGCCGCGATCGAAGCGTTCCGAATGGTGCTGATGGACCGCCCGTGTGATCCCGAATTGCACTTCTACCTAGCCGACGCGCTTTATCGAACGAACAACCCCCAGGGTGCGTTGGAACGTCTGCATGTCGCGATTGAGCATGATCACGACGACCTCCAAGCCTGGACTCAGATTGGCTGTATTCGGCATGAACTGGGCGATCAACAAGGAGCGCTCGACGCGTTCGACATTGCCTTGAAAGCACATCCTGCATACGCAGATGCCATGTACCACAAAGCGTCGGTGCTCGCGGGCCTCGGACGAGTGACTGAAGCCCAGACGCTATGGCGCGAGTATCTTAAGCACGACAACCGCGGCCCGTGGGCCGAAGCAATCCAACAGCAACTCGCCGAGCACGGTGCTTAGTCCTTCTCTCATGCACTTGCAGCGTTTGATGCCAGCCCAACACGTTGGTGAAACGCGCACTAGAGTGGTTTCTTAGGCGGCGTGAATTTGATCTTCTCGATGTACCGCACCAAGCGGCCTTTCTTGTCGAGCTTGCCGCTGCAAGCACTCACGGTCGCGACGACGTGCTTGAAGTGCAACTTGTAATCAATGTCGATCTCGACTTCGGTGTCCTGCGATGCTGGATCGCCCGGTTTGCCGATGATCTGCAAGATTTCGTCATTGAGCTGACTAAACACTTTTGGGCTGTTACCAAGATTTCGTTGGCCAAGCATCAAGCTTTGCAGCGAACCATCAGGGTTCGACTTCAATGTCACCTTAATGTCAGGAATGATCGCGCCGACCTGTGGAGCCGCTGCTCCCGGAGGTGGCATGTTGATATTGAAGTCACCTTCCGGCTGAATGATCTTCAGTTGCAACATGAAGAAGATGATAAGCTGAAACGTGCAGTCGATCATCGGCGTCATGTCGAGTTGCAGTTTGTCGTTGCTCGTAGTTGCGGGGCGTCGTTTCATAGCGGCTCATTGATCGGCGACGGCAGAGATCGCGAATTTCGAAAAGCCCGCGTCTTGGCACTGTTTGATAACCTCTTGCACGATCCCCGACGCCACTTCTTGGTCGGCTCGCAGCTTGATCGTAACGTCTCCGAGTTCAACCTTGCGCAGCCGATAGAGCCGCGCTTCCTGCTCCATGTATTTCTTGGCCTCGAGCGGGCGGATCTTTTGGCCGGCTCCGAAGTTGAACAGCAGCGGTTCGGGATCGAGTCGCTCGCCCTTCACGTTTCGCAGGAAGCCAATATTCATGACGACGGTGTGCTTCTGCTTGATTTCCGGCGGTTTCGCGAGCACATCGAGCGGCAATTTCACGCGTTCGTCCGCCTGAATCTCTTCAAAACTGATCGTAAACATGAAGAAGGTGATGAGTTGAAAGACGATGTCGATCATCGGCGTCATGTCGAGTTCGATACTGCTAGGAGGGTTGACGTTGCGACGACGAGCCATCTTCAAAATTCCCGAATGACTACGATGCGGATTGGCGGCCTACTTCCCGCCGTGATTAGCAAACCGCTTCATCAACGCGTCGCTGACATTCCCGACTTCAAACATCAGCCGAGCAATGCGATTGCGGATGAAAAGGAACGCGATGATTGCCGGAATCGCGACACACAGACCTTCGAGCGTCGTGAAGAGCGCGGTGGCAATTCCATCCGCCAACTCCGCAGGCTTCGGCGCGGTGGCACTCGTCGCGATAACTTGAAACGAAGCAATCATGCCTTGCACCGTTCCGAGCAGTCCCAGCATCGGCGACAATTGTCCGATCAGACCGAGATAGCTCAAACGATGTTCGAGAACTTGGTTCTCGTCGTCGCCGACAGTCTGCATCGCTTCGACGGCGGATTCATAACTCGTGTTGAGCTGCGCCATCCCCGCCGCCAACACCCGCGCGACAAGCGATTCGTCGGCCTTCGCGATGTCGTAGGCCGCTTGATAGTTCTTCTTCGAGAGCAGTTCCTCGAACGACTCTAGAAAGGCGACAGGAAGAAAATTGTCACGTCGCAATTCGAGCAGGTTCATGACGATCAGCGCGACCATTACGAACGAGCAGACAAAGATCATCGCCCCGAATGGTCCCGACGCCTCAATCATCCACATGAGATAGCTGCGTGAAGCAGCCGGTGGTGCCTCGCTGTCAGCATCGCTGATTGTCGCGTCTGACTTCGGAGCATCCGGAGTCGCGGCAGGTTGAGCCGCCGGCGCAGTCATGACGGGCTCGCCCTCTTCTTGGGCAAAGGCGGCACT
>Ga0172376_10008696_pt1 | contig 10578 bp, 9 predicted proteins | sample Lak35m_FD_121114 | JGI IMG/M metagenome (GOLD analysis project Ga0172376, IMG submission 121114) | Freshwater microbial communities from Kabuno Bay, South-Kivu, Congo - kab_092012_35m | ecosystem: Environmental > Aquatic > Freshwater > Lake | place: Democratic Republic of the Congo: South-Kivu... | reverse complement strand
AGATCTGCGGGAAATAAGCCATCATTCCTGCAGCATTCAGGAAACGACTGAAAAATCAGAGCCCGCAGCGAGGTCGCCGGAGCTATCCCCGGACCAGGGGTACTCCCACCAGCACTGACAGGCTCAGGATTCAAAATGCGGATACTTTGCCGAATCAGGCCAGGGGCACGGTTTCCCCTGTGTCGAGCATCCATCCTTGTATATGCATTCTGGCAGCCGCTTGTCTACAACTGTGCAGTGCACTGGGGCGGGGGGGGGATTTGAACTGCTAATGGACGAGAATGGGGACACTTTTTTGCCGCGGATGAATCTGGCCTGCCACGGTTGAACACGGCCTGGCACGGATGAATCGCAGGGGGCAGCTGGGTGGATGGGTAAGGGCGACTGACGTGTTTCGTGTCGTGGTGTGTCGGGTGTAATCCTGAGGTTGCGGGTCTGGCTGTGTGGCGGCGGTCAGGTGCGTTTTTCGTTATCGGCTTCGGCGCGGCTGAGTCGGGCGGCGACGGAGATGCGGATGAGGAGTGTACCGGCTCGCATGAGTCCGAGTGCAGCGACGGTGACGACAGCGGCTTCGACGATGCGGGGGTCGCGGGTATTCATGGCCATACCGAGTGCGTTGCGGAGCACCACGAGGGATGCTCCGAGCAGTCCCCAGCCGGCGAGTTCACGTAGCCAGAAGAACATTGGACGGGCTTTCTGGTCAGTAGCGTGCGAGATCGCTGGCGGTCTGCATACCCAGTTCAGCGACGAGTTCCTGGGCTTTGCTGACCATCATTTTGAGTTCGCTGTTGAGTGCGAGGAACTGCCAGCCCTGCTTGATGCGCATTTTGATGTCTGGGACTGAGAAGCAGTGGATACCGACGGGAGTACCGGTTTTTTTGCCAGCGGCGAGGATTCGCTGCAGCATGGCTTCGAATTCTTCGGGGGTGGGGTCAGTACCGTCGGGTTGTTTCATTTGCCAGAACAGATCGTTGGGTCCGACGAAGATAGCATCGACGCCTGGCAGGCTGTAGATGGCTTCGGCGTTATCGACGCCTTCGGGTGATTCTGTCTGGAGGATGACGAGGATTTCGTCATTGGCGCGGCGGTAGTATTCGCCCGATTCGGTCTGGAAGTTTTGAGCGGGGATGCTGCCACCGATGGAGCGGTTGCCCTGGGGAGGGTATTTGGCTGCTGCGATGGCGATTTTTGCCTGTTCAACGGTGTTGACCATGGGGACAACGATCCCCCAGGCGCCTCCGTCGAGGACTCGTTTGATCAGGTCGTGGTCACCGCGTGGAACGCGTGCGAGTGGTACGCAGCCGGCGTCGGAGATGGCGGCAAACATGAGAGAGGCCATCTGCCAGTCGATGGGGGAATGTTCGAGGTCAACTGTGAGCCATGGGAAGCCTGTTTTGGCCATCAGGCGAGCGGTGAAGACGTCGCCGAAGGAGAGCCATGTGCCAACGGACGGTTTTCCGGCCTGGAGATCACGTTTGACGGGGTTGGTTTTCATGGACGGGGCTTCCGGGTAACCGTGAGGAGCGATGAGGTTCTTTTTTGTGAATGGTACAGTTGAAGGGTGTTGGGAGCAAACGGGGAAGTTCGTTGTGGCGTTGATTGTCGAGCGGGGAAACGACAGTTGTGCGGGGTACGGGAGTTCTGTTCTTGCCGGGCTGTTGCATTTTTGCACATCCGAAAATTGCTGAATTTCTCTGTTTTATCCGGATTCACAGCCAGTTTGGCTCAGAGTGGCAGACGCTGGATCGGGCGACTGAGCTTTTCTGCGGAATTCTGATTTCCAGCGGGGCCTGCCTGGGGAGACGGCAGGTGGCTGGTTATGGTGGGGCGATTGTAGCGGGCGTCTGCAGCGACTGTCCGAGGACTTTGGCACGGGGCGAGTGACTATGTTGAATGCGGTGCGGCTGGCATGTCTGGTACTGGTGGTGCGTGGGTCTGTGGTGAGTGCCGGGATTTGCGGTGCGGGCACGTATCGCTGCTGTCCGGTGGCTGCGTGTGCGCCTGCGGCCAGTTACACAGCCTGCCGGGTACAGACTGTGACGGCGTGGAAAACGGTTTGTGAAACGGTGTATGAGCCTGAGGAGTACACGACGAAGAAGGTTGTGTACGAGCCTGTTTACGAGGCAGTGGAGCAGACGACGTACCGTGTGGTGACGGAAACGGCATATCGGGATGAGCAGTACACTGTGTGTCGTCCGGTCACAGAACAGGCGACTCGAACTGAGACCTTTTGTGTGCGGCGTCCGGTCACTGAGACTCGTTATCAGTCCCGCCAGTACACGGTGCAGAAGCCTGTGTGGGAAGATCGTGTGCGTGAGTGTCGCTATACGGTGCAGCAGCCGGTTTGTGAAACGGTGGAGCGTGAGTGTCGTCGGACGGTGATGCGCTGTCAGACGAAAACTGTTGAGCAGGAGCGCTGCTGGACGGTGTTGAAGCCTGAAACGCGGACCAGGACGGTTCAGCGGCAATCCGGACAATGGCAGCAGAAGGTGCAGACGATACCTGGTGCGGTGACCTGGCGGATGATGCCAGGTCCGCTGGGATTTCAGTTCTGTCCGGTGCAGTGCCCGCCGCGCCAGGTGACTCGGCGGGTCTGGTGTCCGCAGACGGTGTGTCAGGAGGTGCCGTACACGGTGATGGTGCCGCAGGTGATGCGTCAAAAGTGTCCGGTGCAGGTGACGGAGTATGTGCCTGAGGTGCAGGTTCGGAAGATTCCGGTCCAGGTGACTCGCATGGTTGCTCGGGAAGTCGTGCAGAAGGTGCCTTACCGAGTTTGTCGGGTGGAGTGTGAGACGAAGACTGAGCAGATTCCTTATACTGTCTGTCGGATGGTAACGGAGACGAAGAGTCGCGAGGTGCCCTATACCGTGTGCCGCATGGTGAACGAAACGAAGACTCGCCGGGTACCCTGCTGTGTTGTGAAGCGACTGCCCTGCACCAGTACTCGACAGGTCTGTCGGATGGTACCGAAGGAGGTGGAGGTGAAGGCGTGTCGGATGGTGCCGAAGCAGATTCTGCGACAGATCCCGTGTGCTCAGAGTGTACTGGTGCCCGAGGTTGTGCATTTTCCGGGGGTGCCGGCCGGGGGGTTGTCTTTGGGGGATGTCTCAGTGACGGGTGGCTGAGCGGCAATATTCCTGAAAAATTGCCTGGCATTTTCCCAGCGATCTGGGAGACTTCCGCGTAAATGCAGCGATCGCTGGCGAGAGTGACCGTACTGTTCAGCCTTCAGCAGGCAGGCTGTGCTTTTGTGCGGTGTTCGTCAGCGTTGACTTGAGCGGAGCACGAGGACGATGCTGGGACAATTGGTACCCTGTGGTGGCGGTGACGTGATTCCATTGCAGGCGAAGAAACTGCTGGTGGGCCGCAGGTCTCACTGTGACATCAAGCTGGACTTTACAAATGTGTCGTCACATCACTGCGAGCTGGAGCTGCGGGACGGCTATTGGTTTGTGCGTGATCTGGGCAGCAGCAACGGCGTGAAGGTCAATGGTGAGCGTTGTGAAGACAGCGTGCTGATGCCGGGTGATGAGATCAGCATCGCGAAGCATGCGTTTCGGATTGAGTATTCCGTGGATGCTGCTGCGGAGCTGCCTGAGTCTGAAAACCCGTTTGCTCGCAGTTTGATGGAAAAAGCGGGCCTTGAGGTTCGTCGTCCTAAGTCGGATGTCGCGGCTGAGCCCGGCAAGGCGGCTCCGAAGAAGCAGTCCCGCCGGGTTTCAAGCGAGGACGACTTTATCATGGACTGGCTGAAGGATTAGTTTGCAGGCAGGGCTTCCAGGTGCTGCCGCAGTCGCTGCAGGACATTTTCAGGGATGCTGTGAGGTCCGTTGAACTGGACGAAGTCGACGGTGAATCTGCCGGACTGCAGCAGGCTGCGAAGTTCCAGTGCCGGGGTGATCGGCAGGATGGTGTCCTGGGTACCGTGGGATTGCAGCACCTGGCAGCCGGGGTGTGACAGTGTCAGGCGTGTCCATTCGGATTTCTCCAGGACAGTGCCGGAAAGAATCGTCAGCAGAGCAGGCTGAAACTGGTGTCTGAGTGTGATGCATGTGCTGATCATGGCTCCTTGTGAGAACCCGCCGATGACGCAGCGATTGTCCGGGACGTTCCAGCGTTGCTGCATGTGGGTAATGGCAGTGTGCAGCTGGTCGGCGGCAGTGTGCATGCCTGGTGGCGTCATTTCGGTCAGCTGACTGAAATCCTGAGTTTCGTTGAGTTTTGCGAGCATTGCCATATTGATGGGCCACCAGGCACGGGCCCCGGGCATGCCATATCGGGCCAGGTCCAGCGGTGCGGCGGGGAAGACGAAGCGACAGCGTGCGGCCAGCAGAGGGCTGTGTTGCATCAGCCACGGTCCAAAGTCGGCCAGATCGTCACCGGGAGCACCGAAACCATGGCAGAGCACGACCAGGAGGTCGGGGTTGGCGGTGGTTTCGGAGATCACGAGGCATTCGAGGTTATTGAAAGATTCGAGGCTGGCTGCGATGGTCATAGTGTGTTAGTCAGGCTGGTGTGGGGGTCAGGGGCTGGAATCGGAGGAGCTGGAGCGACGGCGGCGGCGTGATTTCCCGGAAGAGTGTTCACGAGAGTTGTCTGACGACTGGCTGGAACGCGACCTGCGTCGTTTGCTGCCTCTGAACGGACTGATGAGGATGCGGAAGAACAGCAGTATCAGGAACCAGAAGCTGCGTTCGATGGCAGCAAAAAAGCGACCGACGCGGATGAGCAGGCCGGGCAGCCCGGCGATTTGGGTATGGTCGCTGAGTCCGTAGCGGGGCTGGTCAGCATCACCGGAGTTGGGCCCCTGGCGATTGAGTGCGTCGGCGAGCCCAGGCAGCAGGCAGAAAAGTTCGGGTGGCCGACTGAATACGGTGAAGCAGTGCGGGCATTTGAAGCGTCTGAGCGGCAGCCAGAAGCGGATCAGGGCGAGTCGTCCGAGGGGCTGGCGCAGCAGTCGTTCCTTACAGAAGGTGCATCTGTAGTGTTTACTGGGCCGGGAAATACTGCACCTCGAGAGGGGTCTGTTTGTCGCTGGTACGCCAGGAATTTGTTGCCGTTTGCCGCAGCAGCACGCAATATTTGTGACAGATCGGCAGGCAAATCGGGTGCGGGCAGTGAAAAAACCGCTGCGATGGCTGAATCCTGGATTTTGAACGGTGACAGCGCTGCACTGATGCCTGTGGGCTGAAAGCAGCGGGGTGGTCTGGCAGTTAATTTACTGCTCAGTGGCAAGTCCTGGTCCCTGGTGTGGCTTTGCCGGCGAATGAAGCATGAGGGTGGATTTATTTTGCCGGTTGGATGGAGTTGCGACAGGTGGCTGAATCTGCACCGCGATCCACCAGGGCTCCCGTGATCAGTTTCGATTGATCAGGGGAGTCTGGTGAGGCGTGTCCGGTGCCGGGCAGCGGCCGGTTTTTCAGGCTTTGGCGGCAGCGAGTACTGCATCGTAATTGGGGTGGTCGGCGATTTCGCTGCAGTATTCGGCATAGCGAACTGTACCGGCTGCATCGATGACGAACACAGCGCGGCAGAGGCAGCGGTCGAGCGGTCCGCCCTTGATGAGGACACCGTAATCTTCACCGAACTTTGAGCAGCGGTGTGCGCTGAGAGTGCGGACTTTGTCGACGCCTTCGGCCCCGCACCAGCGTTTCTGACCGAACGGCAGGTCCATGCTGACGACGAGGATTTCGACGTTGGCGAGCTGTGCTGCCTGATCGTTGAATTTTTTCGTTTCGGCGTGGCAGACGGACGTGTCGAGCGAGGGAATGGTGGCGATGATCCGAATTTTACCGGCACTGGAACCGAGAGTGACTTCTTCGAGGCCGTTGCCCTGCAGCGAGAATTCCGGGGCAGCGGAACCAGCGGCGAGTGCATTGCCGGCGAGGTCTACGGGATTTCCTTTGAGCGTAACGGCGCCTTTACGAATGTCGGCCATGGTTTTCTGAATCCTTATGGTGCTGGACAAAACTGGTTGAAAGGTGAAATTGTGTGAGGTCTGGCAACCTGCGGGGGGGAATCATAGCACTGCTGGATTATTCGACCAGCAACCGCACGGGGATCCCCGTTTGGATGACTTGCCCGCCGGCGGCAAGAACTTTTGCGGTGATTCCGGCGACTTCTCCGGGTGCGACGCTGTCAGCGATGGTGATGGCCAGATCGGCGGACGCATGTTCGGCGGCCACGCTGGCTGGAACGGCAGTGATGCCGGCCGGCAGACCTTCGAGGAGGATGCTGACGGGTTCGCGGAACAGCGGGTTTCGTTTCAGGGTGACTGGCAGGCTGATCATGGTGGCTTTTTTGGCTTTGACAGGTTCTGTGGGCGTGGTGGCGACGACCGCATTTTCGACCGTGAAGCGGATGGGGGCCGTCCAGGCGCGAACGGGTCCTTCGGGTGCGAGGGGCTGATCGACGAATTCAGCAGAAACGACAGCATCGATCACTTTGGAGGGTGTATCGAGGGGAACGTTGATGGTGAGCGGAGTGACGGCTGTCTGGACGGCAGCAAACTGGAATTCGGCAAGTCCCACTGCGGGTTTTAGCGGGGAATCGGGCTTATTGGGATCTTCGCGTCGGCGGGGTTCCGTGGTTTGCATGTCAAAGCGAGCCAGACCGGGCAGCGTTTCCTGCAGGGGGAGCACTTTCACGGCCAGTGTGGCTGGCAGTCCGCGGAACAGGACTGGCGGCAGGCCTTCAGGAAGGATGATGGCGGGAACAGTTTCAGCGGGGCCGGCGAGGATAGTTTCGCCGGGAAGTGTGAGTCCTTTTTCCGGCAGTCCTTCGACCTTGAGCGTCGTGGTCCAGGCTGGTTCTGCACCTTCAGTGCGGGCTTCAATGCGGAGGCTTTCACCGGGATTTTCAGTGGCGGCGGTGGCATTGCGAGTGATCATGAGCAGGACATCGTGGCTGGCATCCTGAGCGGGGATGACTTCGGGCACGACTGTGAGACCTTTGGGACCACTGAGGCTAAGTCGAATGGGGCCGGTGTAGCGGAAGCTGGGTGACTGTCGAATGACAGAGATTTTCAGGGGCACAGAGCCGTTTGCGGGCAGTCGCAGTCCGGCATCGCGGGTTGTGAGCAGGAACGCCTGGCGATCAGCGCGAGCAACCTGCAGTCTGTAGACGTGGCTGGGTGAGCCTTTGCCGGAGACATCGCGGATGCGGATCTGCAGCTGAGTGACGGCATCGGGCACTTCGTAGTTGAAGGCCGGATCGCTGGCGCCGGATTCACCATCGTTCTGGGCGACGAGATTTTCACCATTGTAGAGCATGAGGTGCGGGCGGAGCGGCGAGGCGATGGAGCGGGCGGCGACAGAAAAGTGCAGTGTCTGTTTGGGTGTGACTTTGATGTTGATGGCATCCTGTTCTTTGGCTGCAGCGATGCGGCCGCTGGCGAGGAGAGCAGGAAACGGAGCTGTGGTGAAAGTGGCATCAACGGGATCAGCGGGCCACGCAGCATCGACCGGTTCAACGACATGGGTGCCTGGTTCGACTTTGACCGGTGGGAGTGGCAGCAGGAGTGCCGGGCTGGTGGCGGCGGCGACGGAGGCACCGGCTTTTCGGAGTGCGACCGGTTGAGAAACGCCGTCTGCGGAGACAGTGCGGACGGCTGTTTCTCCGGGAGTCAGTACCGGCGGATAGGCATTTGAGCCGGGGGGCAGGTCACCGACGAACAATCGCCAGATGCTGCCGCCGGGTGCCTGGAACTGCAGATCGTGCAGTTCGGCGTAGTACAGTCCGTCAGCTGGAATGACGACGGCAGCGCGGGCATCGCCGAGCAGGTCGGGCTGCTGCCACTGCACGGCGAGCGGTCCGCCCTGCTGACTGCGGATTTCGACGACCGGGTCGAGGCTGGAGCCGAGTCGTCTGGCGTCGGCTTCGGCGACAATTTTCTGGCCGGCTTTGGCTTTGAACCAGATGCGTTTTTGTTCGGTGCCGTTCAGGATTCCGGCGACGGAGACGGGCAGAGTTTCTGCGGGAGCAGACTCGGTGAAAGTACCGTCGGCAGCGGTGGGAATGCGGTCGAAGGCGATTACTGCTGCGTTGCTGACGCCGGAAGTGGTAACGCAGCGCACGAGATATCGTCCGGGGACAGTTTCCGGGGGCACGGTGACGTCGAACGCGACGGCTTCAGCGGTGCCGCCGGCGACGACCTGGGTGCTGATGCCGGCGAGGTCCGAGACGAGACGCGCGGCGGTGAGGTTTGTACCGAACGCGGTGAGTCGAGTGGTGCGGCCAATTTCGGCCGAGTGCTGTGACAGGCGAGTGATGGCGGGGGCAGCCAGTGCGACGCGGGGGGCGGACTGTTCAGCGGCGATTTCCGCAGCGGAGCTGCCGGCGGTTAATTCGAAGAGAGATTTGGCGTCAGCATCTGAGAGTGCTTCTGCGAAGACGAAGATGTCATCACAGATCATGCGGGTGAATTCTCCGTCGGCGAAGCTGGAGCCGAAAGTGAGCGGGGTGTTACTGACGCAGGCTGTGAGGGAAACATCGGTGAGCCATGCGGTATTGCCGTCGATGATCCCGGCACTGGTCCCGGTGGGTTTGAGCAGCTGGCCGTTGATGAAGAGGCGAACGCGGATGTCATCGACATCGGCGTCGGCATCGGCACCGGGGGCGTCTGAGTTATCGAAGCTGGCCGTCAGATGGACTCGCCGCCTTGACCCCAGTGCGGCTTTGGCGCTGAAGTTGACGACTTTGTAGCCGCCGCCGGCATTGATGTAGAGCTGCAGGTTGTCGGTGGAGGGGCCGAAGTTGATGCCATAATTGGTGGGATTACCCTCGTTTCCACTGCGTTTGGCGAACAGTCCGTGAAAGGTGGCGTCGGAGTCCGGGTGCAGGCTGGCGAAGAGTCCTGAGACGGTGACGGCATCGGGTCGGGCGAGATCTTCACTGGAGGCGATGACGAGCTGCTGACCTTTGGCGGCATCGAGCAGCAGTGAGCGACCGGGGGAGTTTTTAATGAAGGCTGAGGGGATGCGTGAGCCATCTTTGGGGAGCGAGGCGACGTCTTTGGCTTTGCCGCCGGCGGCGAGGTCTGCGAGTGGTGCGGCGTCATCATCGAAAGTGAGTTTCAGGACGGCGCGGTCGCGGAGGTCCTGGGCGGTGGCCGGGCAGGAGCAGACGAAGCCGGGGAAAAGCAGGCAGGTGATCAGACCTGTGAGGCAGCGGGACATGCGGGCGTCCTGGCGGGGATTACGGGGGGCAGGGGCAATTTGGGTGGTGAGTGTAGCAGAACGCGAGGTGCGGGCCAGTATCAGGCGGGTGAAAGCGCTGGAGCGGAGCGGAATGGCGGCTGAGTTGTGGGTTGCGGGATGTTTGCGGAATGGGCGAAAAAAAAGAGCTGGCAGGGCCAGCTCTTTGGGGATGTCTGAATGAGACGGAAACGAATCAGGTCGTCTCTGTCTGGCGACGACGACGGAGTGCTCGAATTCCGAGTCCGCCGAGGACGACTGAGACAGCGAGCACTGAACCTGGTTCAGGAACTGCGACACCGCCACCACCACCACCTGCCTGCTGTGGAATATTGATGGTGAGATTCGTTGGATAACTGGGCGTCAGACCAGCGTTCGGCAGAATTGGAAGTTCGGCTCCGTCAAGCTCGACAAATACACCAGAGAAATTCGTCGGACCACTACGCGTGAAAAGCAAGTCTGCGGTGCCGGCAGCGGGGCGATTGAAGGTGAGGTCGAACGCAGCAATCTCATTTACGGCGACAGTTCCGGACGCCGGTGCGTTAGAGGCCAAAGTAGCACCTTTCGCTCCCGTAATTCGCAGAACATTCGTTGCAGTGCTGTTCGAGACGATAAATTGAGCCGATCGCCAGAACGAATTACTGTCAACAGAAACGAATGCAGTTGACGCCAGGTCAGTCAGGCCTGCGGTACTGAAATCAAACTGAAAGTTTGATACCGCTCGACTGGCGTTATCACCGCCGGCGTAAAACTTAACGTGAGCAACGGAGGTAGTGGCGCTGTGGGTGTAGGTAATGCTTGGTGTCACGATGATGGATGCCACTGCTGAGGAGTAGCAGAGTCCGATCAGGGCAGTTGCGAGCAAACGAACCATGAAAGCAACCTCTCTTGTCAATTACGAACGGTGTAAACGACGCTTAGCACACACCGCGAACGCTGTCTTACAAAATGTCAACCTACGTGACATACGATGACTCTGCAAGTCGCAGTCCATCGCTTTTTTAAAAAAACACGATTTTCCCCAATGGGAAGCCGGAGTGTCTGCCCGAGTACTTTCGCAAAGATGGATTGGGGGTATTTTTATGTTTACTATCTGGTTGCCAGCTGCAGCATGAAATTTTGCAGTCGGGCGGCCATTTCGTTGCCGTCGGGAGCCAGTCCGGCCTGAATCATGGCATTCGCGTGGAGCTGCAGGGCACACTGCCTGACGAAGTCCGGATTTGTCGAATTTTCGGACATAGCGGCCAGTTTTTGAACCAGAGGTGCCTGCGGGTTCAGTTCCAGAATCATTTTCTGCATTTCGAATTCCGGCGTGTTCATCCGCAGAATTCGCTGCATCGTGGTGCTCATGGAACCTTCCGCATTCACGAGGCAGCAGACGCTT
>Ga0172376_10008694_pt1 | contig 10579 bp, 9 predicted proteins | sample Lak35m_FD_121114 | JGI IMG/M metagenome (GOLD analysis project Ga0172376, IMG submission 121114) | Freshwater microbial communities from Kabuno Bay, South-Kivu, Congo - kab_092012_35m | ecosystem: Environmental > Aquatic > Freshwater > Lake | place: Democratic Republic of the Congo: South-Kivu... | reverse complement strand
TTGACGTATCCAAGACCTATCGCCGGCTTCAAGCGTAACGACCGAACCGATCGCATCGCGATTGGAGGATCGGCCCACGAGCCGAACGGCCAAAAAGGAGCCTTGGCGATCCGACCGGTTCTCAAGAACTGCACATGGAGCGTTGATACAAGAGACCACAAGGTCGATCAGCCCGTCGCGATTGATGTCACCGGTTGCGAGCCCGCGACCTTCGTGGGCCAAGGCAAAGAAAGGTGAATCCTTACCGCTTAGCACAAATCGCTTGGCTTGGATATTTTCAAGAATTTGTGGGCGCTGCAAACGGTTCGCTGAATAGCGCTCTAAGTGGCCGTTGATCACGACGATGTCCTCATCTCCGTCGAGCTCCAAATCGCACAGCGATGTCCCCCATCCGACCGACTGCTCGTCGGTGGCCGTGATGCGAGCGATGTTGGAAGCGTAAGAGAAACTCAAGCGTCCTGCCCCACGATACAACGCATTGAATTCATCGGCGTAGTTGGTGACCCAAAGGTCAAACTTTTGATCGTTGTTGTAATCTCCGATGGCAACCCCCATACTTCCCTCGGCCCTGCCTTGGTCGTTGGTTGCTACTCCGGATCTTCTACCAAGTTCCGTAAACTCAAAGGCACCATCATTGCGAAAAAGCAAATTGGGCTCAACGTCGTTGGTCACATACAAATCGGTGTCTCGGTCGCCGTCTAAGTCCGCAGCGATCACGCCCAAGCCTCGCAGTGCGATCCCCGAGAACGCCTCAGGGGTCCTTTCTACGAACGAGCCGTCCGAGAGATTTTCATAAAGGGAGTCTTTGAGTCCCACATAATCGGTAGGACCGCAGTAATCTCGCCGGTTGGAGTCCGTTTGCGAGGGACACCAGGGATTGTTATCCCATGACCAATTCGCGTAATGGACCACATACAAATCCAAGTCTGAATCTTGGTCGGCATCGAAGAACACCGCAGCGGTGCTCCAAAGTGGATCGTCGATCGGATGCACGATTTCAAACGTTCCATCGCCTTGGTTGTGAAACCACTGCAAACGATCGTAGCCTGTGACCAAAAGATCGACCAAGCCATCAGAATCGTAGTCGGCAGCGACTATCGCCGAATGATACGTTGCTGAGAAGTCCAAGCCGGCAGCAGTCTGAGAGGATTCGAAACTGCATGAATGAAGTTGCCTGTACAGGTTGCCTGCATGGCCAAGCATCCTCTTGCGCTGCGGATCTGGCAGCCCGCCACCTGCAGTGACAATATCGAGCCGGCCATCGCGATCGTAGTCGATCAGTCCCACCCCTCCTCCGGTCGTCTCGGGAAGTGCAAAGACACCCGACTCGCTCCCATCTCGATACTCGCTTCGAGCAAGGGCGCCTTGAATCTCAATAAAACGGATCGCACCAGACGGATCACTGCCAGCCGCGTCGTTACCATCAGACACTTGGCCGGAGAAACCCTTCGAAGGCATCGATTCTTTAGGTGGCAGATCAACAGGCTTGGAGCAGCCGCAGGCTACCCAAAGGGCGATCGAAGCCAAAGAGGCTCTGAAAAGCAAATCAAATTCGATGGCGGGTTTGCAGAGATCTTTCATCGGCTAAGGCTTGGCGGGTGACGCGAGGTAGCGTTTGTGGACCGCGGATAACTGAGGCTGATCCATGCGGTCGTAATAGATCGCTAAATCTTGGTGGGCTGGCGCAAAATTTTCGTCCAATTTCAAAGCAGCTTCAAGCCAATAAACACCGTTCTCTCGAGATTGCTTGTGCAAGAGCAAGTGCCCTAACTCATAACACTGGCTGGCCGTTCGATTGGGGTTGCTTAAAAGTTCAAAGAGCATTCGATCCGCCAAAACCGTCTGTTTCTGTCCTTGGTCAGCAATTTCCGCTAGGACACTCGATCGCTGTTCGTCTCCTAGTCTTTGATAAGCTTGACTGAGCGTCGAGGCTACTTCCACGTCCTCAGGCCATTTCTTTGACAGCAGGTCAAGCACATCAATGACCTTCTGGTTCTCGTCGGCGTCCAAGTAGAGTTTGGCCATCTGCAACCGAAGCGACGGTTGAATCGACCGCCCAGGGTCGGTAAGTGTTTTGATGCTCTTTTCGATACGCTCGAGCGCTTCGGGAGCTTTACCGAGCTTGCGAAGGACTTCGCTGTAACGCAGAAGCGCTTCGGCATGATCGGGTTGGCTGGCTAAGAATCGATCCAACATCGACTCAGCTAAATCCAATTGCTGATCCCCTTGATAAGCGATGCCGGCTTGAAGATACAAGGCAACGAAGTCTGGGTGCTGTTTCAAAGCTGGCTCAATTTCCAAGATCGCATTTTTCCAATCGCGGCGCGCAAGGTGCATCATGCTGCGAAACGTTGGAATCCAGGGTGCCTTGGGCGACTGGGTCTGCCATAAATCCAGAAACCGACTTGCTGCTTCGAGATCCTGATTGCGAAGCAGTCCAAAGACCAGCGCGCGAGCCGCGTCATCGAAGTCCTCCGGATTGGCCTCTAAATAGCTCGCGACTTGAGACTCCGGTGCTTTGAGCAGTCCTAGCTGCGCGTCCATGAGCAGTTTTTCCCCTTGGACAGTTTCGGCTCGAAGCCCCAAAGAGCCCGCAAGTTCAAGTTGCCTTTCAAAGGCGTCCTTTTGTCCGAGTTGTCGGTAGGCTTGAGCCAGCATCCCTCGGACTTGTGCCGAGTCCCCATACTGATCCTTCAAAGCATCAAGCGTTCGAATCGCTTGTCGGTTTTCCTCCAACTCCAAAAGCGAGTTTGCGCGTTGGATTGCTTGATTCCAACTCCAGGATCTCCAAGCCACCAAGGATAAACAGGCCAAGATCATGAGCAAAATTGGCAATCGAAAGCCTTGCCAACTGCTCCGAGACTTTGGATCCGAGGGTTTCGATTGAGGTACGGTCATACTCGTAAGTTTACAGATAGGTTGAAAGACATAGGATCCGGAGCGCTCCAAAGTCGCCTTAGGGAGGTCGCCTTAGGAAACCCAACTTCGGGGGCTCGATTACCTTTGTTAATCCACGTTGACAAGGGGGTAAGAGGTTAAAACATTGAAATAATTCCTGACACCCCCCCCGTAATGGTTGACGCGTCACAACGCCACGTTGTAGAGTATACATGGGGCGTAAAACCGCGTTAGAAGGCCTTAATGTTAAACAAATTGTTATTATTTGGTTGCTAGTTCGGCTCGGATGCGGTCGCCCTGGGGTATGAGAGTTTTCAGATTCATCTTTTCGGAAAGGGTTTTTCACAATGACCAAAGGTCAAAAGTCGGCTCGCCAGGGTTTCACTTTGGTGGAACTGCTGGTTGTTATCGCCATCATCGGAATCTTGGTAGGGCTGCTCCTACCAGCGGTCCAAGCGGCCCGCTAGGCAGCACGGAGAATGTCTTGCGGCAGCAACATTCGTCAGATCGCACTAGCACTTCAGAACTACGAAAGTGCCTACAAGCGGTTCCCAATGTCGGTTAATTACGGGTCTGCCCGTGGTCGTCAGCAATTCCATGCCTATCACCACACTTGGCTTGCAGCCATTCTGCCACAGATGGAAGGTTCGACGATCTCCTCGAATACCAACTACAACCTTCGCGTTTGGGGTCAACCGATCGTTAGCTCCCGAGTCGCAAACTTGCTTTGCCCTTCGGATTCCAATGTGGAAAAAGTATTTGCTCAGCACAACATTGCACCGACCAGCTACGCAGGTAGCCAAGGATTCCACTGGTGGCCAGATGCTGCCGTTGGAAACTGGGCTCCATGGGGCGGCTTGGGCTTTGTCAACAACGGCGACATGTCTGGATTGTTTGCACCATCGCGTGCCAACCAAATGCGGGACATCACCGACGGCACCTCCGGGACCGTGGTTGTCGCTGAAACCGACACGGCCAATTTCTACGGTGGACCATTCATGACCACAGGTACTGGCCTTCGTCGCGCTCCTTACACCAGCGGCGTATTCCGAGCTGCATTCGTAGGATTCTCTCTCGCAGGTTGGGGAACGAACGAAGGGGGTGGCCAAGGTGCCTTGGAAGTCGACGGCTCTGGTCCAAAAGCTGCCGGATCCTGGTTCCGCGCCGGTGCGTATGCTTACGAACCTACCTACATTTGCGCTTGGGGGATCAACACCGAATGGCCAGGAACATCCAGTTTCCACGGCCCGTTGATCCAAGCTGCACGTGCTGATGGTAGTGCAGGTACGTTGTCGCAGAACATCAACTACGGTGTTTACTTGAGGATCAATGCGATTGCAGACAACAACGTCACCCCAGAACCTACCGAGCAATAATCAGCTGAACCCCCACTGCAAAAAGGAAAAACTCCCTATGAAGAATTTTGTCTTGAGTCTCGGGGCGATCGGGCTTTTGTCCATCGTCTCGGTAGGTTGCAACAAGGGCCCAGATCCCAAAGCGAATCCCAACTTCCAGGAAAAAACGTTGATGGATCCAGGCGCTGTGAAGATGGGAGCCGAGGCACCCAAACCTGCACAAAGCAACTAACCTAGCGCAACAAACACATTGCACTTAGATTGGCTTCGAGCCAGCCTCGAACCAAATTTCCAAAACGGGGTAGCTGCTCTCAGCTACCCCTTTTTCGTTTTCACGCAAGCAAGTAAATAGCCACCCGACTGAGCACCAGATTTGCCAGAAAAATCAGTCGGAATCCTCGGAATTTTTCGACGCAGGTGTTTGCGTTCCAGTAGACTCAAAGGGGGCTTAAAACCTCCTTGAGAGCATTGAGCGTGGGAATAATTCGTTTAGCCAACTAAACGCAGGAACTTCTGGTCTCAATCCACATCTCAATTTTGTTTCATTTTTCATCTTTTCTCAAAAGGTTCTTCACAATGACCAAAGTCCAAAGGTCGTCTCGAAGCGGCTTCACACTCGTGGAGCTACTGGTGGTTATCGCCATCATCGGAATCTTGGTAGGACTGCTCCTACCAGCCGTCCAAGCTGCCCGCGAAGCAGCACGGAGAATGTCGTGCGGTAGCAACATTCGCCAAATCGCACTGGCTCTTCAGAACTACGAAAGCGCTTACAAGCGTTTTCCAATGTCGGTCAACTACGGCTCTGCCCGTGGTCGCCAGCAATTCCATGCCTATCACCACACGTGGCTTGCAGCCATCTTGCCGCAGATGGAAGGCTCGACGATCTCCTCGAATGTGAACTACAACTTGCGAGTTTGGGGTCAACCCATTGTCAGCACTCGAGTCGCCAACCTGCTTTGCCCTTCGGATACCAATGTGGAGAAGGTTTTCGCTCAGCACAACATCGCTCCGACCAGCTACGCAGGTAGCCAAGGTTTCCACTGGTGGCCAGATGCAGGGGTGGGCCCAGGCTGGGGTGGTCCAGCCATGGGTATCGGAGCTCTTGGAGATTTGTCCGGATTGTTCGCCCCCTCTCGTGCTAACCAAATGCGTGACATTACCGACGGTACATCAGGCACCATCGTTGTCGCGGAAACCGATACGGCAAACTTCTACGGCGGCCCATTCATGACCACGGGTACTGGCCTTCGTCGCGCGCCCTACACGAGCGGTGTTTTCCGAGCTGCTTTCGTAGGATTCTCTCACGCCGGATGGGGTACCAACGAAGGTGGTAACCCGGGTGCCATTCAGCCAGACGGAACAGCCCCACAGGCAGCTGGCGATTGGCGGCGGGCCGCTGCGTACGCTTACGAACCTACCTACATCTGCGCTTGGGGTATCAACACCGAATGGCCAGGTACGTCTAGCTTCCACGGACCGCTGATCCAAGCTGCCCGAGCCGATGGCAGCGCAGGAACCCTATCGCAAAACATCAACTATGGCGTTTACCTGCGACTCAATGCGATCGCTGACAACAACGTGACCCCAGAACCTAACGAATAGGGACGATGCTTTTTGGATCCTGTCAACAGTATCCTTCCTCGTCTGCATTCAAAACGGAAAAAGCGGTGGTTTGACAACCACCGCTTTTTCCGTTTCATGGGCATGAATGATCGCCTGATGACTGAAGCGATCTACCAAACAAAATCCTCGATCATCTGTTCGAGCCGGCAAAGTTCCTCGTTGATGTCAAGCGAAAAGCGAGACAACTCCGAACTACGCCGCAAGCTTGTTCGCGATCGTAGCGGGGCTCCATCGTCCATACGACGTAATCGACCAACAAGCATCTGCTCTAACTGACCAAGATAACTGTCTTCTAGTTGCCTTTGCTGCCTTCTGAGCAACATGATCCTTACACTCCGACATGAGTAATACGAAAACGCACGAAATGACCTGCGTGAAAACTTCTGTGTCAGGCCAACCGATACCGGATTGCCGACGACGCTCAATGTTGCAACAAGTTTTCGCAACGGCTGTTTTTTTGATCCTAGTTGCGGCTTGAATAAAAATCTTTCGCTTGCACTTTCAACACAATCGCAACAGCTTTCCATTTTCAAGGCTCAGCTCGTGGCGTTTCTCTAAAATTGTTTCAGAACAGCTCAAGTCCATCGAAAAGCAAACCGCTATACTTTTGACTTAAGCGTTTGGCTCGACACGGACGGATTTAACCTCCTTTGTGATTAGGCAAGATGTTCCGATTAACTGTTTTAAGGCTTATCGCCAACCTCTTGACGGCGTGCCTTGTCACCTTGGGTTCCAATCTGACGTTGGTTGGCCAAGTCTCTACGACGAGCATTGGAGATGACCAAGCAGCCTCGCTTGCAAAACTTGCGATCGATGGGCTTGACCGCGAGTATCCGAACAAACCTTCCAATGTTCTGCTCGGCCCAAAGGATGTATTGAGCCCCAAAGCACTTCACCCGGCCTTCTACGGTTGCTTCGACTGGCACAGTAGCGTGCACGGCCACTGGATGCTTGTACGCCTGCTCAAAACCAACCCAACCCATGCCCTAGCACAAATTTCCCGTGAGCGGCTTGCCACGAGCCTTACCAAAGAGAATATCGAAGCCGAGACCGCTTATTTTCGTGTTAAAGAAAATCGTTCCTTCGAGCGCATGTACGGTTGGGCTTGGTTGCTTAGGCTCGCTTCAGAACTGCAAACCTGGCAGGATCCACAAGCCAAACAGTGGCTTGATAACCTCAAGCCACTCGAGGCGGAAATCGTTTCATTGACTATGGGATATCTTCCTCGACTCTCCACCCCCATCCGAACCGGTGTCCATCCCGATACTGCTTTTGCCTTGGGCCAAATCCTCGACTACGCAAGAGTTGTCCATAACGTGCAACTTGAACAAACCATCCATAAACGTGCTTTGGAATACTTCGGGGACGATAAAAACTACGCCTCGGAGTATGAACCCTCCGGAGAAGACTTTTTTTCCCCCTCACTCAACGAAGCGGATCTGATGCGCAGAATCCTCGATAAGGAGGAATTCGCCAAGTGGATCGAACGATTCTTGGTTTACGACGACGAATCCTCCCACTTGAAATTGCTAACTCCAGTCGTCGTTTCGGATGTCACTGATGGTAAACTCGTGCACCTTGCCGGCCTGAACCTATCAAGATCCTGGACTATGGATGCGATCTCCCGTGGGCTCCCTGAGAGCTCTCCATGGAAAGATCGACTTGCTCGATCAGCCAAAGCCCACCTGGAGGCCGGGTTGAGCTATGTCTTCAGCGGGCACTACGAAGGAGAGCATTGGCTCGGAACCTTCGCCGTGTACACACTCACTGGAGTGGGACGCTAAAGCAAAATGGCTCTGAACACTCCTAGTCGGGATCTTGTCCTGCTGGTTCCTACATCGGGACCAGTCCTGATTGCTCCGACCCTCCTGCAATCATCATGCTGTTTGTTCGGCCAACGAATCGACTGCAAAGCGATTCTGACAGATCCCATCGATTCAGAATCCATCGGGGGCCCCGAACTAGACGATTCCCATGCCGAGTCCTTCGAGCGAATCGTCATCATCCCGTGTGGTTTCCATCCGCTGAAACTCTCTGATGTACGTCAAGCCTGGTGGTTTGGACGATTACCCATAGCCAACTCGATCTTTGTTGCTGATCCTTGGACCCCCAAAGAACTTGGCCAGTGGCTTGGAAATCGTGCAGAACCTGGTGACAATCCAAGCACTCCTGGGATTGGATTGTCGCTGAATCAAATCAGCCTGCACGATGTCCAGACGATCGTTCTAATCGCGTTTTGGGCCAACCGAGTAAAGCCGCATGCAGTCGTGCTCCTGGAGAGCCCACCAACACATGACCAGCGCCCTGCGGATTTCCTTACCCAAGAACAGATCGATCCAGAGGACATCGCCACTTGGTTGCTTCAGCGTTATTTGAAGGCTGTCCAATCCCGCGCCATTCCATGGAACGACCAATCCGATTCGGATTGGCCGATCCTCAATCGCCTTCATAGAAATCTCCGCGAACAACTACCTTCGGAATATTCGCAAAGGCTCGACGAAGTCTCTCCTAGATCGATGGGCAGCGCAAAGATCTTAACCGACGACTCTGGAAAAATTCCTTGGGACAAGATTTGGACCTCGTTCTGCGATTTGGCGATGGCAGGTGGGCCACCCCATCGAGGCAAGTTGCTGGAACCCGTGCGACTCGAAGCTATCGAGAGATTTCCAGAGCAGTACCGCTTGGTGGTCGATGAGATACGACGCGGGATCACCCTAGCAAGCAGCCTTGAGACCTGCGACAGCCCATATCTAGGCTGGGTCTGCGTCCAGTGCGATAGCCAGCAGATGGCCGCTTGGCTGATGCGCGCGATCTTGGTCGAAAACATCTCGGTGCGACGAGAGGATGATAAGCTGTATCTACCTGCGGGTCCCGATTTCCGAATCGACAAGGAAATCAAGAATGTCATCACGGCAGTGGCAAAAACCAACCATTACTGGCATGCGCACTTAAGAAGCCGTCAACCGCCAAACCCACTGTAGCGAACCAGTCCACGCGCAAAAATCCACCTAGACATCAGGTAAAAAAAGACCACCCACATCACGAGCATCGCCATGTCGATGGCCAACGCAGCGCCTTGGATCTTTCCCAGGAACACAGCCGCAGGGAAGTATGCCAGATACTTGATCGGCAAGTAGTTGACGATCGTATCGAAAGGTGCCGGTAGCAAATCAAGCGGGAACATGTGTCCGGAGAGAAAAAACTGGAACAACATGTAGACAAAAAGCAGCGATGAAACCTCTAGCATCCAGAATCCGACCAATCCCAGGCATGCTTCGAGATAAAAACCAAGCGAGAAACTTAAAATCAACGAAGCGATGAAACAGCCTAGTGTCAGCAGATCGGGCCAGCCCGAGGTGAAGCATCCGCGACATAGGAAAAAGACAAGCACAAAAGGGCCAAGAGCCACCGCATAGTAAGCCAACTTGTGAGCAACCCTGGACCAAAATAAAAACGAGAGCAAGTCGATCGGCTGAACCAGATAACGCTTGATTTCACCGTCTCGTATGGTCTTAGCGATACTCGATGAGAGCCCTGGCATGCTGGAAAAAGCTCTTCCGACCATGGTGAGCAGATAATAAGCCACCATATCGTGAAACGAATACCCGCTGATACGTCCGGAAGTAGGGTCTTGTGGAGATAGCGATTCGAAGACGGCCCACCATAAAAAGATCTGCGTGATGATCGGCAGAAAACGCATCAGGGTGCCCAAAGCGAAATCGCCTCGGTAGGCCAGTTTCTCGGCCAGCGCTGTTTTGACGATCATCCACCGCGTAGCCCAAGCATGAAGCCAACGGTTTTGCTCTCTAGATCCCTGCATTCAATCCTCAACTTGCTTGGGAAGTCGACTCGGAGATGGAATGAAACAGACTAGCGATGACCTCCTCAAGGGGAGGGTCTTCGACGGCCACATCATCGACGGTGTAATTGTTGAGAATCTCTGCGAGGACTCGTGAAACATTTTGCCTCGGGACCCGAATCGAAACCCTTGGTAAATCGGTCTTGAGAATCTCTCCAAATCGCTCCAAGCCAAGTGAAGATTGCTGGAGTCCAAGCTGCAGTTGAATGACCTTCGAACCCGAAAAACTATCGATGATCCCACTGAGAGATCCGTCGTACTGCAGGACGCCTTGGGCGATCACCACCACCCGTTGGCACAGTGCCGATACGTCCTTCATGTAGTGGCTTGTCAGCAGGATCGTGATTTTGCGTTCTTCTTGATAGTGTTTGAGAAACTGCTGAATATTCCGCTGAGCGATCACGTCCAATCCGATGGTCGGTTCATCCAGAAACAGAACGTCAGGAGAATGGAGCAAAGCAGCGATCAGCTCCATCTTCATCCTCTCGCCCAGGGACAATTCACGCACAGGACGCCCGAGCAGTTTCTGAACATCCAACAGTGACGTCAATTCTGACAAATTGGCATCAAAGTCATTCCGATCGATCGCGTAGATCTGCTGGTGAAGACGAAAGGACTCTTGGGCCGGAAGATCCCACCACAGCTGGTTCTTTTGGCCCATGACCAACGCAAATCGACGTCGGTATTCCATATCCCGTTTCCAAGGGACAAACCCCATCACACTAGCGCTGCCGCTACTGGGGTAGATCACCCCCGAGAGCAGCTTCAAGGTCGTGGTCTTGCCCGCACCATTTGGGCCTAAAAAGGCGACGAACTCACCGGGCTCAACACCCAACGAAATCCC
>Ga0172376_10008691_pt1 | contig 10581 bp, 11 predicted proteins | sample Lak35m_FD_121114 | JGI IMG/M metagenome (GOLD analysis project Ga0172376, IMG submission 121114) | Freshwater microbial communities from Kabuno Bay, South-Kivu, Congo - kab_092012_35m | ecosystem: Environmental > Aquatic > Freshwater > Lake | place: Democratic Republic of the Congo: South-Kivu... | reverse complement strand
TGATCCATCTTTTGAGAAATTGCAATCGAGAACAATGTCACCACTCGTTGGTGACACCTATTGATTGGAAACTGTATAAAATAGAGAAAGAATTAAGGAGGCCACTAAATAAGTCACTACTCGTTGCTGACACCTGTTGATTGGAAACCAGGGCTTGCGTACTGCTGAGTGGGCTCACAAGGAAGTCGCCACTCCTTGTTGATGCACACCGATTCCACCCACTCTCCGGGTTGCTCTCCCCATTCGCGGAGAGTGACCCCCTTTTTTTCTGCCAACCTCTGCAGCGAATCGCAGTCCTTGTCCGCCCCAGGGAACCATCAGACGTAGCCCGCCCAGCCACCTGATGCGTTCCCTCTATCTCCTGCGCCCCCACGGCACCGCCGGCATCGAAGGCGAGCAGCTGGTGGTGCGCAGCGGGGAGGAGGAGCTTGACCGGATGGGGTTGCCGCTGCTGGATCAGATCCTGGTGGTGGGCCAGATGCAGCTCACCACCCAGCTGATCCGCGCCTGCCTGCGGCGCGGCATCCCGATCGCCTACCTCAGCAGCAGTGGCCATTGCCTCGGGCGGCTGCAGCCACTTGAGGGTGGCTATCGCCACCGGGCCCGCCGCCAGGCCGAACTGCCGCAGGAACGCCGGCTGGCGCTCGCCCGCGCCCTGGTGAGCGGCAAGATCGCCAATAGCCGCGTGGTGCTGCAGCGCTTCACGCGGCGCAGCGGACGGCCTGCGGTGGAGAGCTGCCTGCGGCGGTTGGGGCAGCTGCAGACCCTCACCGGCCGCGCCCCCTGCTCCAATCACCTGCGCGGTCTGGAGGGTTCGGCGGCGGCGCTCTATTTCCGCAGCCTCGGCGGCCTGCTGGAAGACGATGGCTTCGGTTTCGCGGTGCGCAGCCGGCGGCCACCGCTTACCCCGTTTGATGCGCTCTGCGGCTTCGGCTATGGCGTGCTCTGGAATGCGCTGCTGCTGCGGGCCGAGCTGCGCGGGCTCGATCCCTACAACGGGGTGCTGCATGTGGGATCCCCCCGCCATGCGGCGTTGGTGTCGGATCTGATCGAGCCGCTGCGCACCTTCCTGGTGGATCCCTTCCATGGCCAGCTGATCCGCGCCGGCCAGCTCTCGGCCGCCGAGCATTTCCAGCCCCATGGCGCTGGGGTGTACCTCAACGACGGCGGGCGGCGGCTATGGCTGCGGGCCTGGTCGGCCTTCATGGCCGAACCGATCCAGCTGGGCACGGCCGGCAGCGGCCCTCGCTGGGAGGTGCTCGATCAGCTGGTGAAGAGCTTCGCTGCTGCGGTGGATGATCCCGATCGCACCCTCAGCGTGCCCCTGCGCCGATGAGCCAGGAGCAGCTGTGGGTGATCGCCTACGACAGCCCCAGCAACAAGCGCCGCCGCAAGCTGGCCAAACTGCTCGAGGGCTACGGCGAGCGGCTGCAGTGGAGCGTGTTCGAATGCCGGCTGCAGCCCCATCAGGTGGCGCGGCTGCGGCAACTGTTGGCACGCATTGCCACCGCCGAAGACAGCGTGCGGATCTGGGCCGTGCCGCAGCGAGCCCCGGCAGCTGAGCAGCTGGGCCGGCCGGTGGAGCCCACACCCTGGGAAGACAAGGTGATCTGAGTCAGGCCTCTGCCGCAATCGCCTCCGCCAGCGTCACCACCCGCGCCCGTTCATGGAACCGGTAGCAGCGCTCACCGGGGGTGATCACCAGCAGTTCATCGAGCTCCAGATCCACCAGCGCCTGCCGCATCGAGGCGCTCAGGCGCGGGGCGTCGGCCCGCTTGATCTCAACGCCGAGGCGCCGGCCGCCGTGGTTCACCAGCAGATCCAGCTCGGCGCCGCCATGGGTTGCCCAGAACCAGGCCCCCTCCGGCCGCCAGCTGGCCAGCAACTGCTCGATCACGAAACCCTCCCAGGAGGCCCCCAATCGAGGGTGCTGCAGCAGCGCATCGCGGTTGGGGATCTGCAGCAGTTGGTGCAGCAAACCTGTGTCGCGCAAGTAGATCTTGGGCGCTTTCACCTGGCGTTTCAGGGAATTGACGTGCCAGGGCTGCAGCACCCGCACCATGAACACGCCGGCGAGCAGATCGAGATAGCGGCGGCAGGTGGTCTGGTTCACGCCAAGGGAGCGGCCCAGTTCGGCGCCGTTCCAGAGCTGGCCGTGGAAATGGGCGAGCATGGCCCAGAAGCGCTGCAGCGTCACCGCCGGCACTCGCACACCCAGCTGCGGCAGATCGCTCTCCAGCAGCGTGCGGATGAAGTCGCGGCGCCAGATCAGGCTGTTCGCGTCGTTCGAGGCCAGAAAGGAGCGGGGAAAACCGCCTCGCAGCCAGAGCATATTGGCCTGCTCCAGGCCCACTTCAGCCAGCGCAAAACCTTCCATCTCCACGATCTCCAGCCGCCCCGCCAGCGATTCCGACGACTGCCGCAGCAACGCCGGCGACGCCGAGCCGAGAATCAGGAAACGGGCCGGCTGATCAGCCCGGTCTGCCAGCACCCGCAACAGCGGGAACAGCTCCGGCCGCCGCTGCACCTCATCGATCACCACCGTGCCGCGCAGCTCCCCCAGGGCGGTGAGCGGCTGATCGAGCCGGGCCAGGCTGATCGGATCTTCCAGGTCGAAGTAATTGGCGCTCGCCGCCGGCACCAGCTGGCGAGCCAGGGTGGTTTTGCCACATTGGCGCGGCCCCAGCACCGCCACCACGGGCGAGCGGGCGAGGGCCGCCTCAAGGGCCGCCAGGCGGGATGGACGCGGGAGCATGGCGTCACGCTAGCGGTTTGCCTTGAAAATCCTGCAGTAGTCGCTGAATTTTCAAGGCAAAGGACTCCTTTCACCTTTGGCGTCCACTCGGATGTCGGCATCAGAGGAGCGCTCCAGCGGACAGATCGGGGCAGCCAGCTGGTGTGCAGCGTTGCCGCAGGAGCTTCGGCCTCCCCCAAGCGTCGCGGGAGCAACAGCGCCACTGTGATCCAGCACTCACCGCAAGCTGAGGGCACTGCTTGCTGATCAGCCCTCCCACTTCTGCAAGCAGCCAGGGATGAGGCAAAGGGCAGTCCCCGGCAGGGTTGCCGGCCGACAGGGGGGTGCGCGATTTGGGCTCCGATGCACGGTCCTTGCTGCGGCTGGCGTCCTGCCCTTTTCCGTTTCCGCGCACCCCCACGCCGATCGCCCAGAACCCCAGTGTTTGCGTCGATCGGCGCGCGGCCTTGCAGCGCAACGGATCTCAGCGTTTTCCACAGGCTTGACAGACCCGGCTGGCGCTGCCAACGTAGGGGGGTGCGCAAACGGCCTTCGGATCGCTTGCGGCGCAGGCCCTCTCGGGGGCCACCGTCACCACTCGTTGGTGACACCTATTGATTGGAAACAAAGAATTGGGTCTGACGCTCCAACGGTAGCAAATTGCCGCGTGTCACCACTCGTTGGTGACACCTATTGATTGGAAACCGCTGGAAAGAACTGGAGTTGATGGAATAATCAAGGTCACCACTCGTTGGTGACACCTATTGATTGGAAACTTATCAACGGGGGGAAAACCCCACCTCCAGTCGAGGTGGGTCACCACTCGTTGGTGACACCTATTGATTGGAAACTATTTAGTTGTAGCGCTGAGCTAGCGCTCAGAGTGTGAGTCACCACTCGTTGGTGACACCTATTGATTGGAAAACCTCCTTCTGGAAGGCGGATGTTCCGGTTTCGTCGCGTCACCACTCGTTGGTGACACCTATTGATTGAAAACTTCTACAAATTTGAGCTTCATCTTCAGTTTCAGATATCGTCACCACTCGCTGGTGACACCTATTGATTGGAAACCAGCCGTCGGACTGTTCGAGTTCGTCGTGGTATTCGGTAACCACTCGCTGGTGACACCTATTGATTGGAAACTTCCGGTTTCGATCCGCCACGCGGGAAGCGATTGCCGCAGTCACCACTCGCTGGTGACACCTATTGATTGGAAACATGACATTCCAGGCGGGATGCTCCTCCGGGATATGCCGGCGTCACCACTCGTTGGTGACACCTATAGATTGGCAACTTCAGCCAGTGGCTATGTAGGCGTCATGGACGAGCTCGTATCACCACTCGTTGTTGGCCCCGATTGATTGCAAGCCCCTCCACTGAGGGGCTTTTCTTTACCGCCAGCCCACCGGCATGTCAGGACCCAGTGCCGACAGCGCTTGCAGCCAGGATCGCTGCCGTCCTCAACTCTCAGCGACTTTCAGTGCCGCCCTCCAAGCCGCGGTTCCATTCACGCCCCCTCTCACCAGCACGGCCGAGCAGTAGGCACAGCCCTTTGCCACAGCTCATCGCCACAGCTGCGATTTGGTCGTTCCCACGAGAGCGCCGTTGCGATCGCCGCACCGCCGGCAATCTGGAGCTTGCCGACGAGGACACCCGATGACTCTCCCCCCCAAGGATGCCGCCGCGGTGCGGCGCCAGGAGCTTGCCGCCCAGTTGCTGCGTGGTGAGCCGGTGATGGTGACCCAGCAGGGTGCCATCAAGCCCGCCAGCCAGCATACCAACAACGAGGTGGCGATCACCGTGCCCGAGGGCATTCTCGCCGCTCCCTCCCTCTACTGGTATGAGCGCGATGCCGAGCTGTTCCAGGCCGAACAGGAGGCGATGCAGCACTTCTTTCCCCACTTTCGTGCCGATCGCCTCGCCGACGGGCGCATGTCGTGGCTGGGTTCGCTGGCCAGCGGCGTGCCGGGCAGCAACCGCCTCTGGCATCTGCAGGTGGTCTATGACCACGACCATCCCCACAACAACACCTACGGCGGCTCGATCCATGTGTTTCCGGTGGAACCCGATCTCATGGCCATCCAGCAGCAGCTGGGTGAACCCATCCCCCACACCCTCCACCAGGGCGGCAGCGGTGCGCTGAGCATCTGCACCGTGGAGAAACAGGCCTTTCGCCATGGCCGCGACCACTCCAGCACCGCCGCCAGCAGCCTGGCCTGGGCAGCCAAGTGGATCGCCGCCTTCGAGCTCTGGATGCTGGGTGAACTCAGCACCAGCGACTTTGCCGGCCATCGCATCTGATCCCATGCGCATTCCGTTCCTGCCCCAATCCACTGCACCGGAGGTGATCGTGTCGAAGCGGGCCCATGCCGCGATCGTGGCCGAAACCCAGGAGCAGCACCCCAACGAAACCGGTGGCATCCTCCTGGGCCACTGCATCAACGGCCTCTGGCATGTGATCGAGGCGATCGATCCCGGCCCTGCCGCCCGCTTCTCGGCAACCACCTTCGAATACGACACGCCCTATGTGAATCACCTGGCCCGCAAGATGGCCGCCCGCTACCAGCGGCCGCTGGCGCTGATCGGCCTGTGGCATCGCCATCCCGGCAGCTTCGACCGCTTCTCGCCCGAGGACGACATCACCAACCGCCGCTATGCCGAGCAGTGCCCCGATGGGGCGATCTCCTGCCTGGTGAATCTCGATCCCCACTTCCGCATCACCGCCTATCACGTGCCGCCGGATCTGCGCTACCGCCGGCTGCGTCTGCACCGCGGCGACGGCTCCATTCCCCCCGCCCTGCGCGAACTGCGCCACAGCAGCTGCCTGCATCCTGATGCCCTGGAGGATCGCCGCCAGCAGCATCTGCTGCGTGCCCTGCTCCACCCCGGCGCGGGCGATCCGCCGGCAGAACCGCTGCCGCCCGTGCTGGCCGCACTGATGCCTGAGCTGCTGGCCCTGCTGGACGACCAGCGGCGCTACGCCTACGGCCTGCGGGTGCAGGGTCCGCGGCTGATCGCCGCTCTGGTTGAGCGTGGCGGACGCCGCCAGCGGCGGCTGCAGCTGGAGCTTGCTGAAGGCGGCGCGGTGGTGATTCAGGCCGAAGACGGGCATCAGCCGATGCCATTTCACGCCGAGCAGCTGCGCCGCTTGCTGGGGGGAGCGGACCATGAGTGAGCCCACCACCACCACCATCTGGTACCCAAGCGATCTGGGGCAGCGTGCCGATGGCAGTGCCCTCTACGGCTACCACCATCCCGACACCGCCCAGGTGGTGGTGACAGGCACCGACGCACAGCCCGGCCAGCAACCGGCGATGGCATTGCTCGGCTGGCTGGAGCCGGCAGGCAGCCACCACGCCACCCCCACGGCCGGCCTGCTGGTGCAACGCGCCGGTGCTGAGCTGCGGTTCTCGATGCAGGGACGGCCCTGCCGGGGCGAGGCCTACAGCCTGGAGGCCGATCTCTTCTCCCGCCATGCCGGCCTGTTGGAGAGCAGCCTGCTGCAGGATTGCGGTGTGATCGTCTGCGGCTGCGGATCGGTGGGCAGCCTGGCTGCCCTCGATCTGGCCCGCAGCGGCGTGGGCCGCTTCCTGCTGGTCGATCCCGACCTGCTGGCGATCGAGAACCTCTGCCGTCACCAGTGCGGCCTGGCGGATGTGGGTCGGCGCAAGGTGGCGGCAGTGGCCGATCGCATCCGCCAGATCAATCCCCGAGCCCAGGTGCAGAGCCATGCCCTGCCGCTGGAGCAGCTCGATCCCGCCGTGGTGGCCGGCTTTGCGGGGGGCCACACGCTGATGCTCGCCTGCGCCGACAGCCGCCGCGCCGATCGCCATGCCGCCAGGCTGGCGGCCGCGCTGCACCTGCCCTTCCTGGCGATCGGGCTGTGGGAGCGGGCCTTCGCTGGGGAGATCTTCTACAGCCATCCCGGCACGCCGATGCCCTGCTACGGCTGTGCCTTTGACGGCCTGAGCGAGGGGCTGACCGCCAGGCCCGAACCGGCGCGTTTCTACAGCAACGAAACGGAGCTGGAGAAACTCAACTTCCAGCCCGGCATCGCGATCGACATCAGCTTCGTGACCCAGATCGGCCTCAAGCTCGCCATCGACCTGCTCAACCTCTCCAACCCCCAGCATGTGCCGCGGCTGCTGGGGCAGCTCAGCCAGTTCACGCTGGTGTGCAACAGCAACGACCCCCGGCTCGGTGGTGAGCGGGCCGAGATCTTCTCCCATCCGTTACAGGTCACCACCTCAGTTGCGGTGAGCTACGGCCCCCACTGTCCTCCCTGCCGCTGGAGTGAGTGAACACCGCCATGCCCTTCAACCACAAGGGAGAATTCATCCGCTCCGGCAGCCCGGCAGCGCCTCAACCTGGCGCTCAGCCACGCCCTGCTCCTCAGCCCATCCCCGCGACCGCCATTGCCGATCAAGCGCACAGTCAGGGAAGCAGCGCGCCCAGGCGCCCTGACACCCGGGGCTCCGTGCGGCGATTCCATCTGCAGCGGGCACAAGCTCAGGCCGCGCCATTGGCGGCCCTGCTCGCCGGGGCGGGCGTGGGCATGCTCGCCGGCGCCATCGTCGCCCAGGTCAGCTCCCAGCGCATCAGCAGCGGAGATGGGCCATCCAGCGCCGTCGCCCTGGTGTGGCAGGCCAGCTGTGGTTCGCCAGCGGTGAGTGGCAGCAGCTGGTGGCCGGTGCTGGGGCCGGGGCAGGCGTTGGACACGGTGCGCAGCCGTTATTGCGGTGATGCCTATCTCACGGCAGAGGGATCTGCCCAGGTGGCCAGCTTCTCCAGCCGAGAGGAGGCTGCTACCTTTGCCGAACGCCTGTCGAGGGAGAGTGGCTATGACTTCCGGGTGGGTCAGCCACGCCTGCACTGATTCCGCCACGATCCACGCTCTCAACCCCTGCCCGATTCCGCATCTCGCTTCCCGTTCCCGAACCCTGTTGCCAATGACCACCTATCTGATGAACACCACGATCGTTCCCTGCCCTGGGATGTGGCAGGTGACGCTGGTTGACAGCGATCGCCACCGGGCCCTTGAGCAGGTGGCGGAGGAAGACATCTATCAAGCCGCGGTGGCAGGGGAGCAGCGGCGTCTGCGACCGGAGGTGGTTTCCGCCATCGGCCATGCCGACACCACCAACCTGATCAATCGGCTGCTGCGGGATCTGCCCGGGATGGCGGGCGGGTTTGAGCCGGTGATCACCAACCGGATGGTGGTGAAGCCGGTGGTGGGGGATCGCTTTGTGTGCATCAAGCTGCGCGGGCGGATCCCGGAGGGGGTGCTGCTGAGCGAGGAGCAGATCGAACAGATCGGCTACGAGTGGATGCGGATGGAGCTGCTCAGCAGCCAGGGCTGATTCAAACTCGGTGCGTGGGCTGCGCGGCCTGAGGCGCAGGGAGGTCAACCCGCGCCTTGCAGCGACTGGGGTGCAGAGGCTCCATTCATGCTGCCCGTGTCGCGCACGACTGGCGAATCCGGCACCTTGAAGCGGCCCTGGCTCAGCACCCCCGAGACCTGAGTGATCACCGCGCAGGCGGCTCGGATACCAGGGCCGCCTGCTGCGGGCTGGCGGGGCCACTCCGCTGCAGTGCAGCCATCAGACCGGCGGCGCCGAGGCCACCGACGCTGAAGGTGAGCGCGGCCGTGACCACCAGCCGGCGGCCGAGTTGGCGGAGCTGAAACTGGCGCAGCAGCTGGTTGTCGGTCAGCTGCTGCTCCAACTGACTGCAGGTGATCTGCATCTGCTGCAGCTCCTGCTGCAGCTCCTGTTGGCGCTTCAGCAGGGAGGTGTAGTGCAGGGAGAGCCGCTCCTTCTCCTGCAGAGCCTCGCTCAGATGGGTGTCGCGCTGGGCCAGGGCCTCCTCGAGCGTGACGAGGTCATGGCGATAGCCCTGGCGGCGGCGCAGCACCACCACCGAGCGGGGCGTACTGGCGAAGCCCACCACCTGCCGGCGGGGATTGCCGAGGTGGTGCTGGTGGGGATCGTGGCGTCCCTTGGTGGCCTGCTGTACCTTGGCGGTGATCAGCACGGTGTCACCCACACGGATACCAGCCTGGGTCCAGACCTCGCGGAGCTGGAACCACCAGTGATCCAGCTCCAGCGGCTGACCACTGTCGGCCAGGCGCATGTTGCGCAGGCAGACGGTCTGGGCCTGATCCACCTTGGTGGGGCAGCTGCCGAAGCGATCGACCACGCCAATGAAGCGATGCACTTCGGTGCGCAGGCTGGCGAGGGGAACAGGACGGGGCATAGCGGTCACAGATCACCGAACACCCCTATGTTCCGGAGGGCGATGGGGTCATGCTGGAGAGCTCGTGGGATTGACAGAGCGTCAGCGGCGGCTGGGATGGGTTGGCAGGCACACCAGGTCAGCTGCTGCAGGGCCTGATGACGCTTGAGCACGGCGGCATAGAGAGCGGTGAGCTGCTGGTGTTGGCGGATGGTGTCGCTGAGGTGTTGCTGGCACTCGGCGAGGGCTGATTCCAGGGCAGCGACCTGGTGGCGGTCGCCCTCGTGCCGCCGTACCACTACCACCGAGCGCGGTGTGGCCGAGAAGCCCAACACCTGGCGGCGGGGATTGGCGCTGCAATGGTTGCGGGGATCATGCCAACCCTTGGTGCAGCGCTGCACCTTGGCGGTGAACAGCACGGTGTCACCGCTGCGGATGCCCGCCTCCGACCAGATCTCACGGTGGGCAAACCACCAGTGGTCGGGATCGAGGGGCTGCTGGGAGGAGGCGAGGCGTAGTTCGCGCAGGCAGAGGGTGCGGATGCTGGCGCCGTTCTGGAGGAAGGAGCCGAAGCGATCGATCACCCCGGTGAAGCGGTGCACCTGATCGTGCAGGGCGGCGAGCGGTTGGGTGCGGGTCATGAGATCTGCAGCGAAGAGATCCATGATCGAGCTGCTCACGGCTTTGCGGCTCAATGCCCGTGGGCATGAGCACGTGCACCCCTTACTAACGGCGGCGCACGAGTCAGACCTGATTATAAGGTTGGATGGTTTCCTTGTAAACGAACTCCGGCTCTGCGTCCTGCATCAGACGGATCTGAATCAGGAGCGATTCCAGTTCGTCGAGCTGATCAAGAAGACGATTGAATTGATCGTAGTGACCAGGATCCTGAACTGCTTGCTGCAGCAGAGCGTCTTTGATCGCCCCCACATCAAGACCAGCAAAATCTGCCGACTGCAACACCAGCCGCTCCAACATTTGCAGGGCCGAGTTGATTCTCTTTTGCAGGTCTGACGACAGGTATTTATCCTGCTTTGTGGCATAGCTCAGCCTGCAGGAAAGATCCTGGAGCTGCAGCTGGATATCGGTCAGTGTCATCGCTGGAGGTGAAGGATAAATGGGCGTGAGATGGGGGCGGTCTGGATCAGGGTTCAATCTTCTGGAGGAACAGCTTTTCGTGCTCTTCAGGAAGCTTGACGACCAGATTATGTTGAACCAGCCCTGCCAAGGTTTTGACAGCAGATAATCTGAGAAGACAGCGAACTTGCATGTCCTTGTTCATGAACAGATTCTTGTCCAACAGCTGGTCAATCAGATCGTGCTCCAGGCTGGGCAGCAGATTAATACTACTCCATAAAGCCGGTTATGGGCTGCGAGCGTTGGGAAAGACAGGCATTGACATCTGAGCTATTGCGTAGGGTTGAGCGGCCGGCCCCCTGGGGCCTGGATTTCTGATTGCTGGGCGGCCAATGACCCCGAGCACAAACTTCGACACATCCGTAGCGGCAAACAATCTAAATCACGCCACAGTCCGCAGTGGTTTTGAGAATTCATTGTTAAGATTGCTTTTCTTTCTGCCTCCGAGGATGATTCAGCTGCACGATCTGTGGCTG
>Ga0172376_10008690_pt1 | contig 10582 bp, 8 predicted proteins | sample Lak35m_FD_121114 | JGI IMG/M metagenome (GOLD analysis project Ga0172376, IMG submission 121114) | Freshwater microbial communities from Kabuno Bay, South-Kivu, Congo - kab_092012_35m | ecosystem: Environmental > Aquatic > Freshwater > Lake | place: Democratic Republic of the Congo: South-Kivu... | reverse complement strand
TTCCGCGCGAGGCCGTGGTCGTAGATGAACTTGGCAACGCAGCGGATCGCGTTGCCGCACATCTCCGATTCGCTGCCGTCGGCGTTGTACATCCGCATGCGGGCATCGGCCCGCTCGGACGGACAGATCAGCACCAGTCCGTCTCCGCCGACTCCGAAGTGCCGGTCGCTGATGGCCGTGGCCAGCGCCGGCACATCCCCCAGCTCCACCGGCTCGAAGCAGTTCACATAGACGTAGTCGTTGCCGGCACCGTGCATCTTGGTGAAACGAATCATGGCTCAGCACTCTGGATGAAATATTGGCACCTGTCTCTCGCGAAGGCGCGGAGACGCGAAGAATCATCCCTCACACGGTCGTGATTGAGTCGTTTGACCGCAAGCCGCAGGCGTGCGCGTGGCCCGCTTGACGCCTGCGCCTCCGGCTGCGGGTCAAACAATCGAAAGTCTCATTCCTGACCACACAAGGCATAACAACGCGGAACTGAGCGAACAGTCCAGGGCTGGATGCAAGGCCTTTCCCTCGCGGGTTCGGATCGGGATTCTGACCGGCTGACGGTCTCTTCGCGACTCCGCGTGAGTCTTCTTTATCTGAACGCCCGCGCGACGGCCTCTTTCATTTTCCGCAGGCCGGTCTTCGTCACGTCGGCGGCATCCTGCGACCAGTAGCCGGGATTGAACAGTTCCAGCGACAAGGCTCCCTGAAAGCCAACGGCTGCGAGCGTTTTCAGAATCGAAGTCAGTGGAGCCACACCGTCGCCGGGGTAGACGCGGTCCTTGTCGGCGATGTTCGCGCGGGGCGGATCGGCCGGGTAATCGTTCATGTGGAAGCAGTGCATGCTCAGCCCGGACAGCAGCTTCAAGCCCGCGAAATCGGAGCCGCCTTTGTAGATGTGGTACACGTCCGGCAGGATGCAGGCATCGGGATGACCGGCTTCGATGCAGACCAGCATCGTTTCGCCCAGCCGCGACAGATTGTTCGAGAAGCCCCAGACTTCGGCCTGCGGTGTCACTCCGATCGACGCGCCGACTTCGAGCAGCGCGCGGTATCGTTCGGCGGCTTTGAACAGGTCCAGCTTCACCTCTTTGTTCGTCGCTCCGGAGGGCGGAGCGGCGATGCGCGTGCCGCCGATCTGAGCGATCAGATCCATGTCGCGGCGCGCCTGCTCCAGTCCGGCTTTGCGTTCGTCGTCGTTGTCCACGATCCACTTCGCGAAGCCGATCGCGCTTTCGACCTTCAATCCGTGATCGGCGATCCGCTTCTTCAGGTCCGCCAGACTTCCGCCGTTCTTGACGAAGGTGTCGATCTCGCCGATCCACGGTTCGATGCCGTCGTATCCCGCCGCGGCGGCCAGTTCGATTTCATCGACAAGGCTCAGCTTCTGGCCGCGGATGGTGCTGGTGTTGAGGCAGTAGCGGAACCGCCTGGCCGGATCGGTTTGATCCGCGCGAGCGGGTTCAGCGGAAACGGCCGCCGCCAGCAGGCCCGCTCCGGCCAGAGGAAGAAAACTGCGCCGCGACAGATCGGACATGAACGAATTCCTGGGGTGAGTGACACTGACCGGTTTCTCTGGAAACCGTCTCGAAATATATCTCGCCCGGCTTTCGCTGGGATGTTCCAGACGCCTGATGTCTTTGTTTAACCCGCAGCCGCAGGCGCCGGCGTCGAATGGCCATCCCGCTCGGAAAACGCCTGCGCCTGCGGCTGCGGGTTAAACAATGAAACGTCTCATTGATGGCCGCGCGAGCGTTTACACGGTCAGCATCTCTTCGATGGCCACCCCGCCGTTGTTGATCTGAATGGGCCGTCCATCGTCCGAGGTGTATTCCTGCGTGTCGTCGATGCCCAGCAGGCGGAACATCGTGGCCGCGTAATCCAGCGTGGTGTTCGACCGTCCGACGACGCGTTCGCAGCGGGCATCTGTCTGACCAGTGATCGAACCCGTCTTCACTCCGGCTCCGGAAAAGCTGATGACATTGCAGAGCGGATAGTGATCGCGACCGGCCGCGCCGTTGACCTTCGGAGTGCGCCCGAACTCGCTGGCACAGACCACCAGCGTATTCTCCAGCAGACCGCGATCGCCGAGGTCGTTCAGCAGAGCCGACCAGGCACGGTCGAGAGTCGGCAGCAACTGATTCTTCAGCCGGCCGAAGTTATTGTCGTGAGTGTCGTAGCCGCTGAACTGGACGGTGACGAAGCGGACTCCCGCTTCCACCAGCCGCCGCGCCAGCAGAGTCGCCTGGCCTTCGCGATTGCGTCCGTAAGACTCGCGCACCGCCGCTGACTCGTCTTCAATCTGAAAAGCTTTCTTCGCACCCGGCGATGTGATCAGGTCGTAAGCCTGCTGATAGAACTGGGCTCGATCGAAGACTCCGCCGGAACTGCGGTCCGCCTCGCGCTGCCAGGCATCGAGACGATCCAGCATGCGGCGGCGGCGATCCATCCGCTGCGGACCGATGGCTGCCGGAATGGAAACATCTTCGACCGCGAAGTCCGCGGCATTGGGATCCGAACGAACCAGCAGCGGGTTCCAGGCCGAACCCAGGTAGCCCGCTCCCGAATACTGAATGCCGCCTCCGGAAATCTGCACGTAAGGCGGCATCGCATGGCGCCAGCTCAGCTCACGAGCCACCACCGAGCCGATGGAGGGATACACGGTCGAGCCCACGGGGGCGGCGTTCACATCGGGAATCTGCGGGTAACCGGTCAGCATGAAGTGCGACGCTTCGGCGTGCTGACTGCCGCTGTGTTCGATCGTTCGCAACTGACACACGCGATGCATCTGCCGGGCCATCAACGGCAGATGCTCGCAGACCGGCGCTCCCGGCAGACTGGACTCGATCCCGCGGAATTCCCCGCGGTACTCAATGGGCGCGTCCGGCTTCAAATCCAGCGTGTCCATGTTGGCCAGGCCGCCGTCCGTCCAGAGCAGGATGCAGTTCTGAACCGGCGTGCTGCGCGCCTTTCGATTCGTGGCCTGCTCCGCCGCCAGGATCTTCGGCAGAGACAATCCGAACAACGACAGTCCGCCGACTTGCAGAAACGTCCGGCGCGATCGCCCTTCACAGTTCTGACTGATCCGCGTGAATTCCAGCATGTCAGGATTCCAGCAGGGAGAGGGACGACTCGGAACAGAAACCACGAAACGGCACTGAAGCTTTCCCGTCAGTGTTGAAACACGAACTCCGAACTGTTGAGCAGCGTCCATAACAGATCCTGCCAGCATTCGGCCGGACTGGAGGCTTCGGCCAGCAGTTCGTGAATGGCTGTCCGCTCGGCATCTGAAGGCGGTCTTGTCAGAGTCGCCAGATACAGTTCAGTCATCATGTCATCGGCCGGGAGTTGAGCGGCCATCAGCTTCTGCAGACGCCCGTTCGCGTCGGTGATGCGGTTCTGCATCGTGGTGCTGTTCAGCAGATGCAGAGCCTGAGCCAGATCCGGCTGGCTGCCGCGTGAGCAGTCACAGGCCGAGTTCCTCAGCGGCCGGCCGAAGGTTGCCAGGAAGTAAGACGACACCGCCGGATCCGGCAGTTCTGTCGCGCGGGTGCCCAGTGGCTGCCCTTCAAACTTCTCGCGGGTTCCGCAGGCCTGATTGACGGCATCCAGCAGCACTTCCGCCGACAGACGCCGGGGAACTCGATGCGTCAGCAGCATCCCGTCCGCATCGCGCGACGGCTGCACTTCGCTGGCCCGCTGATAAATCTGCGACCGACAGATCAGCCGGATCAGATGCCGGGCATCGAAATTGTGTTCGGCCAGCTCGCGCGCCAGAGCGTCCAGCAGTTCCGGGTGCGACGGAGGATTCGTCGCGCGGAGATCATCCACCGGCTCGACCAGTCCCCGGCTCATCAGCCAGAACCAGTACCGGTTGGCGAAGTTCTTCGCGAAGAACGGGTTGCCGCGATTCGTCAGCCAGTCCGCCAGAACAACGCGGATGTCGCCCTTCAAATCAGGCTCTGGAAGGGAAGAGGTCAGCAGCTTCGGTTCGGCGGGAACTTCCAGTCGGCGATCCTTCGCCATCCGGTCTATCGGACGCATGGCCCGCACGCCGCCGAAACGCCCGTCATCGCCCGTGTCTTTCTTCTCGAGGCGAGTGAAGAACGCGGCCATTCCATAGTAGTCCTGCTGGCTCCAGACCTCCTGCGGATGATGATGGCAGCGAGCACACTGCAGGCGGACTCCGAGGAAAACCTGCGCAGTGGTTTCCGCCAGATCGACCGGCTTTTCATCCACAAAGAAGAAGCCGACCGGCCCGGAAGTAAAAAGATTGCCCTGAGCGGTCAGCAGCTCGCGGGCCATCTGATCCAGCGGTTTGTTTTCGCGAACAGACTGTCGAACCCAGCCCCGAAAGCTGGCCAGACCTTTGTCGCCGAGATACCGCCGGTGAACGCGGAGCAGATCGCTCCAGCGCAGCGACCACAGATCCACGAACTCCGGCCGGTTGAGCAGCCTTTCAATGACCGCATCGCGCCGGCCCGGATCTGGATCCGCAAAGAACTGCCGGGCTTCGTCGGGAGTCGGCAGAACGCCGGTCAGGTCGAGAAAGACGCGGCGCAGGAATTCGGCGTCCGAAGCCGGACCGGCCGGAGTCACTCCCAGCCGCTGCCATTCCGCCAGCGCCAGTCGGTCGATGAAGTTGACCGGTTGAAAGTCATCCAGTTTCCGCGACTCGCCAAACGGTATCGCGATGCTGACGGAAGCGACCTGGCCGCCGAACCGCGCGGTCACGGCGGTCTTGCCGGGCTTCAGAATGCGGACTTCGCCGCGCGGTGAAATCTCCACCGTCATCCGGTCCCGACTGTCGAACAAGGCGAGTTGCGTTACGTCCTGCTCCTGGCTGTCCGACCAGACGGCGGTGACGCTCAGCGATGCGGACTCACCCGGTCGCAGAACGAACTCCCGCGGAGTCACCTTCAAGGCCGCGACGACGGGTTCGTCGGCCGTCGGGCGTTTCAAACCCTCCGCGATATAGCGGGTCAGTGTGGCCAGTCCCGTTGAATCCCGCGTCAGGCGTTGACCGCCTCCGTGAGGAACCAGTCCGGCGGCTTTGCGAACCAGCAGGCTTTCCTGCGGAGAAGGTTGATTCACGCGGCGTCCCCGCGCGGCCAGAAACAGGCTTTCGTGATCCGCGATCGGATCGTAGCCCAGCAGCGACAGCTTCAGTCCGCCCCGCCCCTGAAACGAACCGTGACAGGCTCCGGAATTGCATCCCGCTCTGGTCAGCACAGGCAGAACGTCCCGGCTGAAAGACACTTGGTCGGCGGCACCAGCCAGGTGGATCAGCAGCCCGAAGACCGGAGGAAGCAGAGCAGCGATGCGGCAACTGAGTGTCATCCCGGCGTCTGGCTCCCCGTGTTCCGTTGAAGTACCCGGATTCGATCGGGCAGGTTCTCCCTGACTCCAGCGGGTTCAGGAATACCGATCCGCGGTTCCGGGCACAAGAACTCACGACACACCGTGATGTCGATGGGCGGTCGATCCATCGTGGTGGAAATCCCCATTCCGCACACTCCGGAGAATTGACCACATCCAGAAGGCTGGATAAGTTGCTCTGACCTGCAGAGCCGGAAGATCTGGAATCTGCAGCCTCCGCCAGTTACCCCCCGATTCGCCCGATCACGGTCTCCATCGACTGCTCCATCAGCATCGCGATGATCGTGTAAGGACTCCCCGAACGACAGCAGACCGTGCTGTCTGCTGTCAAAACCTGCCACCGATTCAATTCACATGGAAGTGGATGGCGCGCCACGGAGTGGCAACCCCTGAGGCTCCTCCTTACCCACCACTGACATGGCCATCAATCTGAATTGTATTGATGCAATCACTCCCGGTTGCGGCGCGCGACTGGATCACCTGCCGGCTGTCATCGGTCGCGGTGAAGAGGCGGATGTCTGCATCCGCGATACCTGGGCCAGCCGCATGCATTGCCGCCTGTTTGAACGGGATGGCCGGCTGTTCGCGGCCGATCTGCATTCCAGCAACGGCACGCGAGTCAATGGAACTTCGATTACCGAGACAGAACTCCGCAGCGGCGATCGCCTGACGGTCGGCATCACGACGTTCCGAGTGACCTGGTCGAGATTGCCGGTTTCAAAAGCCGCTCCCGTCACGAAGCCGGAGCTGGTTGGTACGTAGTCCGCCCTCCAGTGCAGGATTCCCGACCGACTTCATCCAGACCGAATGACGCCGCTCGTTTCCGGTCTCCGACCGATGTCTGCGGCGGGCTTGACGCTCATCCTCTGTCCGGCTGGACTTCGCGGTGTGTTACACCTCGCGCGGTCAGGAATGAGACTTTCGATTGTTTGACCCGCAGCCGGAGGCGCAGGCGTTGAGCGGACAACTCGCACGCCTGCGGCTTGCAGTCAAACAAATCAATCACGACCGAGTGACGTATGATTGATCAAACCCCGACCGGCCCGGCATGCGGGTCACGGAGCACGGAATGCTCGCGCAGGCTCGCGTGAACTGGGTCATCCTCAAGACCTGCATCGAAGAGCGGTTTGTTTATCGCGGTGATTTCTGGTTCGGAACGCTGGTCCGGTTCCTGCCGACCATCACGCAGATTTTTCTGTGGGGCGCGATCTACAAAGCCGGGACGGATCATGCCATCGGCCGCATGAACGGTTACAGCTACGCGGACATGGTGGCTTACTTCCTGCTGACGATGATCGCCCGCGCCTTTTCCAGCATGCCGGGACTGGCCAGCGGCATCGCCCGCGATATCCGCGACGGCACCGTGCGCAAATATCTGACTCAGCCGGTGGACATGCTGAGCTTTCTCTTCTGGCACCGCGTCGCTCACAAGCTGGTTTATTACGTCGTCGCCACGCTGCCATTCGCGCTGGTCTTCTGGCTGTGCCGGCAGTATTTCCCCGGCTGGCCCGATGCGCTGACGCTGGCCGGTTTCGTGGTGTCGCTGGTGCTGGGGTTTCTCATCGGCTTTCTGACGGAAGCGCTGATCGGGATGGTCGCGTTCTGGTTTCTGGAAATCAGCTCGCTGCTCTTCATCTACATGATGTTCAGCTTCTTCCTGTCCGGGCACATGATTCCGCTGGACTGGCTGGGTTCGTTCGGAGATGTCGTGCAGTATCTGCCGTTCAAGTATCTGGCCTATCTGCCCGCCGCGATCATGCTCGGCCGTTACGATCACGCCGCACTGGGTCAGGAGCTGCTGATCGAACTCGGCTGGGTGCTGCTCCTGCTGGCTCTGACGCGACTGGCCTTCAATCGCGGCGTCCGCCATTACGGCGCGTTCGGCGGTTGAATGCTGCGAGCTGTTCGCCGCCCGTTCCGCTTCACTCCTCAATGAGCCGCCATGATCAGTTCCGATCTCCCCGAGAATCTCCTGCAGCCCGAAGAACGCTGGATGCGTCTGGCGCTGGATCTCGCGCAGGAAGCCTTCGAAGCCGGCGAAGTCCCGGTCGGAGCCGTCATCGTTCACAACAACACGGTCATCGGTACGGGCAGCAATCAGCGCGAGATGCTCAAGGATCCGACCGCGCACGCGGAGATCATCGCCATCACTCAGGCCGCGCAGTCGCTGAATTCCTGGCGCCTGCTGGACTGCGCTCTGTATGTGACGCTCGAACCGTGCCCGATGTGTGCCGGCGCCATCGTGCAGGCCCGCCTGCCGATCGTGGTTTACGGCACGACGGATCAGAAAGCCGGAGCCTGCCACACGCTCTACCAGATCACGGACGACAGCCGGCTCAACCACCGCGCGACGGTCATTGGGGGAGTGCTGGCCGACGAATGCCGCGGCATCCTGCAGGAGTTCTTCCGTCAGCAGCGGGCACTCGGCAAGAAGTGACCGCAACCGCGTGCCGGGAACGGCCCCTCCCGCACTGGAAGTCACTCAACCGCGTGGATCTCCAGCGCGACCGGTCCCCACAGGCCGCCTCGCCCCTGAGCATCCGGAGCGGTCACGGTCAGTTCGATGAGCAGTTCATTGAACCGCTGCAGCCGCGCCGTGATCTCGATCGGCTCGTGCTGCTGCGCGGGACCGACCGGCTTGGAGTTCACCGTGATCGTGCCCGTTCCTGACAGGCCGTCACAGACCAGGCAGACGCGATCGTTGGGACCAAGGCCGGTCGGCGCATGAAACCGGCGGCGGAAGCGAACCGTCCCGGTCACGGCCCCGAAGGCTTCAAACCAGTCGGCCGGCATGCGGAGGCGATGGTCCGGCAGCAGCAGTTCCGGCTTCACGGCAGCGCCGATCGAAGAGGCCAGCGGATGCGGTCCCTCCAGCCATTCGTAATCCCACGGGCCGCGCAGATGAATGCGATGAGCCATATCTGACCGGAGTCTTCGCGACGGAAGTCATCCCTCACGACGCGAAATGATGAAGAAAGATGCCGGCGGCCACCGCGACGTTCAGTGAATCCGTTCCGGGACGCATCGGGATTGTGATCCGTCGGTCGCTCAGTTCAATCCACTCCGGAGCCAGCCCCGCGTCCTCATTGCCCAGCAGCAGTACGCAGTGACCGGGACACTGCACCTGCCGCAGCGACTCGGCCGATTCATCCAGCACCGTGGCCAGCAGGGACGCTCCGTAATTCCGGCGCAGATCCAGCAGTTGATCCGGCAACTGGTCCCCGGCTTCGAGGATGGGAATGTTGAGCGCGTTGCCCATCGAGACCCGCAAGGCCCGCCGGCTGAAGGGATTCGCGCAGCCTTTGCCGAGCAGCACCGCGGTCACTCCGAAACCCGCCGCGATGCGGACGATCGCGCCGATGTTGTCCGGGTTCTCGGTCTTCGGACAGGCCACCAGCAGATGCCGTCCCGGCCGGGCCATCAGCTCCGCCAGAGTCGGCTCCGGCCGGCGGAATCCGCAACCGAGCATGCCGCAGTGAAAGCTGAAGCCGACAACGAGCTGCGCCTGCGCATGCGGCAGCACATAAACGGGAACTCGATCCGTCACGAGCGGCGCCAGCTCATCGACATGGCGATCGCTGCACAGAGCCGAATGGACCGGCCAGTCGCTCTGCAGAAGCTGAATCGTGAGCTTCTTCCCTTCGGTGATGAACTGACCGGACCAGCGCGTCAGGTTGGTCTTCTTGAGATGCCGGTACACATCCAGTCGCGGATCATCGAGCGATTCAATCATCACCAGCGGCATCAGCGCGCTCCGGTCGGTCGGTCGGTTATCAAGTCGGTCGGTCGTCGGTCCACACGTTTGTCTGCGCAAAAAGTAAAAAGCTGCGCAGCATGCGGTGTTTCGAAAAATACCGTCGGCATTCAGGACGTGAAGAATGACGAGCGGTGGCGTGATCGGAAACCGGTTGCGAGCGAATCCACAATCTGGTGCAGGTCAAACATGCATGGAGTGGGACAGCTTGAAATGTCCGGGTGGCTGTGGTGGAGCGAAGCGACCCCACAGTCGGCCGATTCCGGGGGCTGCGCCTGCAGCTTGACCCCGGCCACCCGAAATCTTTGATCAAACTGCTCCGCTGCCAGCATGCAGTGCGGCTTGCATTGCCGGAGCGGCGGGCGGGAAGATGATCGGCCGGATTGAATCCGGAACGGCGTTTCCGCGTTGTCGCTGACCGGCTGCGGGATAACGCCGCTGGCCGGAGTTCCGGATCGCGCTCTGAGGATGAGGCTCCGCATGAAGTCGTCGCCTGCTTTGATGTGTCTCTGGTGCTGTCTCGCGGGCAGTCTGCTGGCTCTGACCGCGGGCCTTCCGGCTGCGGCTCAGGATCAGATGCCGCCCGCCGCAGCGGACCAACCGGCGGTGGATCGCGGGGAGGCTCCGCAGTCCGAGCCGGCGAAAGCACCCGCTGAAGCCCCGGCAGCCAATGCCCCGGCGGTGAAGGCCGCGGAGGTCAAAGCGCCGGTGGCCCGGTATCTCACGATACTCAATCCCGTCAACGACCTGACGCTGTCCCGCGTCCGCAACGCGCTGGTGAGTCTGCAGCAGCAGGCCGAACAGGACGGCCGCGACGTGCTGCTGATTCTCGAACTGGAACCCGGCACCAGCAGCTACGGCCATGTCCGCGAACTCTGCCGCGAGCTGACATCCTCCAGCTATCAGCGGGTCCGCACCATCGCCTGGATTCCTCAGCCTGAGAAGAACCGCCGGATGGACGGCTACATCGCGATGGCGGCGCTGGCCTGCCGCGAGATCGTGGCTCATCCGGAAGTGGAGTTCGGAGACCTCGGCGCCGGCCAGCCGCTGGATGAAGAAGAACGGCTGGCCGTCATCAACATGGTCGAGAAGCAGTACAACGCGCGCGTCAATGGAGCGCTCGCCGCCGGCATGGTCAATCCGGCCACGGTGGTCCTGAGGATCACGATGGAGTTTCCTTTCAATGCTTCGGCGACCACCGAGACGCGCATCGTCACTCAGGACGAACTGCGGCGCCTGCAGGATAGCAAAGTCGCCATCACTGCGGTGGACACCATCAAGGAACAGGGCGATGTGTTCCGGCTCGCGGCCGACCGCGCCCGGAAGCTCGAAGTCCTTGTGACCCACACCATCGAAGACCGGACGCAACTGGCCGATCTGTATGCCTTCGACCGGCAGTATCTGCGGGAAGATCTGTCCGACGGCAAAGCCCCGTCCGTGCGGCTGATCCGACTGGAG